>ENA-OSEO01006609-OSEO01006609.1-sediment-metagenome-genome-assembly--contig:-NODE-6609-length-10291-cov-4.885158_pt1 | contig 10291 bp, 8 predicted proteins | sample MGYA00237883_ERZ534232 | MGnify/ENA metagenome assembly ERZ534232
ACTCGAATTCCGGCGTGTACCTCCTGGGCCGCTACGAGGTTCAGGTATTCGACAGTTGGCAGAAAACCTCAGACTATCCCGGCATCGAGTGCGGCGGCATCTACCAGCGCTGGGACGAGAGCCGCGATCCGAAAGGGTTCGAAGGCCATTCGCCCCGCGTGAACGTCTCGAAGGCCCCGGGCCAGTGGCAGACGTTCGACGTGGTCTTCCGGGCCCCCCGCTTCGACAAGACCAGCCGCAAGATCGCCAACGCCCGGTTCGAGAAGGTCGTGCACAACGGCGTCCTCGTCCACCGCGACGTCGAAGTGACCGGACCAACGCGGGCAAGCACGTACGAAGACGAGAAGCCGAGGGGACCCCTGATGCTCCAGGGCGATCACGGCCCGGTGGCCTATCGCAACCTCTGGGTCGCCCCGGCAGGACCGAATCCCTTCTTCGCGATGGACACCGCCACGGTCGATCCGAACCACAAGACCGCCGCCCAGCAGGCCCAGATGCTCAAGGACCTCGGCTATGAGGGCCTCGGTCCCGGCTACCGCGGGGTCGGCCCCCTGGCGGAGACGCTGAAAGAACTGGACGCGCGGGACTTGCAGCTCTTCGCACTCTATACCGGGATCAATATCGATCCCGGCGTGCAGCCCTACGACCCCTCGCTCAGGGAGGCAATGAAGATCCTTGAAGGGCGCAACACCATCTTGTGGATCTTCGCACAAAGCAAGGAGTTCAAGCCCTCGGACCCGAAAGGCGATCCCCGTGCGGTCAAGATCCTCGCCGAGCTCGCCGACGAGGCCGCGAAGCACAAGGTGCGGATCTCGCTGTATCACCACAACGCCTTCTGGCTCGAAACGGTCGAAGACGCGGCGCGGATCGCGGAGCAGGTGAATCGTCCGAACGTGGGCGTTACGTTCAACCTGTGCCACTGGCTGCGGGTCAGCACCAGCCGAGACGCCAAGGCTGTCATCGAAAAGGCGATGCCCTACCTGTCCGTCGTGAACATCAACGGCGCCGATATCGAAGGCAAGGACTGGAAAACCTTGATTCAGACGCTCGATCGCGGTACCTTCAATATGACAGGATTCCTGGAGACCCTACGGGACGCCGGCTATACCGGCCCCCTCGGGTTCCAAGGCTACGGCATCGGCGGTGATGCCTACGACAATCTCAAACGCACGATGGCCGCCTGGGAGAAGCACTCCCAGGTCCTTCGCGGCGAGGTAACGGTGTTCGGGGAGCCGAAGAAGGCCCCCTGACAAAGGCGGTCCCATAGGTCCTATAGGTCGTATCGGTCCCATAGGACGTATGGGACCGATAGGACAAATGATGGATACTCTCAAGCTCTTGCGTGATTACTTTCCGACCGCGGTTTACACGGGCAAATGCCTCGTGTTCATTAGCGAGGACTGGAAGGTCGAGTTGACCGAGCACAAGGACAGCGACTACAGCCGGCTCGCCTCACAGCCCTCCATCATCCGAGTGAGGATCTTCAAGCATCCGTTGAGCGGGGAATCCACCCCGGGTTTCTACGAGGACTTCCAGTTGCCGTCTCTGGGGGAACTCGCCGAGCAGATCGAGAAGTACGTGCAGATGGCCGTCGGCTCGAATCTGCGGGAAAGGGTCGAGTGAGCCGGTCCCGGACGCCGCCCGGCCGCCGACGCAGCGCGCGAATCCGCCGCCATTTCTCCGTAACACATCGCCAGATGGAGCAATCATAGTCTATGTCTATGTCCAGACCGGCCATTCAGGAAGACGCCACCGGCGTGGTCTTCACGGCCAAAATCGTGCCGGGCAGCAGCAGGACCGCGGTCGCAGGCACGCTGGAAGAGATGATCAAGATCCGCGTGGCGGCACCGCCGGAGAAGGGCAAGGCCAACCAGTGCCTCGTCGAGTTCCTGGCCCGGCAGTTGGGTGTGAAGAAGAACGCGATCGAGATCCTCGCCGGGCAGACGAATCCGGTCAAACAGGTGCGGGTGGCCGGCGTATCCGCGGCCACACTCCTGGAGAAGCTCGGTCTGAACGAATGAAGTACTTGATGAAGGCAATGACAACCGACGGCCTCGCAGATCGCTTCGCATACGAAACCTCCCTGAGCTATATGCTCCGGCTCTCGGCGCCGATGATCGTCTCGACGGTTTCCATGACGCTCATGCAGTTCATTGATCGGATCATGATCTCGCGTCTGGGGACCGACGCTCTGGCGGCGGTCCTGCCGGCCGGGTTCATCGCCCTGCTGCCCGGCGGCTTCGCCCTCGGCGCCACGACCGGTCTGAACACGTTCGTCAGCCAATGCCTCGGGCGGGGCGAAAGATCCGCCTGCTCCCGCTACTTCTGGCAGATGACCTACATGGGCGTTTTCTTCTTCGTCGTGGTCGCGGTCGTCCTGTGGCCGGCGGCGCCGATGATCTTCCGGCTCATGGGCCAGCCCGCCGGCGTGATCGCGATGGAGGTCGTCTACTTCCGCATCCTGATGATCGCCCACATCATGGCCATGGTCAACTGGTCCAGCAATCAGTTCTTCATGGGGATTCACAGGCCGATCATCACGATGTTCTCGTCGCTCGCCGGACAGGCGGTCAACATCTTCGCCAACTACGTTCTGATCTTCGGCAAGCTCGGCCTGCCCGCGTTGGGGATCGCCGGCGCCGGCTGGGGCACGTGCATTGGGATCGCAGTCGCCGCTCTGATCAACATGGCGGTCTTCCTGAGCGGACCGGTGAACGAGACGTTCCACTCCCGCCGGACCCTGGGCGTGGACCTCGCCAAGATGCGGGACCTGCTCGGCGTCGGCGCCGCGGCGGGCGTGGGACTGGTGCTGAATGTGGCCGTCTGGGGCGTCATGCTCTCGGCCCTGGTCGGCCGGTTCGGCGAGGAGGCTCTGGCGGCCACCAGCGCCGTGCTCGCCTACACGAACCTCTCGGCCATGCCCATCGTCGGCATCTCCACCGCCCTGAGCGCCTCCGTCGGCAAGGCCATCGGAGCCGGCCGGAAGGAATCCGCGGTGAAGCAGACCCGCATCTGCATGAGAATGGGCCTGGTCTACATGGGACTGACGGGCCTGTGCTTTCTCCTGCTGCGCGGCCCACTGATGCGGTTTTGGTCGGACGATCCGCAGGTGATCCGGGTCGGCGCGCAGATCTTGGTCTGTGCAGCCCTCTACCAGGTCTTTCACGCCGCTCGCATCATCTACGGCGGCGCCCTCCGCGGCGCGGGAGACACGCTCTGGCAGGCCGTCGTCGCAGGCGTCGGCGCCGTGGTGATCCTCGGATTCGGAGGCGCTCTGACCGTGCGCCTGTTCCCTTCCTCCGGCGCGATCGGGCCGTGGGTCATCGCCACATTGAGCATCGTCGCCATCGGGCTCGCGAACCGCTGGCGTTTTCTGAGCGGCCAATGGATGGAGATCAACCTGTTCCGCCGCCAGGCCGCGACGATCCCGGTGGCGACCGACCCGGCCGGCGAATGAGCCTATCGCACCGCGGCCAGCAAGGCCCGGATGTTCTCCGTCGGGACCTGGGGCGGGATGCCACCGCCACAGGAGAGAATGATGCGACTGCGGTCCTCCAGCGACTCGATGGCGGCCTTCGTACTCTTCTCCACGTCCGCGGGCGTGCCCTGGGCGAGCACATCTCGCGGCGGGATGTTCCCCAGCAGGGTCACCTGGCCCGCGGTCAGTTCCTTCATCTGCGCCAGCGAGTGCTCGAAGCTGAAGTTGAAGAGATTCACTCCGATCTCGCTGAGGAACCTGGCGGTGACCAGTCCCTGGGCGTCGTTGTGGAAGAACCGCACGGGCACGTCGAGACAACCGAAGATCTGCTTGAGGTAAGGCAGTGCCGTGGCGCGGAAGTCCGGCTCACCGAGGAAACCGACGATGTCGTCGAGAATGAAAATGCCCTCGATGGTGTCCACGCACTCCTTCTGGTAGCGCAGCCAGTCGACGATGAAATCCGTAACCAGCGTCAGGAACCGCTGGGTCTCCTCGGGATCCGTGCGGATGGCCATGAGGAACTCCGTCGTGCCCATCAGGAAGGTCGCGATGTTCAGCGGGCCGCGGGAGACCGCGAACCGGATCGCGTGCCCGGTCTTCTCGATACGGTCCCGCTGGAGCTGCAGGCGCCGCACGACGAAGGGGAGCAAGCCGTCGGTTCGCGGATTGGGCTTCTCGACGGCCGCGAGATCGGCGACGCTTCTGGCGATCTTCTCGGCAAAGGGCAGTTCATGCTCCGCCCAGCGACACTTGGCGCCGAAGGCCGAGGGCTCGGTGCACATGCCGAACTCCGACCAGAAGCCCGGCAGAAACATCGCTTCCGGGAACGCGCGGATCGCCTGGAAATTGGCCGCCAGCCACTTCTCCTCGCTACCGTAGTAGTCCAGCGTGGAAATGCCCGCCCAGCCGGGCAGCCAGGGACTGTCGATGATGAATCCCGCCGGCAGCGGATCAAGAACTTCACCGGCGAGGACCGCCAGTAACGTCTCCCATTGTTCGTTGGTCATAATGGTCCCTATGGTTCGCACGGACAGACACGGACAAACACAGACCGGCACGGACATCGTCGTCCGTGAGAGTCCGTGAAGGTCCGTGTCGGTCCGTGCAGGCTCCTATCCTCTTTTAGAACACCCGCACCTCGACCTCCGCTCCCTTGCGTTCGGCCGAGACGTAGGCGCTGTAGATCGTCGAGATGCAGTCCGCCGCCAGGCGGCTGTCGCTCTGGACCGGCTCGCCGTACGCGACGGTCCGGTAGAAGGCCTCGATCTCCTGCGGATAGCCGGTGAACCAGTCTTCATCGGGCGAGGGGAAGGTCCAGCCCTGCTTGGTCCCGATCTTCTCGACCACGTAGACGTCCTGGAAGTTCGCATCGACCGCGTTATACGTCTGCATCGCGTTGTTCGGATTGATGTGGCAGAAGGTCCGATGGTTGTTCGCAGCCACTTCGACCCAGTTGTGGATGCCGCCCAGGATGATGTCCGAAGCGAAGATGGTCGCGATCGTGCCGTCTTCGAACGTCACGTGCATCATCGAGAAATCGTCGATGTCGAAGTAGTCGCAGCGGATATGGCCCTCGTCGCGGAAGCTGGGCATTCGCGTCAGCGCGTGGATCCGAGCCGTTACCGTCTTGGGACGGATGGGCTTGCCGTCGCGGGCCTTGCCCTCGACCTGCTTGAAGTACAGGGCTGCGGTCAGCGGGTGGCAGCCCTTGCCGATCATGACGCCGCCGCCGGAGAACTTCCAATAAGCGTAGGTCTTCGCGTGCGAGCCTGAGTGGGCCTCTTCGCCGTGGATCCAGAGAATCTGGGCGCCGGTCTTTTCGAGGATCTCCCGCTCTTTCTGGACCGAGGGCGCGTAGACCCAGTTCTCCGCGTAGAGAATGCGTCCCTTGCTCTTGGCCTCGGCCTGGAGCATCCGCTCAATACTGGCCCGCGCCTGGTCGCGGGCGACCTCCTTGGGGAAGTCCTGGCCGTTGAAGTCCGGGTCGCCGTCGCCGAAGAAGCCGGTCAGAGGTTTCTCCACGATAGCGAACTTGTCCCGCTTGAGAGCCTCGATGGCGACCGACTCATGCGATGAGGCGGTCGTGCAGCAGTGGATCACATCGACGTCGTCCAGGAGCTTGTCGAGTGAGTCGTAGACCGCGATCCCCCGCTTCTGGGCGTAGGTCTGCGCCCCTTCCAGCGCGTGGACGCCTTTGATTTCGACATTCGTGCCGTAGACCTTGCGAATCGCCTCGAAATGAAACGAGGCGGAGAAGCCGGCCCCCACGATGCCGGCCCGTACCGTCTTCTTCATAACTGTGTCTCCCCTTACATCCCGGGATGGCGTTTTTCGCTTTTTCGGCTTCCAGCAGGATCAGGAAGGGCCCGGCCGAAACCAGGCCCATCCTGCCGTATAGCCACTGGACTCGGCGCTCGGGTCGCACGCCTGCGTTGCCCTATCCTCCGGCCCAGCCTCGGTATCCTACGACTCAAGTAGATGCAGTTCAAGGGCCGTGACGGCCATTCATGTGAATCCCCAATACCTGCTGGTAGCCCGCAAAGCGATAAACGCTCTTTCGGATTTGCCTTCTGCAGAGGCCCGGAAGGGACGTCATCACTTGCTGCTCATCCGCGCACTCGGCGTCATATCGGCCTTCAAGTCGCCCAGGACGAACTGCAGGCCGTCGAGGTAGTGCTGAAGGACCACCGGGTTCCAGAACAACTCGTGCTGATGGCCGAGGGCACAGTAGAACACGCGGCCCGCACCGTAACTTTTGATCCAGGTCATCGCAAAGTCCATGTCCTTGCGATGGATCAGCTTCCTCTGTTCCGGCGTGATCCGCGTCCGCACCGGGTCCACGCTGATCAGCACCCGCAGGCGCTCCCGCGAGTACGGATCGCTCACCTGGTAGATTTCGTCGGTCACGATGAAGACCGGTTCCTTGAACGCCGCCGTGAGCGGGTGGTCCGGCTCCTCGATCCGCAGGACGACGGTCGAGCCCGCGCCCCAGGGGTGATTGTCGAACCGAGCGCCGACAAGCTCCCCGAACTCGGGCCAGCCGGCGAAGCTCGCGACGCCGGCATGGATCACGGCCAGTCCGCCACCGTCGCGGACGAACCCCGCGAGGCCCTTCTTGAGCAGCTCGTCACGCGCACGGGCCCTGGCCTGCTCCTCCTGCGGGAGCTTCGCGAACTCCTCGGGCAGGAAGATCTCCTCGTTCGTATTGTTCAGGACGACCGCGTCGAATTGTCGGATCTTCTCGGGCTCGAACAGGGTGTCGTCGTCGGTGACCACAGCTTCGAACGCCCCGGTCTGTTGACCCATGATCTCGAAGGCCTTGGCCCCATAAGGTCGGGCGGTGTGCTTGTAGCCCCAGGACCGGGAGAAGACCAGCAGCTTGTGCGCTTTCTCAGGCTGCACGCGCGGCTGGTCCGGCATCGCCGCACGCATCTTGGCGATTTCCTCCGCGGAAGGGACCGGGTCCTGCCCCAGGGCAGGAATTGCCAAGCACAAAATCGCTGTAACCGCCAGGAATCTCATTCCAACCTCCCGTTGAAACCAAAGCACCAAATCCGAAGCACCAAAATCCAAACAAATCCCAAATCTCAATGACCCAAACGCTGCCGCCCGTTCGGCGGGAGCCGTTTGGAATTTTGAATTTTGGCCTTTGGTGCTTGTCTGGGATTTGGGACTTGGTGCTTGGGATTTCTCCTACAAAGTCCACGGCGCCCGCATCGTCCGCGAGAGCATCGCGGTCGCGATGGGGTCGCCGTCGGCAAACTGCTCTCTTTCCGGGTCCCACTTGAGCTTGCGGCCCGTCCGCATCGCGATGTCGCCCAGCAGGCAGGCCGAACACGAGCGATGCGCCACCTCGACCGGCGCGATCGTCTCGGCCCGCGACTTGACGCACTCGTAGAAATTGCCCTTGTGATAGTTGCTCACGTAGAGCTTCGTCTCGCCGGCGCCGATGGTCTCCTGGAGCAGCGATTTGGGCTCCGCGTCGATGACCCCGCGCGTGACAAAGACCCAGCCCTTGTCGCCCTCGAACCGGATGCCGCCGCGGTTCTTCTTCTCGTCGGCGACGATCATCTTGACCCCGTTGGCGTAGGTATACTCGATATAGAAATCCCCGTGCACGTCCCAGAGGCCGTCCTTGGGGAACTCGGCCCGGCCCTCGATCTCGACGGGACCGGTGAACTCGGTGCCCATGCCCCAGTGGGCGATGTCGAGGTGATGGCTGCCCCAGCCGGTGATCATGCCGGCGCCGTAGTCGGAGATGCGCAGCCAGCCCGGCCGGGCGGTCAGGCTGTTCTGCGGGTGCACCCGCTCCTCGGTGTACGGCGCCCAGGGAGCCGGACCCAGCCACATCTCGTAGTTGAGATTCGGCGGCACCGGCATCTCCGGCTTCGGGCCGCAACCGGGGTCCGTGCCGAAGCCGACTCTGATCGTATGGAGCTTGCCGATCCGACCGTTGCGGACCAGCTCGCAGCCCTGGCGGAACTTGCTCTCGGACCGCTGCTGACTGCCGATCTGGAAGATCCGCCCGTACCGACGAACGGTATCGCTTACGAGCCGCCCTTCCGCAATCGTCAAGGAGAGAGGCTTCTGCAGAAAGATGTCCTTGCCCGCCTTGGCGGCCGTCACGGTGGGAATCGTATGCCAGTGGTCCGGGGTGGAGATCTGCACCGCATCAATGTCGGGACGGGCCAGCAGCTCGCGGAAGTCGCCGTACGTCTCACAGCCCCTGTAGTTAGCGCCCGGACTCTGCTCGGCATAGAAAGACTCGACCCTCTTACGGGCCAGTTCCAGTCGCCTGGAGTCCAAGTCACAGACGGCGACGACCTGCGCCGGCCTGATGCCCAGTACCTCTTTGAGGTCCTCAGTGCCCATCCGGCCCACGCCGATGCAACCGACGACGATCCGCTCGCTCGGGGCCTCGGCACCGAACACCGACGCCGGCACGATCACCGGCAGGGCCAGACCCGCTCCCACGGCCGCTGAGCCGCGCAGGAACTCCCGACGGGACAAGAGGTTACGTTGAGCGGACAGCGCGACCCCGACGTGTTCTCGTGCGACGTTCTTCATAACAGCACTCCCCACTAAAACAGTCACGGCATTCGGTCAATCCGCGAGGGTATCGTCCCTTCGCCCCCCTGTCAATCCGGCACATCGGGTTTGTCCTGACGCCGCCGTGCCCCTCTCAAGAACATGACCTCAAGGGCACAGGAGAAGACGACGCCTCAGGGCGTCACTACGAACGTCGGATTTCGATTGTTGGCGTCCCGGCCAGCGGGTACTATAGGTTCCTGCTGAAGTGCCTTGTCTTGTGAGAGGCCTGTGAACCTCCGGGGGCCCGGCGATCTGTCCTTCTGCAAGGAGAAGTGGTATGTTGACCCTGAAGCGTTTGTGCCCGATGGCGACCCTGGTGCTGGCCGTGTCCTGCCTGACCCTGGCCATGCCCGAGAACCGGTCCTATGTATCGGGTAACTACTTCATGAATCTGGGCAATGCCCAGTGTGGATTCCTCAAGAGCGTCGAGGGCGGGGCGATCAGCGCCGAGGTCATCCGCGAGCCGGCCGGGCCGAGCTACTTCGTCAAAAAGCACATTGGCCAGCCCAAGTACCAGGAGTTCACCGTGCAGGTCGGCTTCAGCATGGACAAATCCCTCTACGAGTGGATCGCGCAGTCCTGGAAGATGAAGTACGAGCGCAAGGACGGCAGCATCGCCGTGATGGACTACACCCTGACGCCCAAGTCCGAGCGGCAGTTCCAGCAGGCCTTGATTACCGAGACCACGATCCCGGCGGTGGACGGATCGAGCAAAGAGCCTGCGTACATGACGGTCAAGTTCGCGCCCCAGATCATTCGCGAGGTCGCAACTACGGGTCAGAAGACCGATTACGGCACGCTTGCGAAGAACGAGCAGAAGGGGTTCATCCCCTGCAACTTCAGGTTCGAGATCGACGGCATCGACTGCTCGAAGGTGACCAAGGTCGATTCCTTCACGGTCCGCCAGACCACCGTGACCGACAACATCGGCGACGCCCGCGACCACCAGAAGGAGCCGGGCAAGCTCGAATTCCCGAATCTCAAGCTTCTCGTCAGCGAGGCGGGCGCCCAGGGCTTTCTCGACTGGCACAAGTCCTTTGTGATCGAGGGCAACAACGACGACGGTCGCGAGAAGTCCGGCATGCTCACGCTGCTGACGGCGAATCAGAAAGAAGCCCTCCTGCGAATCAAGTTCTACAACGTCGGGATCATCAAGGCCAGTCCCGCCAAGGCGGAAGCCAATGCCGATGCGATCCGACAGGTCGAGGTCGAGCTGTACGTGGAGCGCATGGAGTTGCTCTACGGCGGCCAGACCGGCGAGACGGCTCCGGCCGCTCCGGCCACGCCTCCTGCGGCTCCGAGGAACGTCAGACGCGGGTAGAGGAGAGGCCACCCGGCGTCGCGCACGGACCCGCGTCGGGACCGTCGCACCGATCTCCGACGCGATGGCGTGGAGCGACGGGTTTGTGCTGTGCCCACAAAGGGGCGTGTGCTATCATGGTGACTCGGGCGTTGAAAGATCATCGGTGCCCCTCAGGCAAAGTTCTTGTGAAGGAGACAGTGGTTATGAGGCAGATCCGAGGCAGAAGAGAGTTCCTGCAAATGGCAGCCGCAGGGACCGCGACTACACTGGCCGGCTGTTCCACGCTGGGCACCGGGCAAGGGGAAGGGCGCAGGGCGAAGGCCGAGGCCGTGTCCGCTCCGCCAGCGGGCAGCAAACCCAAGTTCGAGCTCGGCCTGGCTTCCTATACCCTGCGGAAGTTCGACCTGGACACGACCCTG
>ENA-OSEO01006610-OSEO01006610.1-sediment-metagenome-genome-assembly--contig:-NODE-6610-length-10290-cov-3.020562_pt1 | contig 10290 bp, 10 predicted proteins | sample MGYA00237883_ERZ534232 | MGnify/ENA metagenome assembly ERZ534232
GTGTGTCCTTCCGCAATAGGGTTGATATCCGCGAAAGCGAGCACCCGCTCATCCTCGTAGATTCTGAAGCAAGGAAGCTCTCCGCCGACGATTTTGCAGAAAATGCACCCTGTCATGCCCGACTCCTCTTAACCCTCGATTCAAACCGGTTCCTTGTTTTCGACCCCGGCGGTCATTAGGCTTTTCAGCGCATCCTGTTTTGCCTTTGGAACATCCTTTCTCTTCTTGAGATTCATGGCTCGCATGACATCGTAGGTTTTGTCTTCGAAAAAAACAGGAACCTGGATCACATAGTCCGGTTTCTGACAGCACCCCGGTGCAAAGAACCGGCCGGGCCGGTTCCCCTCTCTGAACAGGGTGCGGACCCGTTTCAGGCCCTCCTCGGACAGGACGAGTCCCAGTTCTCCGGTGAATGTCGAAACCGCGTCGCCCGGCTCGTACAGCCGCTTTTTTTCACGTCCTGTGCCTGAAGACGCTTCACCGTTTTCCATACGACCTCGGTTTTATGGCATTCCGGGACGCTACTTCACCAGCTTGAGGACCTGCCTGAAGGTGTCGGTACCCGCTCTCCCGAGGATCTCATAGATCACCATCTCGGTGGAGGTGATAACGGCACCACCCTGCATCATTCTGTCCAGGGCGATCCGGTGGTTGTGAGGCGACCGGGAAGCGATGGCGTCGCTCACCACGTGTACCGAGTAACCCGAAACCGCATGGAGCGCCGTCTGCGCCACGCAGATGTGGGCTTCGATGCCTGCGAGGATCAGCGTTTTCCCGGGGTGCTTCGCCGTCTGCTCCATGAACGCCTCACATCCGAAGCCATTGAAATCGACCTGGATGCCGGCGCCGACCGCGCCGCCCGCCAGGCCCGACCCGGCCCCCCGCGGCACGAGCGGAAGAGCATGCCGGGAGGCAAATGAGACGAGCCGCGCGACATCTTCGGCGTGACGTGGGGACACCACACCGAGCGGCTCGATTTCGTTGAGCCCGGCATCTGTCGCGTAAAGCCGCCGAGAAACTCGGTCGAACTCAACGTCACCTTCGAGGAGTGACCGGAGGTCCCGTTCGAGAGACTGTGAAACTGCCGACATCGACGTGAATAATAGCGCGCCTTGACACTCCGTGAGAGAATAAACGAACTTGGGCTACTAGCCCGAAACAGGCAACTGAGAAGCTGCCTGAGAAGCTGCCGGGATCCTACAGAACGCGAGGGACCAAGCACGATGAGCCGCGGCGCGTCCGCCTATACGATGAAGGGGGTGAGTCATGCTCGCCATTCTCAAAACGACCTCCACAGGTCTGGAGCGATTAGAGGAGTTCGAACCGGGCTCCTGGATCGATCTGGTCAGCCCGACGGAAGAAGAGTTGCTTCGAGTAAGCAGCGAACTAAACATACCGCTGGAGCTGCTAAAGGGACCCTTGGACGAGGAGGAGAAATCACGGATAGATGTCGAGGACGGGCTGACTCATGTCATCGTCGATATACCCGTTCTAATCCGTGTCGAGGACGAAAGGCTCTACGACACGATCCCGCTGGGTATGCTCGTCCATCCCGACTACTTCATCACCACCTGCCTCCGGCCTAATCCTATCCTCGGCGAATTCGAGCGTGACTCCGTTCGCGGCTTCGCCACCTACAAGAAGACCCGCTTCCTCTTCCAGATCCTGCAGAAGATCTCCGCGTTCTATCTCCGTTACCTTAGCCGGATAGACCGGGAGACCGACAAGTTGGAGAGGGAGTTGCGTGCCTCGATGAAGAACGCGGAAATCTTTGACCTGCTTAGCGTGCAGAAGTCTCTGGTTTACTTCACGACCTCACTTCGCTCCAATGAAGGCGTGCTCCAGAAGCTCATGAGGACCAAGTCGCTCAAGATGTACGAAGAGGACGAGGAACTGCTCGAGGACGTAATCGTCGAGAACAAGCAGGCTTCAGAGATGGCGCGCATCTATACTGATATCCTCACGGGAATGATGGACGCATTCACCTCGGTCATCTCCAACAATCTCAACCGAGTCATGAAGCTGCTGACCTCGCTGACCATAATCTTGTCCATTCCCACGATTGTGGCCTCATATTTCGGTATGAACGTAGACCTGCCGTTTCAGAAATATCCGCATGCTTTCACGCTGACCATCGCTATTGCGTTTGTGATTTCACTGGGGTTTGCCCTTGTCTTCTGGAGGCGCAATTTCCTGTGAGCAAGGGGTAGCGTGAGATCCCTGCCTCCGTTCGCGGGGGTCTCTACCTCCAGGGCGAGAGTGGCGGAGGCGTTGGCTCTTTCTTCACTCGGCGGGCTCGGGGTACCGGCGGCTCCAGCATGCTGAGCTCGTCTGCCACCTCGAGGGTCTCTATCGGGACGACACGCATACGTTTCACTCCGAGCAGCATCAAGAAACCTGTTGCTATGAAGACGACCGCGGCCGGACCTCTGACGCCGTAGGCCCCGGACGCCGTTTGAACAAGCAAGAACCACCATGTCCTCGTCCAGCCCACGTCGTGAGCGACGGCGACATAGGCGTAGAGAAGCAAAGGCGAAAGAAGTCCCAGGAGTAGAATCGGAGCGTTCGACGTGAAGCGGTGGCGCCAGAGGGTGCCGCTGTAGATCGGCTCGGCGAAGCACGTCGCGAGCGGCCAAGCCCAGGCGGCTGTGAGACACGGAAGCAGGAGAAATGGCGAGCGTGAGGCCATCAAGCTGAGGCCCAGCAGTAGGCTGAAAAAGCCCGCGAACAATCGCGCCATCTCGCCCGTGGCTCGAGGCTCTCGCGGCCGTAAATAACCCAGAAAGTGCCTGCAGACCATGAAGACTCCCATCCCCACCACGAAGAGGATGAGCGTCGCGGCCCACTGCGGCTGTGTCGACGGCCCGGCAATGGTCGGCACCTGGAACTGATATCGAGGAATCAAGCCGAACCGCGCCAACAGAAAAACCATGAGGAAAAGCAGACCGAAAGGCAGCGCGAACGACAACAGATTTCGCAAATGAAACGAAGCCGTCGTGAGCGTGACGCGGGACGATACCAGCCAGATGAGGAGCGCGGCGACCGCGGGCAGCAACATGAGGACCGCCAGGAGAGTAACGGCTCTACTGGTCAAGTACCGGCCGGACTGCAGGAGCAGAGCGGTTCCAGGGTCGGGAGGAGCTTCTGTGCCGCTGTCGAGCGAAAGGATCAGGCGCTCTAGGGCTGCTCCTTGGGTGGACAATCCTGAGGCAGTCGTCTGGCCGACAGTGTCGTCGTAGAGCCGAATGGAAGCGATGCCTCGGCTCAGGCCGGCGACCTGGTCTCCGCGGGAAAGAGAAAGCGCGTGGTCTGCCGCTTGGGTAAGCAAGCCGGGAACCTCGAGGTCCAGCCCGGCATTGCCCAGTACTCTTCCCACGAGCTGGACATACCACCCGGGTGTTGTGCTCTGCGCTCCGGTGACAGCGGCCCTCAGAGAATCAATACGCTCCTTGCCCAACCCCTGAATGGACAGAATGGTCGTTACTTCCGGGCCCAGCCCACTGACGTCCAGGAACCGGTTGATGCCCAGACCACCGTTGTTGCCGTCTTCGGTGGAGAGAAAGGCGATCGTCTTCTGGTGAGGACGCGAACTGAAGACTTGAACCAGATCGGCGAGTAGGGCCGTCCCGCTCGCATATGCCAGGGGGTCGACCTTGACGATTGTGGGCGTGTCTCGAGGAGCGGTCACCAAAATGGTCTCTTTGCTTGCGCCTTGGAGCACCACCGACACGTTTCTCAGCGTGACTTCATCGTTTCCAAGCGGAGCCGTGAAGGTGTCCGTCTTAACGAATCCTTCTTGGTCAGCAGGCGTCGGGGTGCCGTCCTCAGCCTCCTCCGAGCCGGCGTCTCCGGCTGCCCCGACCGAGGTGAGCTGTTCGGCCAGCCAAGTTGTCACCCCCGCCGCGTCCTCTGAGCCCAGATGGCGCTGCGGGTAGAGGCGGTGGATTTCCTGAGCCACACGAAAGGTTCGACTCCCGTCGAGAAAGGTGGGGCCGGACGCGACCTCGACCGTGGAGACCGGTGCTGAGACCGATAGAAATACCACGGCCGCGGCCATCAGGACGAGCGCTGTACACAGCGCGTAGGCTATCTTTCTCCATTGGCGGACTCGGTCCACCAGTCGCCGACGGATCGTGAGTGGCATGAGCGGCTCCTATTCACATAGGTCTGTGAATTTTAGGCCGCGAACGGCGGTGAGGCAAACGTGCGGGGATAGTCAGTCGGTGGTATGCGTGGTGGCGGCGGTAAGCCGCTCGAGCATGCGCTCGGCCACGAGGAGCGGAGGCACCTGGTAGCCACCAGTCTGAATCAGATCCTGGATGGCTCGAATGCGGGCCAGTCGCGAGATCTCGGAAGCGCCTTTCCGGTCTTCTGAGTCCTTGTTCAACTGATCTTCACCTTTTTCACTCATGCTATGCTTCGTATCGGCCGGGAGGCCCCAATGGTTTACACGCAGAGTGCAATTTATGCAGCCCGAGGAGCGGTATGGCCCAGAAGCTGATTTCTATCGACGAGGCGAGAGCCAGGATCCTCGCTGAGGCGGCACCGCTGGCTGCCGAGATCCGGCTCCTCACGGAAGTCCTCGGAACGGTCCTAGCCGAGGACATTACGGCGCAGGACGACGTCCCTCCCTTCGACAATTCGGCTATGGATGGGTTCGCCGTCATGACGGCCGACACGGTCGACGCGACCACAGACTCCCCCGTACAGCTGAACATCGTCCACACTATCCCCGCCGGGCTCTTTCTAACGGAACCCCTCCGGTCTGGACAGGCTGCAAAGATCATGACAGGGGCGCCCTTGCCGGAAGGCGCGGACTCTGTGGTGGAACGTGAATTGGTCGAGGAGACGGCGGGCGAAATCCTGCTGGTCGAGCCCGCGAGACTAGGCAAGAACATCAGGCGAGCTGGCGAGGACGTTGCAGAGGGCGATCGAGTACTTGCATCCGGGGTGTCGATAGGCCCACCGGAGATAGGTCTGCTGGCCAGCATGGGAAGGCTCAGCGTATCTGTGCATCGCCGCCCTCGCGTAGCCATAGTCTCCACCGGGAGCGAACTCGTCGAGGTCGGGCGTCCACTTGAGCGGGGGAAGATCTACGATTCGAACAGTCATTCGCTGAAAGCAATGTGCGCCCAGCTTGGCATTGAAGCAGACACTCTGGGGATCGTGCCAGACGACTACGAGGCGACCGGCCGGACCATCGGCAGCGGTCTTGACTATGACGTGCTCATCACATCTGGTGGGGTGTCAGTCGGGCAATTCGACTTTGTGAAAGAGGTCCAAGACGCGCTCGGAGTAGAGAGACGACTTTGGGGCGTCGCCATGAAGCCCGGAAAGCCGCTGTCTTTCGGAGTACGGGAAAACTGTCTGGTCTTTGGGCTTCCGGGCAATCCGGTGTCGGCGTTGGTGTCGTTCGAGCTGTTTGTGCGGCCGGCCCTTCTTCGGTTGATGGGTCACAAGTGGACCTCTCGTCCACCGTACCGGGCGATCATGTCGGAAGATGCGTCGAACTCCGATGGGCGTACTTACGTGATACGGGTGCGCGCGTGGCGCGAAGAAGGAATATGGCACGTGAGCGCAACTGGGCCCCAAGGATCGGGCATGCTTCGGTCGATGGTGGGGGCGAATGGTCTGGCCTTTATTCCTGGGGGTCCTCGGGGTATAAGGGCCGGCGAAGAAGTCGATTTCCTCCTTCTCCGGGAGGATCTACAGGAACCGTGATGGTGGGCTTCGAAAGGCCCGTTGGGTTTGCCGTTGTGCCGCGGCAGGAGTAAGATATTGTCAATGAGGGAGCTGCTAAGACAACGCCTTGGAGGTGACGGTAAACGTATACCTCTGTTTGGTCGCACTACCTCATCGAAGGCCCGGCAGTCGGAGTTGCTGGGCTTTTTTCATGCCCTGCCCGTGATCTCTTAGCTGGAAAGGAGAATTCATGGCCAACCACTTCACCCCCGAAGAGCTGGCAGAGGAACTCGGAACAGAGACCCGGAATGTGATAGGACTCTGTGTGCGAGAGGGAATCCCCATTTACAAGGGAAAGATCGATCGGAGTCTCCTCACGGCGGTGATGAAGGCCAAGGGCATTCAACTTCCCAAGGCTGCCGTTACGGCAGTCTAGACCTGGCTTGAAACAGCCGGGGTGAGCGCTCGCTTCCCCTCGGCGACAATTTTTGCAGCCAGCTCCGCGAGCTGTCTTTCGTCCCCTACCTTGGGCGGGAGAAGAACGCGGAACGAGTTCTGCTCGGTGTCGAACCAGCGCCTGACCGCGAACAGGCAGTCCAGCTCCTTCTGCGAGATGGCTATTGGCTGCACGTGAGATCGACAACCGTCCCCTGGCTCGTCGCGCAGCTGTGAGCCGTTGTAGAGCCGGCCGAGGTGCTCGCTGATTTCCGACTCCAGGCTCGATGGGGTGAGAGTCACGGCTGAGAGCAGGCGTCCCTGCCAGACCACATTCACCCGGACCTGAGGTCCATGACCGTTCGGCGCCTGCGGGAAGAGGCCCACGAAAGAGAGCTCCTCCGCCTCACGCAGCCAGTCGTAAGATCTGCGCACATTGAGGAGGTCGTCGCAGGCCTCTCTCACACGCTGGGCTTCTTCGTGGCGTCTCTCTGCCTCGAGAGTCAGCGCCAACTCCTGACCCCGGGCATGCGGATCGGGTCCGCACTCGTCGACGTTGCCCATAATCCAGCCAAAAATGCCGGCGACCAGCTGATCATGCGCCTCGAGGATTTGCGCATCCCCCGTGCAAGGAGCGAGGCAGGCATTCTCCTGCCCCCGGGCACAAGGACCGTCGCCGTCGCCACGGGAACAAGCCCGTATCGGATAGCAGAGTCGTACGAGTTCTAGCGCGGTTTTCAGCCGGCGTCCCGCTCGGAAGGGGCCGAGCACCCAACCCCCCCTGCCGGTTCCGAGGCCATTAGCCGCGCGCCTACCCGCGCGAGTACTGACGTACAGATGCCTCCCCTTGATAGGGTTCCCTACCTTGAGATAGGCATAGTTCTCGGGTCGACAACCATGGAGATTGAATCGTGGCCGGTGCTCGAGGATGAGTTGTTGCTCCAGCACGACTGCCTCGAGTGAAGTGAGGGTCTCGTTCCATTCGATTCGTTCAACCAGACGGACCGTCTGACGCACTTTGCGGGCTCGATCACCCCCGGCCACCAGGTGTGATCGCACCTCTTCGCGAAGGCGATTGGCCTCGCCCACGTAAAGGACGCTGCCCTCCTTATCAAAAAACCTGTACGCCCCCGGGCTCTGAGGCAGGCCGCTGGTGAGGTGCAGCTTGTTGATGCTGCCCCGGAAGGCCGGGTTGATATACGACCGCGCGGCACCTAGACGGGTTATTCCGCGCTCCTGGAGCCGGGCAGCCAGCGTCACGAAGACGTGTCCGGCAGCCTGAGCGTCGGCGAGAGCCCTGTGACACGGGGAGACCGGCGCCGCGAGAGCGTCGGCTACAGTGCCCAAACGGTAGTTCGGCAATCCTGGTGCCAGGGCGCGGGCAAGCGGAAGGGTGTCGATCGCACCGTCCCCCAGACGACGTCCCGTGAGTCGCTGCAGTTCGTAGTTTAGAAAGCCCAGATCAAAAGGCGCGTTGTGGGCAACGAGTACGGCCCCGCGCAGGAACTCCAGCAGTTCCTGTATCACCTCTTCGATCCGTGGGGCCTCCGCGACCATCTCCTGGGTGATCCCAGTTATTCTCGTGATCATTGGTGGGATGGGCCTCATTGGGTTGATCAGCGTGCTGAATCGTTCCAACTCCTGGAATCCCCGGATGCGCACTGCGCCCACCTCAGTGATCTTTCCGGGGCCGGGCCTTGCGCCCGTGGTCTCGAGGTCCAGCGCGACAAAGGTGACGTCGGCCAGTTCAGGATCGGGGGTCTCCCAAGACGTGAGGGACAGCAATCCAGATCCGGGGTGCGCGCTCCAGCAGAAGCGTTCGTCCTGATGCACCAACGCGGAGACGACATCGCGACAAAGACTCTCCGGCGCGTTAGACGCGGCGATAAGTGTGCGGGCGGCATCGACGGCAGCGATTGGTTCCCCCCGGACCAGCAGCGCCTCGTGAAACCGATCGACTGTGACTAGCGAGAGTTGAAGCTGCATCGGCAGCCGGCTAGCTTACGGCCAAGGCTGATTTCCTTGAAAAGGCTTGACTCATCCTGGAAAATACTACCACCCTACGGCCGGTTACGGCCGCTCACTGCTTCTCTGGAGGCGGGAATTGCTGCAAAAGAGCCAAATTGAAGCCCTGATTCCTCATCGCGACCCGTTTCTCATGCTCGACAGGGTTACGGAACTCGTCCCAGGCGAGCATGTGGTGGCAGAAAAGGACATCGTCGGAACCGACGATGTATTTCGCGGACACTTTCCCGGCCATCCGGTCTTCCCGGGAGTCCTGCAGCTTGAAGCCCTTGCTCAGGCGGGGGCCGTGGCTGTATTGTCGGAGCCTGAGTGCAAGGGCAAGCTGGTTCTCTTTGGCGGCGTAGACAACGTGCGTTTTCGGCGGCCGGTGGTACCGGGCGACATCCTGCGCTTGGAGGTCCACCTCACCAAGAGGCGGGGCCCCATCGGCAAGGGCGAGGGAAAGGCTTTCGTGGGCGACCAGGTTGTGTGTAGCGGAGATCTGACTTTCGCCATCACCGAGCCGTAGCGCATGTTCTTCTGCACCTCTCTTCTAGGGAGACCTGTCACCATAGTCGGGTTGGGCACGTGCTTGCCACCAACCATCGTGACCAACGACGACCTTTCCGCCACGCTCGATACCTCTGACGAGTGGATCAGACAGAGAACCGGCATCAGGGAGCGGCGTATCGCCGGGCCCGGACTCAGCGCCTCCGACCTGGGTATCCCGGCGGCCTCGGCCGCGCTGGTTGACGCGGGCATCACACCCGAACAAGTCGGCCTGGTGATCACTGCCACGATCTCCGCAGACCAGATTATGCCGGCGACCGCTTCGCGCGTAGCCTATGAAACCGGCTGTATCAACGCGGGTGCTTACGATGTCTCGGCCGGATGCACAGGCTTCGTCTATGCTCTCGCCATGGCGTCGGCCGCGGTATCGAGCGGAATGCACGAGAATGTCCTCGTGGTCGGTGCAGAGGCAATCTCGCGTCTGATCGACTGGCAGGAACGCGGCACTGCAGTGCTTTTTGGCGACGGGGCTGGGGCCGCGGTCGTGTCTCCGATCCGGGCAGGCGCGAGAGGTCAGGCCCCCGATGATGTCGGGGATGAACGACGCTCGGGTGGCATCCTGGGCTTCGACTTGGGCAATGACGGCTCGGGCGGCGACTTCCTGGTCGTACCCGCGGGGGGGTCGCGCATGCCGGCGTCTCACGCGACGGTGGACGCGCGCGCGCACTTCATGAAGATGAATGGCGCCGAGGTCTACAAATTCGCGACGCGGGTCGTGGCACATTCGGCAGGCCGCGTTCTCGAGAAGTGCGGGCGCTCTGTCGACGAACTCAGTCTCTTCGTGCCCCATCAGGCCAACATTCGCATCATTGACGTGGCGACCAAGAAGCTCGGGATTCCCCGCGAGAAGGTCTTCACCAATCTGCAACGCTACGGGAACACCTCGTGCGCGTCCATTCCACTCTGCCTCAGCGAGGCACGGGACCAGAACAAGCTCAACCCCGGCGATCTGATCCTTCTCATGGGTTTTGGCTCGGGCCTAACCTGGGGAGCGTGCCTCATGGAGTGGGGGGGTGTGTGAGTGCAAGATCTGCTGCTCCTCTTTCCCGGTCAAGGCAGTCAGCACGAAGGGATGGGCGAATACCTCTTCGAGTATCACGCCGGTCGGGCGGCCTTTGACCACGCGAATGACGCGCTAGGGTGGGACATAGGGGAGATCTGCCGCCACGCGTCTATCGAGGAACTCACTCGGACCGACCGCGCTCAGTTGGCCCTACTGACTTGCAGCGTCGCGGTGCTTCGAATCCTGGAGGAATCCGGCCTGTCGTTTGGTGTGGCGGCCGGTCACTCGCTTGGCGAGTACTCGGCCTTGGTCGCGGCGGGCCACCTCAGCTTCGCGGATGCGTTACGCGTGGTTGAGCAGAGGGGGCTTGCCATGCAGCGGTGCGCTGAGGCGTCCGGCGGAACTATGGCGGCGGTGCTCGGCCTCGATGATGAGACAGTGGAGGCCATCTGCGGCACGCTGGGCGAAGTCTGGGTAGCAAATTATAACTCGCCCGGCCAGGTTGTGATTTCCGGTTCGCTGGACAGCGTGGCCGACGCCGGGCGAATCGCCCAGGAGAAGGGGGCCAAGAAGATCATTCCCTTGGCGGTGGCAGG
>ENA-OSEO01006611-OSEO01006611.1-sediment-metagenome-genome-assembly--contig:-NODE-6611-length-10290-cov-2.739548_pt1 | contig 10290 bp, 8 predicted proteins | sample MGYA00237883_ERZ534232 | MGnify/ENA metagenome assembly ERZ534232
TCTACGTTATCGGTGGCACGGGAGTGATCTCAGACTCCGTGGTCGCAGAACTCGGAAAGCTGCCGGGGCTACAGATCGGCAACGCCGTGGAGCGGGTCGCGGGTGTGAACCGCTACGAGACTGCTGCGAAGATCGCCGAGAAGGTCAAGGCGCTGCGCGGGGCCAGTTTTGACGGCCGCGTGATCGTGGTCAACGGGCGCAGGTACGCTGATGCGGTCGTTGCCTCGGGCCTTGCGTATCGCAAGAAGCTCCCGATCTTGCCGGTCAGCGAGTCGAAGGTCCCCACCGCCACGCACGAGGCGATCGCGAGCGTGGGGCCGAGCGAGGCGTTGCTCGTGGGAGGCACCGGCGTGATCCCGGAGGCGGTAGCACAGGGCTTGGCTATCCCGTGGGAGCGTGTGGCGGGCGGCGCAGATCGGTATGGCACGGCGATCGAGCTCGCCAACTACGTGGTAGCAAGCGAGGGCTTCTCGTGGTCGAAACCGACCGTGGCATCCGGAACGTCGCTGGTAGACGCGCTGTCAGGCGGGCCCTTCGCGGGAAGGAATGCCGGTCCGACGCTGTTCGTAAAGCCGACTGTCGTGCCGAGCACCGTGACCGCCCTGCTCTCCTCTAAGAAGTCGCTCATTGCTGACTGCTACATTCTTGGAGGGACCGGTGCCGTGAGCAGCGCGGCGCAGGACGTGATTGAGAAGGCGCTGGACTAGCGCGAACATCCGCACGACCCGTTCTCGCACTTTCTGTGCCTGTGGTCACGTCATGCTTAAACCGTGGACTGTGACCGCCGATACACATACAAGAGAACCGAACGCGATCGCACGGAAGGCACTCACATGCGCAGAATCACTCTCGCGATGCTGATTGTGGCGCTCACGGCAGCGCTGGTCCCGATGTCGGCGCCTACAACCGCCGCGGACGCCACTCTCAAGGTGGGCCTGGTGAGCACGAACATCGCTGAGAACACGCGGCACTACCTGACCGGCGCTTCCATCAACGGGTTCTACGATTCGCGGATCGGCGCGGTCGAGACGTTGCTCAAGGAGGAGGGTTTCGAGGTCGGGCTGGTCAACGACAGCGCGCTCGCCTCTTTGTCTGCGCTCAAGGCCTACGATGTGCTGGTACTTCCGCGGACGCTGGCCATGAACGGCGCCCAGCGTGATGCCGTACGCGCGTACTGCGCGGAAGGTGGGGGCGTCGTCGCTTCCTTCGGCATGTCGCGGTGGGACTACAACACCGCATACCAGTACGACTACATGCCGTTCATTGGCATGAGCAGTGCGCCGGGTCTGTACACGTGGCCGCCGAGTTCGGATGCGCTCAAGCCCTGGGAGTGGGGCGACGTGTCCGAGATGTACAACGTGAAGTTCAAGAACGACGACCTCATGTACGGCGGCTACAAGCTCGCTCCGAAGTCGGCCAGCTCGCACTGGATCTTGAGCCAGAGTCAAACCGAGGCCGGCTCGCTGACCATGACGCCCACGAAGGACGACTACAACGAGGTGTGTTTCTCACTGCCGGGTGCCACCAACGTCACACCGCTGTTCACGTACAACACGCTGTCCAACAGCAACGGTGGCGACAATGAGGACAACGGCTACCTGGCCGGATGGGCCAGCCAGTACTACTTCGGCAAGTTCGTGTACTTCGGATTCCAGCTGCATGACCTGACGCGCGGCGGCATCTATGCCGACGATACGACCGAGCGCGTCGCCGAGCGCATCATGGTGAACTCGATCAAGTGGGCAGGCGGCATGAACGGTTACACGCATCTGAGCAAGCGCGTGGACCTGACCGGCAAGGCCTGGTACAGCAAGGGCGTTCTCTACATCGACGAGACCGTGAAGAACACCGGCAACGTGTCGCTCCGCGGTCCGCTCGAAATCGAGGTGCGGACGCCCACCGGCAGCAAGGTCTACTCCGGTAAGGCCTACAACAACAACTGCCCGCTACCGCCCGGAGGCGCGTACACCCACAAGAGCTACCAGGTGCGCGTGACGCCGACGGCGGGTACGTGGTCGGTCACCATGACCTACAAGTACTACGACCGGTTCCGCAATGGGACCGTGACGGCCCGTCGCATCATGTGGGTCAAGTCCAATGGCAGCACCATGGCGTCGAGCGGGTTCAGCGAGCAAGTCATCATCGGCGGGAACCTTCCGCCGGTAGGCGAGCGCATCGCCGGCGCTACGCGCTACGACACTGCGGTCGAGCTGTCCGAGCGCGGTTGGCCCGATGGTGTCAGCCCGGACACAGAGGCGGTCGTGCTCGCGACCGGCAGCAACTACCCCGATGCGCTCGCTGCCGCTCCGCTGGCAGGCAAGCTCGATGCGCCGGTGCTGTTGGTGCCGAGCGCGGAGCTCACCTCGAAGTTGCGTACCGAACTGCAGCGCCTGTACGCGGGTCGCACGAACGCGAAACTCTACGTCGTCGGCGGAGAGGGCGCCGTGTCGAGCAAGGTCGTGGCAGACGCCCAGCGCACACTCAAGAACGTGGGCGTTGATTCCGGCGTTACGCGACTTGCCGGTGCGAACCGGTGGGAGACGGCGGCCAAGATCGCTCAAGCGGTCGGCGCCCCCTCGGAGAACAGCCGCTTCAACAACACTGCACTGATCGTGAGCGGGCAGAACTATCCTGACGCGCTCGCGATCGGTGCTCTGGCAGCTAACGAGCAGGTGCCCATCCTTCTCGTGACCAAGACCGAGGTGCCCTACGCGGCTCAAGCCATGCTGAAGGAACTCGGGGTACAGCACTGCACCATCCTGGGTGGCACGGGAGTCGTGGGCACGGGTGTCGAGTCGTGGCTGGAGTCCAACGGCTACCGCGTAGGCGGTGTCGCTGACGGTTCCAGCAACGTGGACACACGTCTGGGAGGAGCGACCCGCTACGACACCGCGTTGCAGGCGGTGGACTACTCGGTCGTCATGGGCGGGTTCGATGACGGGACACTGTACTTCGCGACCGGCACCAACTGGCCCGACGCGCTCGCGCTTGCGTCTGTGGCGGGCAAGAACGCCAATCCGCTCGTGCTGATCAACGGAGGCGAGATCGGTTCCTCGGCACAGGTCGCAGACTACTTGTGCGGGAAGTGCGCCGACAACCCAGCAACCAAGTTCGTGGGCGGCGAAGGTGCGATCTCCGATTACGTCCGCGGCCAGGCGAAAGTGGCACTCGACCAGTAGGTTACGGTTTCGTGTGGCTCGAGCCGCGCGACCATAGACTGGGGCCCGCGCACGATGCGGGCCCCTTTTGGTGCGCTGTTTGCGATACTGTACGGTGCGGTCGCGCGGTGCGCGACGCGCAAGAACGTCTGACACTGGAGTGCCTATGCCGGACAACGCAACAAAGCGCAATCCGCTGGTCGTTGCCTTCGTCGCGCTCGTCATCATCGTGGTGGCGGGTGGTCTTGCGTTGGGTTTGGCGGGGGTCGGGGCACAGCTCTCCGAATCTCGAGACCTGAGAGTGACGATCTACTCGGACGACCTGCCTCCCGCTGTGGCGGCGATGGTCAGGGTAGGGGACCCGGTATTCACCGATCCCGGCGGCATGGTCGTGGGCGAGATCGTCGACGTGGAGATCGGTCCCACCGTCGAGCCGGTGCCTGACTTCGCCGGACGTCTGCAGGCCGCCGAGAACCCGGTCAAAGATGCCGTGACGATCGTCGTGGCTGCCCAGGGACGTGAAGGCGAAGGGGTCGTTGCGATCGACAACCAAGTGATCCAGGCGGGAATGGGATTCAATGTCGTGACCAACCGATACATGCTCAAGGGCGTGGTGACCGGTGTCGAACTCGACTAGCGGTACCGCGGCAGGAGCGTGGCCCTGGTCACGCCGGCTCTTCTCGCCGTTCGCGATCCTGCTCTATGTGTACGTGGCCTACTTCGCATTGACGTATTCGCGTATCTACGAATACGTGTACTGGGAGCTCATGAACCTGGGGACGCGGATCATCGGCTTCCACCCGACTGCCCACACGCTCCTGCTCTACGTATACGGCGCTGTCGTGCTGGTATGCGGGTTCGTCGGCGGGTACGTGCTTGCGCAATGGACGACCGAGCGGGTGAACGGCGCGCGCAGTACGGGGCGCTCCGGTCCCGCGTGGTTCTTCGGCATACGGGCGTGGGTGAACCGGCTGCCGCTCGTGCGCAGCTGGGGCGCGATGTTCACGTTCAGTGCCGCCGGGTGGTTGTTCGGGCTGGCCGCCAACGGTTTGCAGGTCCTTGCGTCCGGCGGCGCGAGCCTGACCGACATCGCAACGCGATGGGCGCAAAGCCCGGTGCTGGTGTGGTTCGCGGCCTCGCAGATCTTCTTCGTGCCGGCGCTGCTTGTGAGCGCGCGGAGCCGTTGGCAACGGGTGCTCGCGGCTTTGGCCGTGGCGGTGTCGATCCTTGCGCTCGGCTTGCTGGGCGCGCGCAATTTACCGGCGAAGTTGGTCGTGAGCGCGTTCCTTGCCGCTATCTACGTGATCAAGCCGAGGAACGTCGTGCGTCTGGCGATCACAGCCGTGCTCGTGCTCGTGCTGGCGATGGGCGTAGTTGGCGCGATCACGAAGGCGGGGATCTACGGTCCCAGCGCGACCGGCGGCTTGGCGCTGGCATTGACGTACTCCGACAGCGTGGGTACGGCCTACAACCTCGATCGCATCGTGCGCCTCACCCCGTCCACGGGCATCTACGGCGGGCGGCTCCTCTACGACAGCACACGCGCCCTCATCCCCGGAGTAACGGCCGACTACGCCAACTTCCAGATTGGGCAGTACCTGGGAGGCCGGTCGTACTTCGTGATAGGCAACGAGCGCATAGACCGCTCCGTGAGTCTCGCGCCCACACTTCTGGGCGCCCCGTACGCGGACTGGGGCGTTGGCGGGGTCGTGGGGCAGATGCTGCTTCTGGGAGCGGTCTTCGGCTATCTGCAAAGGCGGGGGCGCGAGGCGTTGTGGCTGGTTCCGTTCCTGGTGACGATGGCGAGTTACGTCATCAACGGGGTGAACGCGGGAGTGCACAACCCGCACGCGATCATCGCCGTTAGTTCGAGCGTCGCGGTCGTGCTGGTCGACGCCGTCTTGACGCCGCTGGTGCCCGACGCGCTGCAGCCGACCGTATCCGACACGAGCGAGTAGGATGAGTTCATGCGCACACGAATCATGAGCACGGTGCTTGTCGTGGCCGCCGGGGTGTTGCTTGCCGCGGGGCTCACAGCATGCGGTGGCAGCGACGCGACCGGAGGGGGACAAGCCGGCTCGCCGGAGCCGGTCGAGGTCCAGCTATTCGTCCGAGGAGCTCTCAACCAGGTCACCGACTCGTTCCAGCCGGGGCAGGAGGTACGGGTGAAGGACCCCGGGACGCTCGTGGGCACGGTCACCGACGTGCAAGTCACCGCGTCGCGCACGGCGGCTCCGACCTCCGAAGGCGAGCTCAGGCCCGCCGAGTCACCCGTGTTCTCCGACATCACCCTCACGATCGAGGGCGAGGCGGTCGTCTCTGACAAGGGGTACCAGTTCGCTGGCCGCTACCTCTACATCAACGACGAGATCCAGTACCTCACGCCGTTCGTGACGTTCCCAGGGTCGATCCTTTCCATGGAGCGCGCAGGCCAGTGATGTCCGCCGCACGGGGGCAAGGGTCGGTCGGGGGCACGATTGGCACGTTGCGGGTCCTCATGATCTCGAACATGTTCCCCAGCCCGTTCAATCCCGTCTTCGGCATCTTCGTGGCCAGACAAGCGCGCGCACTGGCCGAATCCGGCGTGCGGATACGTCTCGTGGTCAACACCGAGGCCCGCGGAGGCTGGCGCAATCCGCTCAAGTACGCGTGGCTGGCACTCAGAGCCGCGCTGGCTGCGGTATTCGGCTCCTACGATGTGGTCGTCGGGCACTACCTGTACCCGACAGCGGCCGTCTCTCGTCTGGCGGCGCGGCTCGCTGGGACGCCGCTCGTTCTCGTCGCGCACGGCACAGACGTGACTTCGCTCGTCACCCGTTCGGACTTCGCGGCGCGGGCTTCTCGCCGCGCGCTGCCAGAAGCCGACGTGATCGTTGCGGTCTCCTCGGCATTGGCGCGACGCCTGCACGGTGAACTCGGAGTCCCGGCCGAGGCGGACGTACGCGTGGTGCACATGGGCGTGGACACCGACGTGTTCCGCCCCGACCCGGAGGCGCGCGAGCGTCTCGGCTGGCCGAAGAACGAGCGCGTGGCGCTGTTTGTGGGGAATCTGGTGCGGACCAAGGGCCCGGACATAGCCGTGGCGGCGTTCGGTCTGGCCAAGAGTGCGGGCGCGGTCGACCGACTCGTGGTCGTCGGGGACGGCTCGTTGCGTGCGGAGCTGGAGCGCCAGGCGGCCGAGGCGGACATCGCCGATGCGGTGACGTTCACCGGGCGGCTCGCCTCTCCCGAAGTCGCGATGCACATGGCCGCCGCGGACGTGCTGCTCATGCCGAGCCGCGACGAGGGGCTGGGGCTGTCCGCCGTCGAGGCACTGGCAAGCGCGACGCCTGTTGTCGCCGCGCGCGTGGGAGGCGTTCCCGAGATCGTGCCGGAACACGGATGCGGAGAGCTCGTGCCTGCCGAGGACCCGCAGGCAATGGCGGCAGCCGTGGCCCGCGTGCTCGGCTCGGGAAAGGACTCCTACAGCGGGGCGTGCGTAAGTGCCTCGGAAGATCACAGCATCGCGATCAAGGCCCGGGAGTTCACCAACGTGTTGTGGGGGGTGACGTCGGCATGATGATGGAAAACGGCGCTGAGGCGTCGGCACAGCTTGCGACCGCACGTGCGGCAGCGGACACGTTGTCGGCTGCCGCTCCCGATGTCGAGCCACGCGCGCTCGTGGTGCTCGGCTCGGGTCTCGAGGGCGTGGTAGGGAGCACTCAGGTCGCCGCATCCGTGCCGTTCGAGCAGGTGCCCGGCTTTCCTCCGCCCACCGTCGAAGGGCACGCCGGACGGTTCGTAGTAGGCGTGGCTGAGTCCACGCCCGTGCTCATGATGCAGGGCAGGGTCCACCTGTACGAGGGACGGTCGCCGGCCACGGTGGTGCTCGCCGTGCGGGCGGCGCGGCTGTTGGGCGCTGACACGCTGGTGGTCACCAATGCCGCCGGCGGTGTGAATCCGCAATTCGAGCCGGGCGACCTGATGCTGATCACCGACCACATCAACCTGACTGGGTCCAACCCGCTGGTTGGTCCGAACATCGACGAGCTCGGTCCGCGCTTCCCGGGAATGACCGACGCATACGATTCTGACCTGCAGACGTTGGCGCGCACGGTGGCGCTCGAGCAGGCGGTCGAGCTGCAGGAAGGCACGTACGCAGGTCTACTCGGGCCCACGTTCGAGACCCCGGCGGAGGTCCGCATGCTGCGCACGCTTGGTGCCGACGCTGTCGGGATGTCGACCGTGCACGAGGTGATCGCCGCGCGGCACGTCGGCATGCGGGTCCTCGGCATGTCGCTGATCACCAATGTGGCCGCAGGCCAGCAACACGGGCACGAAGAGGTGCTCGAAACCTCGGCGCGACGGGCGCCGGTTCTCGCTGCGCTCGTCGCTGGTATACTGACTCGGCTGTGACGAAATCGGGGCGGCCGGCACCGGCCCGTGCAAGAACGACGCATCACCGAAAGGAGCCCCCGGACCATGGATTACGACGTCAAGGACCTCTCGCTCGCCGCTGCGGGAAAGGCCCGCATCGAATGGGCGGACCGCGACATGCCTGTGCTCGCCTCGATCCGCGATCGATTCGAGGCAGAGAAGCCGCTTGAAGGCGTACGTGTGAGCGCGTGCCTGCACGTGACGACCGAGACCGCCAACCTCATGCGCACCCTTGCCGCGGGCGGCGCGGACATCGTGCTGTGCGCGAGCAACCCGCTCTCTACCCAGGACGACGTGGCGGCCGCACTCGTGCAGGAGTACGGCATCCGCACCTACGCCATCAAGGGTGAGGACACCGAGAGCTACTACGCGCACATCGATGCCGCCATCGACCACAAGCCGCAGATCACGATGGACGACGGTGCCGACGTGGTCGGCCGCATCCACGGGGAGCGCCCCGAGGCGCTTGCCGACATCATCGGCGGGACCGAGGAGACCACGACCGGCGTTATCCGTCTGAAGGCGATGGCGGCTGACGGCGAGCTGAAATACCCGATCATCAGCGTGAACGACGCGAACACCAAGCACCTGTTCGACAACCGCTACGGCACGGGCCAGTCGACCATCGACGGCGTCATCCGCGCCACGAACCGGCTGATCGCCGGTCGCACGGTCGTCGTGAGCGGCTACGGATGGTGCGGTCGCGGCGCGGCGATGCGTGCCGACGGGCTGGGGGCCGACGTGGTCGTGTGCGAGATCGACCCGTTGCGCGCGCTTGAGGCTGTCATGGACGGCTACCGTGTCATGCCGGCCGTCGAGGCCGCTGCGATCTGCGACATCTGGATCACCGTGACAGGCGACATCAACGTGATCGACACGCCGATGTTCGACGCGATGAAGGACGGCGCCATCATCTGCAACTCGGGCCACTTCAACGTCGAGATCAATATCGCGCACCTGCGCGAGAAGGCGACCTCGGTGCGCGAGGTACGCCCGCTCGTCGAGGAGTTCACGCTTGCCGACGGCCGCGTGCTGTACCTGCTTGCCGACGGCCGGCTGGTGAACCTCGCATGTGCCGAGGGCCACCCCGCGTCCGTGATGGACATGAGCTTCGCGAACCAGGCGCTTTCCGCCGAGTACATGGTCAAGAACGCTGCGTCGCTTGAAGCGGGCGTGCACCCGGTGCCCGCAGAGATCGACGAGGGCATCGCCGCGCTCAAGCTCTCCACTATGGGCGTGAACATCGACACGCTGACGGCCGAGCAGGAGCGATACCTGAACGAATGGCGAGAGGGCACGGTGTAAGCGCCCTTCGGCTTGTTTGACAGCACCGCGCACGAGGAGGAAGGCCGCTCATGACCGACGAGACCCATACCCCGGATCCCGCCGAAGAACCTGAGGCCGACAAGGCGCAGGCCGAAGAACCGTCCGCCGAGGAGAGCGCCGGCGGCGCAAGCGGCGTCCCCGACACCGAAGCAGAGGGCGTTGACCGCCTTCCGCGCACGATCTGGTGGGAGGACGGCAAGGTCTACATGATCGACCAGTCACGCTTGCCGCTCGTTGGCGACGTGCTCATGTGTGACACCGCCGAGGGCGTGTGCTGGGCGATCAAGGGGATGGCCGTGCGCGGCGCGCCCGCGCTGGGCGTTGCCGCCGCGCTGGCCGTCGCCACGTGGGCCGACGGTGCGTCCCGCGACATCGAAGACCCGGCCGAGTTCATGTACCGGCTCGAAGAGGTCGTGGCCGAGATCAAGGCCGCCCGCCCGACCGCCGTCAACCTGCAGTGGGGTGCCGAGCGCATGCGGCAGCTCGCCATCGCACTCGAGGGTGCGCCGCTCGAGGAGATCCGCGACCGCCTGGTCCAGGAGGCGCAGATCATGGTCGAGCAAGACGAGGAGCGCAACCGGGTCCTCGGCAAGAACGGGGCTGAACTGCTCAACGTTGGCAGTCGCGTGCTCACACACTGCAACGCCGGTTCGCTGGCGACCGCGTACTTCGGCACGGCACTCGGCGTGATCTTCGCCGCGCACGAGGAGGGCAAGATCGAGCACGTGTGGGTCGATGAGACCCGCCCGGTGCTGCAGGGCGCGCGTCTCACCACATGGGAACTCATGATGGCCGGCGTGCCGTGCGCGCTGATCACCGACAGCATGGCCGGCGCGGTCATGAAGGCCGGCGGCGTTGACGCGGTGATCGTGGGCGCCGACCGTATCGCGGCCAACGGCGACGTTGCCAACAAGATCGGGACCTACTCGCTGGCCGTCCTTGCGCACGAGCACGGGGTCCCGTTCTACGTGGCCGCCCCGACCAGCACCATCGACCTATCACTGGCGTCGGGAGAAGACATCCCCATCGAGCAAAGGAACCCAGAGGAGGTAATTTTTATCCAGGGGGCACGCATCGCGCCGGAAGGGACGGTTGCCCTGAATCCGGCTTTCGATGTAACGCCGCATCGTTATATATCCGCCATCGTAACCGAGCGCGGCATCATCCGCGAGCCGTACGATATCAATCTAAAGAAATAGAAGGAGCATCCATGCATCGCAACAAAGCGGAACTTACCGGTAAGGTTCAGACTGTCCTGGGACTGGTCGAAGGGGATAAGCTCGGCTTCACGCTGCCCCATGAGCACCTGTTCATCGATACCATGAGCTGGTATATCGAGCCGTCCGACCCCGAGGGACAGGAAATCGCGCGCCAGCCGGTCTCGCTGAAG
>ENA-OSEO01006612-OSEO01006612.1-sediment-metagenome-genome-assembly--contig:-NODE-6612-length-10289-cov-3.370251_pt1 | contig 10289 bp, 9 predicted proteins | sample MGYA00237883_ERZ534232 | MGnify/ENA metagenome assembly ERZ534232
AATGACCAGGAATTGGTCGCCTCCACCACCGGCTTCGATTGGATCATTAATTGTCGTTAGACTGCAACTTGGTATAAAAAGACCGTTTTTCGTTTTCGGTTTTTCGTAAAACAAAAGCAGGAAGCCGGCCTGCTAGGCCGGCCTTCCTGCTTTTTAGCTTTCCAAAGCCTGGGAGGGCGCGAATCCATGGAGGCATTGCCTCCCCCCGCGAAAAACGCAAAACGTAAAACGTGCTACTTGATAACCACGTATTTACCGCCCTTTACTTCCACCAGGTAGACGCCGGGGCCGCCGGCCCGGACTACGTCATGGGTCTTGTTGAAGGAGAGTTTGCCCGTGACCCCGTCAAAATCCTTCACTTCCGTCAGGAATTTCTTGATGCCCTCGGCCGTGGGGCCGTTCTTTTTCATGCCTTCCAGAATCATGGAAGCGGCGTCATAGGAGAGCGCGGCGAACATGATGTTGTAGGGATCTTTGTTTTTCTTGACCAGGGCGTTGTAGTCTTTAATAAATTTTTTGTTTTTGGGAGTATTGTAGCCCTCATCGTACTCTACGCCGATGACGTGGCCGTCCGCGGCTTTGCCGGCCAATTTGATATAAATGGGGTCCATGTCGCCATAAACCCCGAGGATTTTCTGCTTCATACCCAACTGCCGGGCCTGGGCTGCGGCCGGGGCGGTTTCCGGGGTGTAGCCGGGAATGAAGAGGATATCCGGTTTGGCGGCCTTGATCTTGGTGAGTTGGGCCTTGAAGTCCCGGGAACCCCGCATAAAGGACTCCTTAGCCACCACTTTGATGCCGTTCTTCTCGAAGAACTTACCGAAAAGCTCCGCGCACCCCTTGCCATAAGGCTCATTGGAAAAGAAAATAGCTACGGTTTTGGGCTTCCAATTTTTGGCCACGTAATCGGTGAGGACCTTGGCCTGGGTGTCGATACGGGAGCAGCCCCGGAAGATATAGTCACCGTAACCGCTCAGCTTGGGGGTGGTGGCGGTGGGGCTGATGAGCACCACCTTGGCGTCATTGGCGATCTTGCCGGAGGCCATGGCGTCCCCGGAAGTCATGGGACCGACCATGGCCACCACTTTGTCCACGTTGATGAGTTTCTGCACGGCGTTGACCGCGGTGGCGGGGGAGTCTTTTTCATCTTCGACTATTAGTTTCACCGGGCGGCCGTTGATGCCCCCGGCCTTATTGACTTCGGCCACGGCCATCTCCACCCCCCGGGCACAGGGGATGCCGTGTTCCGCGCCGACGGACAGGCGCATCACCGCGCCCATTTTGACGGGCTCGGCGCCCCAGGCCAGAGTCACGGCGGTCAATAAAAGAACACTCGCTAACACCAAAGTTTTGCGCAGACCGGTCATGTTGCTCCTCCTAATTTCTGATCTTGTCATTGGTAAAACAGGATTAACTGACTATGAAATTCGTATCTTAGGCTATTTTTTCCTGAAGGTAAATCAGAAATTTTTGTATTGCCGGGTATATTGCCCCGGGAAAAAAGAAATATTCTCCTAAAAAGGCGGCCCGGAAGAGCCGCACCTTTTATTTGCACCAATTTAACATTTAGAAATGATACGCCGCGCCTGCCTGAAAGCCGAAGAGATTATAGGTGGGGCTGAAGGTGAAGCTGTTCACGGCTCCCAAAGAATCGATCACCCCGGAATAGCTATAGCTGGGATTGGCATAACGGTATTTAAAGGAGACATCCAGGGAGACGTTTTTTAGAGCCATCCACCGCAGGCCGGCTTCCACTGCCAGGGCGATGTCGGCGCTGGATTGGGAGGGAGCCTCGAGGGACCAGAGGGCCGTGCCCGGAACACTGAAAAAAGACGGATGCTGGCTGGAGAAGAGGATCGCCGGACCCACGGCCAGGTAAGGTTGCAGGCGGCCGAAGGGCACTTCGCTATCGGGCAAAAAGCCGTAGCGGGCCGCGAACATGAAGGCTAAGGTGGCGGCGGTGCCTTCACTGAAGAAGGTATCCTGAAAAGATTCCGGCACCGTGGGATTAATCCAGCGCCCCAGGCCCCGGCGAAAGTCCAGGCGATGGTAGCTGAAATCCAAGTAAAAGCCGAGATACTTCATCCAGTCGGGATAGTTCAGGCCCAGGAAGCCCTCCTTGACGAACCAGGTGCCGATCTTCAGACCGCCCGCCACCGCTGGATCGATGTGTCCCGGAGAGTTGAAGCTAAACGGCCCCATCCCGGCGGCATCCGCCCAATTGCCGGAAATCGCCTCAGAGGCGCTGCCCGCAAAGTTGCCGCCCAGGTAGGCCTCCACGTACATCTCGGCCTGGGCCGGAGCCGCGGCCACCACCAGGGCTGCGGTCAACGCCAACACCCCCAAGGCTTGGTAAAATTTTGGAAATTTCATGTCCCCCCCTAATCGCAAGATTGAGCCACTGATTTCCCCTGAACCCATCCTAAGAGCAGATATTCCTGCCTGTCAAGTCCATCCTGGGGTTAATAATCTCTGGGGGATAAAAAAGGCGGCCCGGAGGCCGCCTCTGGATTTGGCATCCCGGCGTGCCTTAGAAATGGTAGGCCGCGCCCACCTGGCCGCTGAAGAGGTGGTAAGTGGGGTTCAAGGTGACACTCTGGGGAGTATAATCCAAAGGATCGATATAATCATAGGAGTAGGACGGCTGGGCATAACGGTATTTAAAGGACAGGTCCAATGAAACATTCTTTAAGCACATCCACCTGATGCCGGCTTCCACCGCCAGGGCGATGTTGGTTGAGGACTGTGAAGTGTTGGAGATATTATAAGGAATAAATAGCGGAATATTAAAGAAGGTAGAACTACTGAGGCTAGGACGTTGAGTGGAAAAAAGGATGGCGGGGCCCACGGCTACATATGGCTGTAAGCGGCCAAAGGGCACTTCGCTATCCGGGAAAAAGCCGTAACGAAAGGCAAACATAAAAGCCAAAGTGGCCGCGGTCCCTTCGCTGAAGAACCTGTTAGTGGTAAGCGCAGAGCCCCCCAACAAATTATCAGCCGCGACGGTACTCCCGCTTTGGCGCCGGAAATCCAGGCGGTGGTAGCTGAAATCCAGGTAGAATCCCAGATATTTCATCCAGTTGGGATAGTTGAATCCCAGGACGCCTTCCTTAACAAACCAGGTGCCGATCTTTAACCCGCCCATAAAGGCCGGGTCCAATCTTCCGGGGATGCTATGAAATTCCGAGGTGCGATAAAGTGTTCCCCCAAAAGCCCCCGGATGATTGGTGGTCACATCCATTCCGGTGTTGGCCCCCTGCACTCCGCCCAAGTAGGCTTCCACGTACATTTCCGCCCGGGCCGGCGCCGCCGGGAGTAACAAGCAGACCGCCAGGAGCAGCAGACCCCCGAGTTGCCAGAAACTCCTCTTTTTCATTTCCCCCCCCTTAATCTCGAATATTGATGCTCTAATATCCCCCCAATCCAACTATTTGGAATTAATCATAAAGACCTGATAATAATTTTGTCAAGTAAAAAGGGGGGTATATTGATCTGCAGGAGAAGTATCGGAACTTTTTGGTAAAGTTGACCGTCATGGCCACCGGATTCAGCCGCCCTCCTTCAAGGTAAGCCGGGCATTAATCCCCAAATGGTCCTGGAGGTGGCGCCGGGCCCGGCGGCAGAGGCCCTCCAGGGCCTTGACTTCATCGGAGAAGATGGCTTCGTTCAGCATCAAGTCAATGTTCAACACGTCCAGGCCCTCTTCTGCTTCCACCTGCCAGCTGTAGGAGGCCCCTTTCCCCCCCAGAACCTCGGTCAGCAGCAGTCGCAACTGATCCGGGTGCACCTTGATGCCCCCCACGGAGAAGATGGCGTCCACCCGCCCGGAAATCTCCCCCAACCGCACCAGGGTACGGCTGCAGGGGCAGGGTTCCGGGTCCAACCGGGCCCGGTCGCCGCTGCGGAAGCGCACCAGGGGAAAGGCCACGGTGCTTAAGGTGGTGATCACCAGTTCGCCGCACACTCCCGGAGCCACCACCTGGCCGCTTTCCGGGTCGATAATCTCCGGGTAGAAATGGTCGGCGGAGAAGTGGAACCCCCGGTTGGCCTCGCAGCTAAAGGCCAGGCCCGGTCCCATGACTTCGGTGATGCCGTAGGCGGTGGCCACCTTGATCTGGAAGCCTTCTTCGATCTGATGGCGAGTCTCCCGGGGCAGGGGCGCGGCCACCAGCAGGGCCTTTTTCAGGCTCAGTTCCGCCGCGGCCAGACGCATACGGTCCATCACCGTCAGGAGGTGGCGGGCCAAAGACGGGGTGGTGACCAGAACCGAGGTCTTGTAATCCCGCATGACCATCAATTCTTTGTCAAAATTGAGGGTGGCCGCGGGGATCACCGACGCGCCCAGGAATTCGGCCCCGGCCTGGAGATCCCGGCGCCAGTTGGCCAGCCCCGGGGGGAGGATCAATTGCACGATGTCCTCCCGGCCCACGCCCGCGGCCGTGTAAAGGCGGGCCAGGAGTTCCAGCCAGAGCTTGACGTCCTGGGCGGCATAACCCACCACCAGGGGTTTGCCCGTGGTCCCCGGGGAGGACAGAATGCGGACGATGTCCCTTAAGGGCACAGCAAAGAGGCCGTAAGGGTAATTCTCCGACAGGTCTTCCCGGGTGGTGAAGGGGAGCCTGGCCAGGTCTTGCAGTTCCCGGATGGCATCCAGACCCAGGCCCAGGTCTTCGAACTGGCGGCGGTAAAACTTCACCTGGCGATAAGCCCGGGTCAAGGTGCTCTGGAGGCGCTCCAACTGGAGCAGTTCCAACCCTTCCCGGTCCATGGCCTCATATTCCGGCTGGCGCACGGCTCTTACCTCCTGTTGTTCTCACGCAAAGACACAAAGACGCAAAGATCCAAAGAAAAAAACGGAAAACGGAAAACGGAAAACGGAAAACGGAAAACGATCCTGCACTATCTGCCCTCAGTAAATTCCTTATAATCCCTACCCAAATAGGCCCGGGTCACCTGGCGGTCGGCTAGCAGGTCTTCCGCCGCGCCGCTTAAGATTATGCGCCCGGTCTCCAAGACATAGGCCCGGTGGGCCACTTTTAAGGCAGCCCGGGCGTTTTGCTCCACCAGGAGGATGGTCATCCCTTCTTGGCACAATTGGCTCAAGGTGGCCAGGATATCCTCCACCACCAGGGGGGCCAGGCCCAGGGAAGGCTCATCCAACAGGAGCAGCTTGGGCCGGGCCATGAGGGCCCGGCCGATGGCCAGCATCTGTTGCTCCCCGCCGCTCAAGGTCCCCGCCTTTTGCGCCAGGCGCTCCTGGAGCCGGGGAAAGAGGTGATAGACCCGGCGCAAATCTGCGGCAATGGCCTCCTTTTTATCCCGGCGGTGGCGGCGGTAGGCCCCCAACTCCAGATTCTCGGCCACGGTCATGGGCGCAAAGAGCTGGCGGCCCTCCGGCACCTGGGAGATGCCTAAGCCCACCAGGGTTTCCGGGGCCATGCCGGTGAGGGGCCGGTCCTGGTAAGCAATCTCCCCCCGCCAGCGCACCAGCCCGCAGATGGCATTGAGCAAAGTGGTCTTCCCCGCGCCGTTAGCGCCGATCAAAGTAACGATCTCCCCTTCCCGGATATGGCAGGTGACCCCGCTCAAGGCGGGCAGGGAGCCGTAGTAGGCGTAGAGGTTGCGGATTTTGAGCATCAGTGTAGGGTGGGCATTGCCCACCTTAATCCTTTAGCATTTAATAATCAGTAATCAGTGATCAATGTAGGGCGCGTCTTACGCGCCATAATTGGTGCGTGAGACGCACCCTACGGGCCAATATTAGCCTGTCATTCTGAACGTAGCGCAGCGGAGTGAAGAATCTCGTAGCTTGAGATTCTTCGTTGTATTCAGAATGATAATGTTTTGCACTCATTTCAAAGTTATACTTGAGAACGAGAAAAAAACTGCATATCTTCCGTAGGGGCGAACCTTGTGTTCGCCCCGATGCCGCTGGGCGAACACAAGGTTCGCCCCTACATCTCAATAAAGGTGTCAAAGCACAGCTTTTACTAAACCCTGCTTCTGCGGGGGAAAATCTATGCTTGGAAACATGGCATTATCGATCATTGACTCAGAAACTCCAGCACTGCTTTATTCACCATTTCTGCCTGGACCATGGTTAAATCATGTCCGGCAGCGGGAATCAACTTAGTGTGAATCCTGGGGGCGACTTGATGCAAACGGGCGATGGCGGCACGGGGCGAATAGATTTTTTCATTTTCACCGACGATAAAAAGCGCCGGCACCTTGAGGCTTTGCAGTTCCGCATCGGTTAAGACGGTGGGGTTAACCAGGCTTTTCGTCTTAAAACTGCGGATCGCCAGGAATGATTCATCAATGTGTTCTTCCAGGAGAGCGCGGCCGGCTTCACCTTGCCGGGCCAAATCAGCCAATAACCAATGGAGAAAATTCTTGGTAAAAAATCGGAAGGGGAGGGCGCAAGGAACTGCATGGATGATCCAGGCGGATGATAATGGCAGAACAGTGCCGGCCGGCGCCAGCAAGACAATTTTGTTGAGTGTTTCCGGAAATTGTAAGGCGTAGCGGCAGGTAATCCACCCTCCGTAAGATAATCCCACCATATTGAGATGGCCGCCAAGCCCCAGAGCTTCCAGCAACTCGTGGAGCCAGACAACATAATCAGCAGCGCCGGTTATCGGGGCGCGATAGACGCTGCGGCCATAATCATAAATATTGTCCACGGCATAGACGGTGTAGCGCTGGGACAAGGCCGCGATGTTCGGGAGCCATTGCAGCGAATTCCCTCCGGCCCCGTGCAACAGCACCAGGGCCGGGGCGTTCTCCGGACCGCTGATGCGTACAAAGGTGGTCCCGAAAGAGGTATCCACCATCTTTGTCTGCGAACTGACCGGCCACTTTTTGGCTTTGGCGTCATAGAGCGCCAGATACTGCTTTTGGGCGCGTTCTGATTTGAAAGGATGATAAAGAGAATCCATCTTATCCTTGCCAGGGGAAAGCCAGATAGCTAAACCAACAACAATCGCTAAGAGGGTAACCAGTAAGGTCCCGCATCCCACCAGGAGCTTTTTCCAGATCGATTTTTTCTTGGTTGGTCTCATGCAGTGGTTTTTCTGGGCGCCAAAGGCCCCAAATGCGTCCCTTGGAAAGGGCCAGGCATTTACGTTTGCCAGTCTGTACCCAGGTAAGCGGCAATCACTTCCGGGTTTTTCAATTATGCCATTATTCCCGCTTGGGCCATTTTTTGGACTACCAGGTGATGAAAAGGACGGATCAAATTGAAATAAACCGGCCCCGTCCAATGCTTATGTTTTATAGTGGTAATTATGTAGAAAAGTTTTAAATGGTTATCCAGTTCTTCGACAATAACCCCGAAATATGCTGATAGATGGTTGTCCTCCGGCGTTTCTGCAAACCAATATTTATTGTCTTTTGCTTTGACAACAGTAAAGAATGAAACCTTGCCACCTGGAGAAAATGGGATGTCGGCTGATTTATAACTTGGAATATCGTACGGTTTTTCGTGTTTAACGAGACCTAATATTTTTACTAATATTTCTCGAACTTGTAAAAGGAAAGATATCCACCAGGGATAATAGGAAAGCATCCCAGCAATAAAAGCACTTAAGTTCGTTTTCCCTTTTATGGTTTTAATGTCAACATAATCCATACAGGTTAAAAGCGGTTCTATCTCTTTATATTGAGGCAGGTGTTCCAATATAAATGATCCCAAATCTGATAACCTCCTTGAGCGATTAGGAAAAAGGCACTGCGGTTACGTTTGCCAATCCGTGCCCAAATAAGCGGCAATCACTTCCGGGTTTTTCTGTACTTCCCGGGGGGTGCCGGTGGCGATGAGTTGGCCGTAGTTTAACACCGCGATTTGATCCGCCACTTCCATGGTCAGGCCCATGTCGTGCTCCACCAGGAGGATGGTGAGGCCCCGTTGGCGTAAGGCCAGGATCATTTCCTGGAGGCGCTCGGTTTCCACTGCGTCCAGGCCGGAGGCGGGCTCATCCAACAGCAGCAAGGTGGGTTCCGCGGCCAGGGCCCGGGCGATTTCCAGCAAGCGTTTTAGGCCCAGGGGCAGGGCGGCCGCGGGCTGGTGGGCCCGGTCCGCCAGGCCCACGAAGGCCAAATCCTCCAGCGCGTGTTCCCGGATGGATTTATCTTCCCGCCGGGTCCAGGGGAGGCGCACCGCCCCGGCCAGGAGCCCGGCCCGGCTCAGGCGGTGGCGGCCCACCATGACGTTTTCCAAAACCGACATGTGGTCGAAGAGCTGCACCAACTGGAAGGTGCGGGCGATCCCCAGACGGGCCACCTCGAAAGGCGGCCGCGCCTGAATCTCGTGGCCCTGAAAGACGACCCGGCCTGATTGGGGGGCCAAAAACCCGGTGATCAGGTTGAACAGGGTGGTTTTGCCCGCGCCGTTGGGGCCGATAACCGCCTGCACCGTGCCCGGGGGGACGGCAAAACTGACCCTATCCAGGGCCTGGAGTCCGCCGAAGGCTAAGGTGATTTCTTGCAATTCTAATAACATAATCTTTTCTATGCTGCCTTGGCGGCTTTGCGTGAGGAAAATTTTCACGCAAAGACGCAAAGACGCAAAGGCGCTAAGTGGGTATAGATCCGCCTTCTTTCTTGTACCGCCGGAATTCCCAGAGGTCCAGGATGCCCCGGACCAGGCCCCGGGGCAGGAAGATCATCACCACCATGAGAATGGCCCCGAAGATGATGACTTCGTAATCATGGAACATGGTGAGGATCTCCGGGAGCACGGTGAGGACCGCCGCGCCCAGGAGCGACCCCCAGATGCTGGCCATGCCCCCCAGGACCACCATGGTCACCAGTTTGATGGAAAACATGAAGCCGAAAGACGAAGGCGCGATGAAGTTCATGGTATGGGCGTAGAGACTGCCGGCCAAGGAGGCGTAAAGCGCGCTCCAGACAAAGATCATGATCTTCACCCGGGCGGTATTCACCCCCAGGGATTGGGCCGCGGCTTCGCTCTCATGCAAGGCCCTTAAGGCCCGGCCGGTGCGGGAATCCACCAGATTGGCGCTTAAGCCCAGGATCACCCCCAACAAAGGCCAGATCAACAGGAAAAGGCGTTTGGGGGTGTTGAGTTCCAGGCCCCCCAGGGAGAGATTGGGGATGCCCGCCAACCCGGAAGGGCCGCCGGTCAAAGATTCGGCTTCGTTGAGAAAGATATAGACAATGATCCCGAAGCCCAGGGTGGCCATAGCCAGGTAATGTCCCTTGAGGCGCAAAGTGGGCAGGCCCACCACCCAGGCCAGGAGGCCGCCGGCCAGCATGCCGGCCAGCATGGCGGCCCACGGGGAGATTCCAAGGGTGGTGGTCAGGATGCCGGAAGTGTAGGCTCCCACCCCGTAAAAAGCGGCCTGCCCAAGTGATATCTGGCCGGCGTAGCCCAGGAGCAGAGTCAGTCCGGCCGCTATGATGCTGTGGATAGCGACGAAGACCATCACATCGGTATAGTAGGAGTATACCCGTGTAAGCTCGAGGATCGGCGGCAGGAGCGCGAGCGGCAGCGCCAGGGCGCCGACCTTTCTTAGGTGGCTTGCGAACATACGCTACTTTCTCAACCCGCTTTGGATTTGGGGACCCCGAAAAGCCCCTGCGGCCGCAGGAACAAAAATCCGAGGAGCACCACCAGTGCAACGGCATCCTTGTAAGAGGATGAGATGAAGCCTGTGGCAAATGACTCAAGGACCCCCAGCAAAAAGCCGGCCGCCACGGCGCCGTAGAAATTGCCCAGCCCGCCCAGGATGGCGGCCCCGAAGCCTTTGAGGGCCAGCATGGGGCCGCGGTCGTACTCCATCAATGTCATGGGCGTGATGATGGCGCCGCCAACGGCACCCAGGGCGGCGCTCAAGGCGAAGGCCGTGAGCACCATGGTGCCGGCGCTGATGCCCACCAGGCCGGCGGCCTCCGGGTTGTCGGCGCAGGCGCGCATGGCCTTGCCCAGGATGGTGTGCTGGTAGAAAAAGGTCAGGATTGCCACCATGGCCAGGGTGATGCCCAGGACCCAGAAGGTTTGGGCCTGGATGAAGGCCCCGGCCAATTCCACCGGCGGCAGATCAGTGAAGGGCTTGATGGTGTAAGGATCTTTGCCCCAAATGAACATGGCCAGACCCTTCAGGACGATGGAAACTGCAATGGTCACCATGATCATGGTCAGGACCGAAGGCTTTTTGAGCGGCCGGATGCTCAGCCAGTAGACGGCAACCCCAACCAGAGCCAGGGCCGCCACCGTCAAGGCGAAACCGACGTATAAGGGTACTCCGAGGGTTTTGACCAGCAACACC
>ENA-OSEO01006613-OSEO01006613.1-sediment-metagenome-genome-assembly--contig:-NODE-6613-length-10288-cov-4.998335_pt1 | contig 10288 bp, 9 predicted proteins | sample MGYA00237883_ERZ534232 | MGnify/ENA metagenome assembly ERZ534232
TGAAAAGAGGTATTCATAAGCCCCGGCATAAACAGCCCCACTTTTATATTCCATTTTTTCATCTCCAGCCGGAGTCCTTCAGTAAACCCCGACAGCCCATATTTGATTGCGGCATACCGATTTCCTGCCGTTAAAACAAATTTCTTGAAATGATAGAAATATCTGCTATCTTGCCAACGAACTCATGGACGAAACGCATTTCAGCCGATCAAATTCTCTATCTGTTTTAAAGGATTTCCTAATATACCCATGCTTTGGATAGCCTCTTTCCCGAGATCGGGGAACACGTTTTTGAGAAATATTTTGTATGAGGTGTACGGGTTGGAGTCTTCCACCTTTCATAATGAAACCAGATATCCCGTTGACAAGAACTATCGTGATTATCCCTTTGTCAAAACGCACCTCCTTCCCGATCAATTGATTCCGAAGGATCCTTCTATCCCAGCCATTTATCTCGTTCGAGACGGCAGGGATGCCTTGTGCTCCGAAGCGCATCACACCAAAGACTTTGTCCACCCGCATTCTCACTTTATTGAAAACCTTAAGGCAGCTATCATCGCAGAAAAAGGGTGCTTTTTTGGGGGTTGGTCAAGAAATGTCCTGGAATGGGTTGAGCGCGCGGCAATCATCATTCGTTTTGAAGATCTTATCAACTGCCCGATGGAATGCGTTAATCGGATAAGACGGCTTGTGGAATTGCCGGAACCCCGCATAAGCAAACTCCCGACATTTGAAGCCCTCAAACACGGGATACCCAAATACGGCGCAGGAAGGGATCTTCCACTGAGTGAGGCAGAAAAGAGAGAAACGGCTAAAAAATGGTTCAGAAGAGGTAGAATTGGAGCATGGAAGGATGAAATGCCGGAAGAACTGCTGGACATGTTCTGGAGCCTGCATGGCGAAGTTATGGAGATGATGGGTTACACGTATGATGGCGAGTTTAGATCCGATCTGAATATCGATGTAGACTCCACGGTCATAGAAAAGCTTGATATATCCATTGCAGAGAAAGAAAATCGCAGATTCAGGGTTCTCGTGGAGGCCGATAAATTATCCGATCCTGTTGATGATGGTGTTAAGAGATACCTGGTGGAGCTTCTGGCAGGTTTCATTCCAGTTGCGGAGAACAAGAGAAGCAGGTGGCAAATTGACATTTATTTCAACGGAAGAATCTGGTCGATTACTGACCTGAAAAATCAGATCGTAAGGGATTTCGGATCAGATCCGCTCACCCCAGAAGCTCGACAAAACGAGACGGACAGGGAAAGGGTTCCCGACCGTACGTCAGGGCAGGGGTCCAAAAAACCCGAAAGCCTGTCTCCTGCATCTGAATTCAAAGCACCGTCGAAATACACTCAGGTTAAGGAGTTTATCAAGAAGTACATTCCAGCATGGATGGATCGAATGCTCTTCTATCACAAAGCAATGGCATATCTCAATAAATCGGAAGAATGGGTCCATGGATTGACCGAATGGAAACGGGTTGCTCAGAAAACAATATTTCTTGAGTCTTATGACCTCATCCACTTGACCCTACCGCAACACTACCCGCCTTTTGAAACGATTAACGCCAAGTTTGTCACCACGGTCCATGACCTCACAACCCATTATTTTCCCAAGACCCATACAAAAATGAATGTTGCCAACGCAAAACGCGGCCTAAGGTTTGTGAAAAGAAAGGACTCTGACATCATCGCCGTATCTTTTTCAACCCGGGATGACGTATTGAGGGACTGCAATATATCGCCGGCCAAGGTCCATATGGTGTATGAGGCAGCTGATAAACAGAAATTCAGATGTGTGAAAAATCGGGAGGACACACAGAAAAGCAGAGCGAAATACAATATTCCCCTTGATAAGCCATACTTGTTTTGTCTCTCCACCTTGGAACCGCGAAAGAATGTAAAAAACACCATTGATGCCTTTATATCCGTGTTAAAGGATGATTCTGCAATAGATTTGAACCTCGTGGTAGGAGGACGCGAAGGTTGGGGGCTTAACAGAGCGTTTGAAACAGGCCATGCTTTATCTGGTCGGGTTATTTTTGCCGGATTTATTGATGATAAAGACCTTTCATGCTTGTATTCGGAAGCACTTGCGTTTTGCTACGTGTCGTTTTATGAGGGATTTGGTCTTCCTGCGCTTGAGGCTATGTGTTGTGGGACCCCCGTCATCTTCGGCCGCAACAGCTCCCTCATTGAGGTAGTTGGAAAAGGAGGGCTTCCGGCAGACCCCTATGATGTGGATGATATCAAGCATAAAATCGAAATGCTTTATTACGATCACGAGCTACGCCGGGAAAAGGGCATACAAGCCCTGAAAGAATCCTTAAAATTCTCATGGCGCAAAACCGTTATAGAGACCCTAATGGTTTACGAAGACATTATCCTCAGGGGCAACGAAAAAACCTGTCTATAGGGTATGTTTAATGATTCTTGGCGAGCGCGTTGTGAACAGTGTTCTATGCACAACTGCACGGTTTAGCAGAGGTTTTCAATGGATTTAAATGGGCTAAAGGGCGCAAGACCGAGTTGTTTCCATCTAGGCCTACCAAAAACCGGCACAACAACCCTTCAGAATTATCTTTTCCCGGATCATTCTCAGATTTACTATCTTGGGAAATGGACCCATGTGGCATTATCCCGCCACGCGGAAATCGAACGACACGAGACCAAGGAGGGACACCCTGCAGGATGCCGTAACCCTCTTGTGGACGAACTTCTTTTCCAAATCTTCAAAGAAAATCCCTTGAGGTTGAATATAGCCCGATCTCTTGACCTCTTTTCTCAATCCGTGTCACCATCCATTCAAGGCAATCGGATACCGGTCTGGTCCTGGGAGGGAATGGCAATGTCACCTTCCGTAAGACGCAGGACGGATGCTCAGAATTTGCGAACGGTATTCGGCCCTTCCAAGATCCTTATCGTTCTCCGCAATCCCGTAGAGCTACTGGTCTCTCTGTATCTTCAGCGTCTCAAGGCGAATTTGTGGGGAACCAAGCTTAAAAGATGGGGTGGCCCGAATTTCCCGACCTTCGAGAAATGGATGCAGATCCAGTGGAAACGACTGGGGGACTCCCTGCTCGATTACGCCCGGACCATTGAGATCTTTGCCGATCAATTTGGAACAGAAGGCGTCGGCATCTTTCTTTTTGAACAATTACAAGAGGATTCTCGGTCGTACTATAAGTCCATTTGCGATTTTCTGCAGATTGATGCACAAGAGGCCTTCAGCCTCCTGATGGACCTGCATGATAACAAGCGGCTGACGGTAGCGCATATGCATAATCTAAGGGAGATTCGGAGACGGCCGTGGAAAAATCTCACCTTTCGTCGCGCAGACCGGCGGTTGCGCAAGAAGATGGTTGGTATAAAGAGGGACGACACGGCATTGGACGCCGCTCCCTATGAGGTTGAAGTGAGCAGGGCATGGCGTGAGAACATCGATCGTGTGACCGGCGACGGGAACCGCTATCTCGCGAAGACCTGGAACCTCCCTCTCGAGGCTTACGGGTATCCTTTATGACGAACCTTGGGGACATATGTCCGGATAGCGAATGGTGCGAGACAATATGACAGGGGAAAATGCAACAGGGGCACTGGAAATGGTGTTTTTGGGAAATGCCACATGATGCCGTTTGTTCACATAGGACTCCCCAGAACCGGGACCAAGACGATTCAGTGGCATCTCTTCTCCCGCCATTCCGAGATTGAATACCTGGGGATCTATGACGGCAATGACCGGTTTCGTCATTTGCGCGGATTCAACAACGTTCGGGATGCCTCTGTCCAGGCAATAATGAAGGAGATTGGCTGGGAAAACATTCTCAATCCGGACATCGCGCGATGTAGACGGTTGTATAGGGAATCAATCGCTCCTGCCTTTGACAGAGGAAAAATCCCTGTCTGGTCATGGGAATCGCTCTCGATGGACGCATTCAAAAGCCGTCAGGCCAGGGCCGAAAACCTGAGAGAGGTCTTCGGTCCATGCCGGGTAGCGATCACCATTCGCCATCCGGTCAGCATCATGGAATCAGCGTATTTCCAGATCATGAGGCGTCAAAATGTCCAATTACGGGAAGGGAAAACCTGGTTTATCCCCATTGATAAGTGGCTTAACAGCGTCGATTTCAGAGACGAGATTTGGTCCCATCTGGAGTACGAAAAGACCATCAGTCTCTACTGTGGCGTATTTGGTCAAGAGGCTGTTCGAGTTTTTCTTTTTGAAGATCTCAGGGAAAACCACCGGAAATTTGTAGAAGAACTCTGCCACTTCATCGGCATAGACCCTGTGGAAGGCGTCAGATGGGCTGCAGGAAAGGTCGAGAATGCACGGTCTGCGGTGACGTTCGATAGAATCAAAAAAATCGGAAAATCCAAGGTGAGATCCTGCATTTTTCGCAAGATGCGCCCAAAAAAGCGTAAGGAATACCTTTTTTTTTCCGATGAGAGGGAAGACGATGAACTACCGCGCATATCGAGCCCGGGCCGCAAGCAGATTGAGGATTTCACAAGAAAGGGAAATCAAAGGCTGGCGGAACGATTTGGTTTGCCTCTGGAGAAATACGATTATCCTCTTTGAGAACCCTGTGAGAGCTCTGTTCAAAGTCCCATTTTGGCTAACGTCGGCTTAAACCATGACAGGGGCAGTGCAAATACGGAAGAATAATTACACTGCCCGCAGTCTACGGCCCGCCAGCCGGAGTCCTCATTTTAGCCAAAAGGCTTCTTCTCTGTTGCTCTTGCATGCAATTCAGGGGAATCAGAACGCCCGAAATCCGTCAGGAGTATTCATCTTCGCCGTGCGGAGTGAGATCCTCTGTCATATCCTGATGTCTATTGGTGTCAAGATGAAGATTCCGGAGAACTTCAGAATTTCTATCGAGCCATCCCAGTAGACACCAACCGACCAACTCCTTACCATTTGCTATTAAGACAAGCGATTCCTCGTTTTCCAATGATGTCGCCGGGAGTTCTCTGCACGACCGAATCAAAATGCGATCTGACATGATATCCGTCAGGCTTTTCTTAAAAACCAGATTTGCTCTCGCTACGTCATGGTCAGACACAATAATCACCTGACAGTTGGAATAAACGCCTGCGATCAGTTTTATGGCGGACAAGACGCGTGACGGGATCTCTTTCTGTTCTCCCTCTTCCAGAGGGCTTTCAAAGCTGATGGGCAAGATTTCATTTACCATTTCATCAGAACATAACTCGACAAGTTTTTTCTTGATCTCAGCCTCAGTCAGTGAAGGAGGGAGACCGAGGCATTCCCTCAGTGTATTTCCCTTAAACTTCTCTTTTTCCACAAACCAATATCTTATCGGTCTGGTTCCAGCTTCGTGGAACGTCCTTATCTGGAACTGCGATGCGAGAATGCGATCGACAGGTCCCGGGTTTAAAAGAAATACAGGTTGATTCGGACTTAGAATCACTCCGTCCATTCCGTTCATCATTGACGGGACTTCTAAATGAACTGCGGTGCCATCAGCCCACGCTCCAACATCGGTGCCAATCGGCTGGGCGGATCCAACAAAATCATAGTAAGTTTCGACGTGCGGGAAAAACCGGCCCAATTGCGTGACGCCACTACCCAAATGGCTGAGGCTGGATGAAGCGGCCCTAAGCGCAACCAGATATGCAAATATCACACTCCAGTTTTTAGACATCACACCTGTTGCGGCAACAATAATGATTCCCAGAACGGCCGTGGACATCATGATGCTCACCATAAGGCGCGACCTTTCAGCAAAAATGAACCGCCGATAAAAGGCATCAAAATAGTCTTTGCTCTTTCCCCTTGAAAAAAACTCATTCATGAATCTGTCAGAATATTCGATAGGAGAGGCGCAGCCGAACATCCTTTGTAACAGCAAGCGCCTTTTAAGGGACGCTTGCTCCGCATAGCGTTTCAGATCTCTCGAAGTCTGTGACGCTGAGCTGTTTATTCTTTTAAGTAAAATAGAGGAAACAGCGATAAGCGGAAATATCATCATTGACAAAAGCAGACTCACCGCAAAGAGAAACACCGAATAGGCGACAAGAGACCCTGTGGGCAAGATCAGTTCTGCAAGTTGGTGTAAAAACCTGCCGCAATATTCTGCTTCCGACCTTAAGCCGCTTTTTAGCTCACCCTTGGCCAACATTTGGTTTGCCTTCCTCATGGTCGGATCGGGCAGCCTGCTTCCAAGAACCAAAGCTCTTTTAAAACAAAACTCCGCATAATTGCGTCTGAGTTGAATAGAATTCATCGCAGCAGAATATGCCAACAGAGCCGAAACAAGAAAAAGGAAGAATGCCAAAAGACCCACGGAAATGATTACTCCTGCCGATCGCGAATTGAACGCATGCCCAAACAGGAAGCATGTCTTGTTTTGCTCAAGAGCTTTTGCGAAAAAAAAGACAATAGCAAAAGCCGCAACTTGACATCCGAGCGACGCCATGTTGGCAAAAACGCTTTTAACGATAAGTCGGGAAAATCGGCATATGGCATCATGCCAGACCCAAGTGGCTATGCCTTTATACCGACTGAAAAGCTGATTTGTCAGGCCAAGCATATTGCACTGAACCTATTTGATTCTTCCTATCAGAAAATTTTCGTCACCGAAGCTCTCCACGATATCCGCCTTACATGAGAAGGGAATCATGGAATCAAATTTGGCAAAACCTGAAACCCAGTGAGTTGCCTTACTATTCTCGACGCAATAATCGAACCATTTTTCATATAAACTCTCGCTAAAACCACGTTTGTAAAGCCTTCGTTTCTTCCATGTTCGGATAGTCTCCTTTAGTAGTACAGATATGTCTTTTTGTCTCCTTCTCACAATAATCACGGATAGTAAGTCACTCAAAAATACCAAGAGTCTTGAATTGATCCGTTTAACCAATATCTTTTGTGGAACGTATAGTGTCAAAATAGTCACATGTCGAAGGCGACAATTAGTTTATGCAGGTGTTTAAATCCAGTTTCTTGTGAATATTGGTTATAAAAATCGTAGTGAACAACCAATTGCTCTATAATCGGTTGGCTTATATGCCTTAACCTGTTGGCCAACACATACAGGCAAGAACAAGGATTCTCTATACCCAGTTGCCTGATTAAACGGGGACAATGATTTTGTCGTATTTTGTCTATCAGGAAGGTTTTTCCTGCGCAAGACGGCCCTGCTATTATGGTTAATTGGCCCACATGGAACATTGAGCTATTTCCTCAGAACCGCGGTATCTAACCATAAACGGCGTCTTCACGCTGTTTTGTAACATCCTTAAATCGCCTTCCGGGCCCCCGACTCATACCGGATTTTCAAAAACGAACCGAAGTCCCCGCTTGCCCGCGCGCCGTGCCATCCGGTCCGGTATGATCACGCCAAATGCGTGACTCAAGGATCAAGGGCTTCTATCCGTCAAAGAGCTGTGGGTTCACCCTCTTCAATGGGGTTCCCTCCGGGAAATTCGACAGGGTGAACATACACTCTCCGGCCATGGCCCGGCAGGATCTGTGAAACGCCCGGTGCGGACCCGCACGCCAGTCCAAGATCCCTCCGTCCCGGGGGGCGGCATGGGGCGGGGGCTAAAATCCCCTGCTGCACGATTGTGCATTAAGATTATTCATAATGCGTCCACATTCGTATTATTTTAACTGCTTTTTCAGACTCAAGAACCTGATAGACAAGACGGCGTTGAATATTGATGCGACGGGAATACGCCCCGGATAAATCACCCAATAACTCTTCATGGGGAGGGGGCGTCATAAAAGGATTCGCTCGTAAAACCTCAAGCACTTTTTCCGCTTTTGATCTTAAACCAGCAGCCGAAAGTTTTTTTGCGTCTTTTTGCGCTTGCTTTGTGAAGACGAGCTGCCACATTACCAATCAAGTTCCTTTGTACACTTCTCTGTAGGAGTAGCTAAACCCTCTCGAATCGACTCCCGCATACCAGGAATGTTCAGGAGATAAATAGTCTCTTGAATAGAACGCCAGTCATCTTCAGAGACAAGAACTGCATTACCGCGCCTGCCCTTTATGATTATCGGCTCATGGGACGCAGTTGTTTCGTCGATAAGGCCATAGAGTTTTGATCTTGCTTCTGTGGCAGTCAATGTCGGCATGATTCACCTCTTTTAAGAGAGTTTATTGGGCATATACATATGTACGGCATTGCGTACGTTTTGTCAAGCTTTTTAAGATGCATCACGTGCGGCCCTGGGGCTGGCGGAAGCGCCAGCGGAATCCGGTGGCTGTCGGCCCATTGTGTACGGCCCAGCCAGCATAGGGGAGCCCTGACCGGCATGTCCAAGATCCCGGTTAACCGGGGCGTTGTTGCGAGGCATCGTCTGAAGCTTGTCTGCCTTCGGCAGGGAAGTCCGAGCGCAAAGCCATGCGTCCGTCCCGATGAAAAAGCGGCATTGCGTGGCCAGAGTCTTAACCCCAAGGATTCGCAGCTAAGGGTGCCCCACGTCCTCCTCCCCAGGTCCAGGAGAAGGCGAGAAATCCATTGACAATATGAGGGATTTGGGACATTTTGAACAAAGTAAAGAACCAGGCCCATAGGACCTGGTTTCTTCACTTGATTATATTTTCCGTTGAAATTTACACGGAATATCAATAGGTGCCCGCAATCGAGAGTGTGCCTGAGAACAAACGCGGCTGGATAAATGACACACTCAAGGAGCAAACTCATGTACCGTGACTTATATGCAAGCAAAAGGACGACGCCTGAAAAGGCGGTGGTCGATATCGCGGATTCCTCCACGATTGTCCATGGAATGGCCTGCGGTGAGCCGCCTGCCCTGCTGGGAGCCGTCGCGGCCCGGCTGCGGGCGGGCGATCTGAAAGATGTCAGCATTTACACTCTCCTACCCGGTAAGTATGCCTTGGAGAGCTACCTCGCCGTCGATCTGATGGACTGCGTCAACCCATACACCTGGTTTGTTTCGCCTGCCGACCGAAACATGGTTCGAGTGGGTCTAAACCATTTCGTTCCCAATCTGTTCCATCAGATACCCCGGTTCATCAGAGAGTTGATGGAGATCGATGTAACGGTGACCACTGTTTCACCGATGGACAAAAACGGGTTCTTTTCCTTTGGCGCCATAAACGACTACATCACCACTGCAGCCCGATGCTGCAAAAAGCTCATCGTCGAAGTGAACCCGCAGATGCCGCGTGTTTTCGGAGACTCATTGCTTCATATCACGGAGGTAGACGCGCTCATTGAAAATGAGGTGCCTCTTTTGGAGGTGATCCCGACGGCGCCGAAGCCGGAGGCGGCCATCATTGCAAAGATCGTAGCGGCCGAGGTGCCGGACGGGGCTACGATTCAGGTGGGCTTCGGAGGGATTCCGAATGCGGTGTGCGAGTACCTCAGTGATAGGAAGGATCTGGGGATTCACAGCGAACTTCTATGCCCAGGCATTGCCGAGCTGATTAGGAACGGGGCTGCGACCGGCCGCAGGAAAAACTTCCATCCCAGGAAACACCTGTTCACAAATGTCCTGGGGGACCGCGACCTCTATGATTTCGTCCATGACAATCCGAGCTGCGAGAGTTATCCCGTGTCTTATATCAACGACCCGCTAAACATCGCGAGACAGGACAACCTCATCTCCATCAACGCGACGATCGAGGTGGACCTCCTTGGACAGTGCAATTCCGAGAGCATCGACGGGAGGCAGTATTCCGGGACAGGGGGCCAGCTTGACTTTGTGCGCGGGGCCTTTAATTCAAAGGGAGGCAAATCAATCATCGCATTCTACTCAACCGCCCGCGACGGTGAGATTTCCCGTATTGTCCCGCGTCTTGAAGCCGGGGCCGTGGTGACGGTTCCACGCATGGACACGCATTATCTGGCAACGGAATACGGGCTTGTCAATCTGAAGGGAAAATCCGTCCGAGAGAGGGCACTGGCGGTGATCGGCCTCGCTCACCCGAAATTCAGAGACGGCCTCCTGCGGGAGGCCGAGAACATGTATCTCATCTGAGGGGAGCGTTATGAAGAAAAGATGGGCCATTCAGAAACACGCAGAATAATTTGCCTGTCCCCTTTTCATCCCCTTTTCATTTATCCGACCCACTTCTTTATTTTCATCAGGAGAAGCATCCATCGATACATAAAGACCGTGCCCTTCCTTCCATGAATCATTTTCTCCAGTCTCAGGGCCGCCTTTTCAGGGGGGATGACTAATAATGCCGGCGCCCGAACAGCCCCGGTCCTGTCCTCTTGAAAAGAGGTATTCATAAGCCCCGGCATAAACAGCCCCACTTTTATATTCCATTTTTTCATCTCCA
>ENA-OSEO01006615-OSEO01006615.1-sediment-metagenome-genome-assembly--contig:-NODE-6615-length-10284-cov-4.066327_pt1 | contig 10284 bp, 9 predicted proteins | sample MGYA00237883_ERZ534232 | MGnify/ENA metagenome assembly ERZ534232
CTGGCCGGCTGGAGCTTCGGCCTGATCTGGGCCTTGCTCTGCTGGCTCGTCGCCCGGTTCCTCCAGCAACGCGGGGCGGTCGAGCAACCCGGCGCGCCGGATCAACCTGCCTGAGAGGGCACGCAGCGCTCTCACCCTCTTCCCCAGAGCCCCCCGACGGATGTCGTTGCGAGTCGCCCAACCGCTGCACGGTTGATCTCCGAAAGAAGACGAGGCTCCGGGGCGCATCGTCAAGCGCAGCTTGGCGATGGTCGGTATCGAGGACGCGAGCACCATCGAATCGCGGGTGAGAGGCCCGCGACACGAGCCATTGCCGCCGGTTGCGCCCTTGACCGGGGACATCGAGCGTGTATCATGGGGTCGAATTTCGGAGGCACATGATATGAGGATCCATACAGCGTTCCTCCTGGTATCCGCCGTCGCCCTGTGCGGGTGCGGCGAGCGCCTGGCCCGCCGGCCGGCAAAGAGCCCGGCTCTGGCCCACAACGTCTACTTCACTCTCCACGACAACTCCCCGGTCGCGCGCGAGAAGCTGGTCGCGGACTGCTACCGATATCTGGAGGACCATCCCGGCGTCATGTTCTTTGCCGCCGGCGTGATCGTCGAGGAGCACGCCCGCGAGGTCAACGTTCGCGGTTGGGATGTCGGCCTGCATATCATCTTTGCCGGCAAACGGCACCACGATCTTTACCAGAAGGCCGCCGATCACCTGAAGTTCATCGAATTGAACCAGGAGAACTGGAAAGCCGTTCACGTCTACGACACCTACATCGACGAGTAGACGTTCTACGGCACCACTGGAGGCTCACGACCCATGGGCGCCATCATCGCCAAGTGCGGGTATCGCTGTGATCTGTGTCTCATCCATGAGACGAATCTCAAGGGCGAGGACGACAAGCGTCGGATGAGCGAGGCGCTCGCCAGGTACTACGACTGCCGGCTGACGCCCGAGATGATCCGGCCCTGCAAAGGATGCGCCGGCGCCACGGAACCGCCGGACAAGGATTGCCAGGTCTTTCCTTGCGCCCACGAGAAGGGACTGGAGAACTGCGGCCACTGTCCCCAATTCGGCTGTGACACGCTCAAGACCCGCATGGACGTCGTCGAGGAATGCCTCAAGAGCCACCCGGAAGTCTCGGAAGAGGACTATGACCTCTTCTTTCGCCCCTACCTGAGCCGGACGGCCCTGACGGAGATTCACCGATCCGCGAGAGGATGATTCTGCCAACCCGGGCCCATTCCGGTTCGTCACGTCCCGAACAGCTTCTGGCGAAAGATGAAGAAGACCGCGCCGAGGATGCACAGACCCGCCCAGAGGTAGTCCAGACGGAGCTGCTCCTTCATGTACAGCAGGGAAAACGGCACGAAGACCGCCAACGTCACGACTTCCTGGAGAATCTTGAGTTGGCCGACGTTGAGGATCTCGTGGCCGATCCGGTTGGCCGGCACCTGGATCATGTACTCGAAAAACGCGATACCCCAGCTCACCAGGGCCGCTACGATCCACGGCCGGTGCGAGAGATTCTTCAAATGTCCATACCAGGCGAACGTCATGAAGACGTTGCTGCAACACAGGAGAAACGCTGTCGTCACAATTACGCGCATACCTTGTCCTTGGGTTCCACCGTGATCTGCCCTTGCCGGCGGTACACCATCCGTCCGCCAAGCGCGCGGGTATTATAGCATGGAGACCGATGTCCAGCCGGGGAAAGTGGTCGACCGCGTTTGTAATGGGGTCCCCAACACGAAATGCTGCGTTGGGCGAGCGTGGGTTCCCAAACGCGATGCATCGCGTTTGGGGTTCCCCGTCCCCGCTCGCCGTCTGAAACCGCACGCACTTGGAGGGAAGAACCCGCCGTCGATATGACTTTCGGGTCAGGCTGTGTGCTCAGCGGGCAGGAGAACCAGACAATGACCGAGCAAGACAGACAATTCGATGACTTGGAACGGCAGGTGCCGGCCCCTCCCCATCGGAGTTGCAAGCCCTTTTGCAGCCCCAAGTTACGGCGACGGACGCCGCGGTGCCAAAAAAACTGCAAAAAATGCAAAAGGCACCTGATGTTTGGCCTCGCTGGCTCAATTTATATATGGAGAGCGCTATAAAACGGAGCTTCTGGGTTCGCTCGATGTGTGGTGAGCGCCCTGACGGAGGTGGCTCGGGTTGAGCCACGCGAGTTTCGCGGCGCGTGGGAGAGGAAATGGAAAGGGAGCGGGAATATGAGAAGGTACTCCGCCGACGATATCTTGTTGAAGGCACTGGGGTTACTGCTCTTGACCGCGGCGGTCCTCAAGGGCCATGAGCTGTTAACCGTGCCGGTGGCGAATCGGGGCCTGTGGACGTGGCGGCCGTTTCTGATCTTCCAGGTGGAGTTCGAGTTGGCGCTCGGGCTCTGGCTGCTCTCCGGCCTCTTCAAACGCTTGGCCTGGCTGGCCAGCTTGACCTGTTTCAGCCTCTTCTGCTGCGTGACCCTGTACAAGGGCCTGACAGGAGCGGCCTCCTGCGGCTGCTTCGGCACGGTCCACGTCAATCCCTGGGCCACCCTGCTGACCATCGACCTGCCGGCGGTGGTCGCTTTGGCCCTGTTCCACCCGCCCTTACCCTTTGCGTCCGTCTTGTCATTCTTGCGCAGGCAGGAGTCCATCCAAGTTGCGGTCGGATGTCTTCTGCGTCCGATGCCATCCCTGCCCCGATTCACCGCTACGGCGGTTCTGGGTCTGGTCCTCCTGAGTCTGACAACTCCGATCCTCGCTTTCCATAGGCCGCCGACCATCACGGCCAAGTATGAAGTGCTCGAACCGGAAACCTGGGTGGGCAGGGAACTGCCGATCCTCGAATACATCGACATCGCCGACCAGTTGAAACAGGGCACATGGCTGTTACTGTTCTATCACCACGACTGCCCAGACTGCCAGAAGGCGGTCCCCCGGTACCAGCAGATGGTCCATAGCCTGTTGGGAAAGGAGGGTTTTCCGCGCCTGGCCTTCGTGGAGATCCCGCCCTGTGGCCCAAGTCCACTTTGTAGGGACCTCACCGCGTATGCCCTCGGCCGCCTTGCTGATGTCAAAGAGTGGTTTGCGACCACCCCGATCGTCGCCCTCATGGTAGGAGGCAAAGTGAGAGCCGCGTGGGAAGCTCAGGCGCCAGATCCTCAGATCATTCTGGCTGAATATACGAGTTTGATAGAAGAAGTTCAAGCAATCCGGATTGTACGTCAACAGCAGCGTGAGCGTGAGCAGGAACGCCTTGCCGGGAAAGGAGGTGAGATGCCATAGTGAACCCAGATGAGGAGACAACAACAGAGCAGACAGTATGAGAACTTCTTTTGTGAAAGGATTGAAAAATGAAAAGGGTATTGATAGTCAGGCGACCGATGATCTTTGTAGTAACGATCGGCGTTGCCGGTATCCCGGCATTCATGCACGCGGCTGCGAGCCGTGCGCATCCTCTGACTACTGCTCAGATGCAGGCTCTCGTTGGCGCGGGATGCAACAGTTGTGCAACTCCCGCAGGAGAAATGGGGGAGTGCCAGCGCTGCGTCGATGGAACAGACTACTCATACCGGTATAACTGCGGGTCTTCCTCCTATCATTGCACAGGAGGTCCTGCGGGCTCAGAGTGTTATTGGACCGATCATGAATGTGGCACGGCAGGGCAAGGATGCCAAATGCTCAATTGGAAATATGAGATCGGCTGTCCGGGCGAACCCGATTTCACAGGACCTGAAGATCTCACAATCACTGGGGCGATTGGAACGCCGTGTCCCACGTAGTCTTTAGAGGCGGTTCAGTCGGGGGATGTTGTCCGGCATCCCCCGACCGTATTCCAGGGAAATCCTCCGATTCCTCTACGTTTGTATGACGCGTTTGGCCTGCAATCACCAGATTACGAGTGAGTCTGAGTGAGTCAGACAAGAACATGTTGACTGCTCAGCGTCGTTGCTTACACTTGCCATTGGCGCAGAAGCAACGGAGCGAACATCGAGCCTTATTCAGTATCTATTCTCAAGGAAAGGGCTGGTTATGAGAACGAGGGCAATCGCTCACGTTTTGACTCTGTCATTCATCGCGTGGTGCGGCCCCGAGCGTGCGATGTGCGGAACAGTCGACACCTCATCAATGGAACCTGATGCTCTGCGGTCCTTGCTTCAGAAGGGCTACGCATCCGCAAAAGGAGTCCTGGATGATGTGAGGATCGAGTACCAGCAACAGCAGGTTCTTTTGATGGATACTGCTCTGTTCAAAGAAGTCTTTGGTCGTGAGCCGGGAGGAGAGTCATACACCCAGGTAGGAGAGTACATGCAAAAGCACGGTAAGGAGAGATGGGGGTTCTTGTACATCGGATCGTCACCGCCCGTGGAGGATGTATCCCAACGTGCCGCACTGATAGGAACGAAAGACTCTTCCCGCTTTAAGGTCTTCGATGGACAGTGCCTTTTGGACTACCTTCCGACACAGAAGGATGGATATACCTCTGTAGGCCGAGCAACTCTCGATGTCGCTACTACGGGTCTGTTTCACTCCCCAGAATCGGTGAAGTATGCACCTGTGAAGCTTTTCGGATACGATGCTGGTCTCATGCCCGACGACGTGCTGGCAAGTCCTCATCTGAGGATCGAGACGACACCCGAGACCATAGGAGGCCTCCTCGCATACAAGGTCAGCGCTCCGATTCAGATCGGCAAAACGATGTTCGAGATGACTTATTGGTTGTCGCCTGAACGATCTTGTCTGCCCGTCAAAACAGAAGTGGTGCGAAATGGCAAATTCATAAGGCGGTTAGAGGTCAAGGAGTTCCTTGACCTCGGGGATGGTCGATGGGTGATCAAATCCGTCGTGCAACGGAACTTTTTGACCAAACCAGGAGAGAAGACCTCTCTTGAATTGGTGGACATTACGTATGATTTGAGAACACTGGAACTCCATCCTGAGATCGATGAAGAGACGGTATTCAACACATCGCCGGACCGTCTGCCTGCAGGAGTGGATGTAATCGACCGAATAAGTGGCTTGAGGTATTTTGTCGGCGAGGGTCCTGTAGGTGACAAACGCATTTCACAAATCATAGAAGATACCATTCACTCCATCAATGAAGTTGCCGGTGCGCAGGGGGTGAGTATGTCTGAGAAGACCATTGCTCCGGCCACGGAAGGGACGGACGACACCGACAGGCCGTTGTTCTCCGATGCCGGTATTGTTGGATCTCTGAATGAGAAAGTGTCCAGCAAAGGCCGTGCGGTTACGAGTGTGATTTGGGCGGCAGCGAGCCTGGGTGCGTTGGCGGCGTCCTCACTGCTGATGGTAACCTTCCGCAGATTGTGGAGGACGAGGGAAGGAGGGACTCGATGATCACGCGCACAGTAGGGCGCGTTCTTGTTACGGGCCAACAGGGCTGTCACAAGGTACGATCGGCAGTTGTGCTGGTCATTGGGCTGGCCATGTGTATGAGCGTAAGGGCCCGTGCGGATACACTTGAGAGTTGGCAATCGTGCTGTGGTGCAACATGCCTGCGTACTGTCGCAGGTCTCCTGGGAAAGCAAACAGACCTTGCGAGAATCAGAGAGCTGTTGCAGCCGAACAACAAGGGCGAGACTTCGCTCGCGGAAATTACGGTGACAGCAACGAAAATGGGCTTATCCGCGGTCGGCGTTTCCATAAAGAGCGCCAGATTACAGGAATGCACGGTGCCGTTGGTGGCTCACAAACCGCCCCGACATTTCGTCGTGCTCGTGGGGTTGGGCAAAGGAAACGGTGTCTTGATCATAGATCCCCCTCATGCTCCGCGGAAGATGACTTCAGAGGAAACCGTGCAACAGAGGTTCTGGAATGTGGTAGCAATTTCTCGTCAGCCGCTTTCCATACAGGACCTGAAGGCGCAGGCTTCGCCCGCAGGTGCAGCGGCGGAAGGAAAGGAGACTCGTAGCTTTGGGGGACTGCGCTTTGACCATACAACTTGGAGTTTCGGCTCTCTGAAACCAGGCGACAAGAAGGCTCATGAATTCCCTCTCGTTAATGTTGGCAGGAGGCCGGTTGTCTTCCACACTGTAAAAGCAGGCTGCTCGTGCCTGAAGGTTAGTCGTTTTCCTCAGACCATCGCTCCCGGCGAACATGAAGTCATCAGGGTTCTTATGGACGCTGAGGGCATGCACGGGTACGTTGGCAAAACCATCTTGGGTCTTGTTAGCCGTGCCGGAGACAATACGCGAGTAGAGATTCGTTTGTCAGTATTTGGCGAAGTATCAAGAAGAGGCGAGTTGTTGGTGAGACCTTCGCAGATCAGCCTCCCTGATTTGGTGCATGGCTCCAAGGTCAACAAAGTGGTGACGCTTAGACGGATAGGATATGAACGGCTGGGCTTCCGGAGGGTTCGTTCCACTGCACCGAATGTCTCTGTCGAGACTGTGGACGGATACGAACCTGATGCCTATGAAGCCCATGCCAAGATCGCCATCAGTGCGGAGAACGAACTCGGCCCATTTGAGCATACTGTTGTCTTTGAGACGGATCATCCGGATTGTTCTACGATCGCCGTGGATATTCGTGGGAACATCATTCCCCACATTTTTGCGGAACCGGCGACGGTGTTCCTGGGTCTGCTATCCGGCAGGAGCCCACAGAAGAGGATAGTGACGATCAGAAGCAGAACGGGCACGTCCTTCAGCATAGGAGACATCCGATTCACCACAAATGGCCTGATGGCAACGTGCCAAACCATGAATCAAGAGAGAACATGTTGGCAGGTGATCCTGACCCCCTCCCGGATTGTGCAGAAGGGTGTACTTGAGGGAAAGGCGATCATAGAGACCGATGACCCGGACCGTCCACTGATAGAGATACCTTACACCGGTCTTGTCGCAGGTTGAATTGGACCATGTTGGAATTCAGCGGACACCTCTGTCCCAGAAACCGTCCGAGAGCTATCGTCAAGGTGACCAGTCACGAAGGCATGAAACCTACGGCCTGATACTTCGACAGGCCCTTCCTGATCTGCGTCAAGAAGCGAGAGCCTGGGGCGACGCCGTTCCTTCTCATCTGGGTGGACGACGCTGAGTTGATGAAGAGCCATCGACGCCGGGAGGCGTTATCCTGGGGAGTTCGAAGTGTGAAGTCTGAAGCCAGAAGATGTATGCCGTCTCTTGAAACCTGACACTTCACGCTTGACACTGCTTTCTATGCCCTTCCGGGCACACTACGAGCGGGTCCGGCGGGACCGCCATACCATCAGGCCGCCGATGAGACCGATGATCGTCGCGGCCGCCAGATTGGTGAGCCGGCCGATGAGCGTGTCGGTGAAGAGGATGGCGACCAGGACCACGCTGGCGAAGAACAGCAGGAACACTCCCAGAGCCCGATTGATCTGGGCCTCCTGGAGCACACGCTGATTGGGGTCCGTCTCCTGCGGATTCGTCATCGTCAGACCTCAGAGAACACAATAGATGCAGAAGATGATCAGCAGCACGCCGAGCGCCCAGAGCTTGAGATTGTGCCACCATCGTGGGCGCTCGACTCCCTCGTAGATGTAGGCTCTCGGAATCAGCAGCACGAGCAGGCCGGAAAGGAGGAACAGAGCCAAAAAGACCCAGCGGGCCGCCGTCGGGGAGACCCCTTTGAGCCAGTCGAAGTTCAAGAGCCAGTGAAGGTTCAGCATGTCGTCGCCTCGCAACCGCCTTTGAGATCCATCGGCAACCGGCACACGAGTCCCGCCAACCGTTTCTGCGTATGCGGTCGCGTCGCCAGACTCGTCGCCACATTCAGCAGGACCCCCACGACGAACGACCACCAGGAGATGTACAGGAAAGGCTCCTCGATCGTGAACAGGCGTCCTTTGAAGAGGTACAGGAGGATCGAAGTGCAGATGCCGCCGACCAGACCCACCAGGCCGCCCCACTGCGTGGCGCGGGACCAGAACATGCCCAGCAGCAAGATGGAGAAAACCGGGCCCTGGAAGAACGACAGGAACGTCTGGATGGCGACGTAGATGCCCGGGAACCGGCCGCTCAGCGGCGAGGTGAGGACCCCGAAGACCAGCAGGACCACGGTGGCCGATTGCCCTACGATCATGTAGTGGCGCGCACTGGCGCCTTTGTGCAGGAACCGCTCGTAGATGTCCTTCGTCCAGAGGGTGGCCGTCGAGTTCAGGATCGAGTCGATGGTGGACATCAGACCCGCCAGGAAGCCGGCAAACAGCAATCCGCGCAATCCCGGCGGTAACAAACTCTTCACCAGGGTGGGAAACGCCTGGTCCCCGTCTTCCATGCCGGGAAACACCGCCAGCGCGATCAGTCCCGGCACCATGACCAGCAACGGGATGAACATCTTGAAGAACGCCCCGGTGAGCATGCTCGCCTTGGCGTGCCACACGCTTTTGGTCGCCAGGCAGCGCTGCACTACGGCCTGGTTGCCGATCATGTACGCGTTGGACATGACGAGCGTCAGTCCGAAGAGGATGCCGGTCCAGGGGAACGGGGTCTGCGTATCCGCCGGCTGGACCAGTTCGAAATGATGCTGATAGGCTTCGCCCATGGCGGTGACCTTATCCACCAGGCCCGCCCAGCCGCCGGCGTGGTAGAGCCCGACCACCAGAACGCTCGCCCCTCCCACGAACATGACGATCATCTGGATCACGTCGGTCATCACCACGGCGGTCAGACCGCCGAAGAAGGTGTACAGGCCGATCACGGTCGCGGTGGCGGCGATGGAGAACCAGTGCGGCCAGCCCATCAGCGGTGCGAACATGACCGCCGCCGCCCAGAACAGGACGCCCAGGTCCAGGGCAAAGAAGATAATCCAGGTCAGCGACGCCACCGCGCGGACGCCATCGTTGTAGCGGCGTCCGAGATACTCCGGAATCGTGTAGAGTCCGGCCTTCCAGAAGTACGGGATGAAGATGAACGCCGCCAGCAGCATGGCAGGCATTGAGCCCAGCCAATCGAAGTTGCCGACGGCCACCCCGAAGCGATAGGATTGCCCTGAGACACCCACGAAATCCATGGCGCTGATGTCGGTCGCGACGATGGACATGCCCACCGCCCAGAACGGCAGCGACCTACCCGACAGAAAGAAGTCCCCGGCCGAGCGCACGAACCGCGCGAAGTACAGACCCAGAACCATGATGCCCAGCAGGTAGGCGATCACGATGAAGTAGTCGATTCCATGAAGCACAGGCAGGTACTCCGCTCTACACGTTAAGCCGCAATTCGGCCTTCTGCGAGACCAACAGTCTCTGCAACGCCGCCACGTCGAGGCTTCGCGGGAGGACGCGATTCTTCGCCGATAGGGCTGCGGCGCAGCCGGAGGCATGCCCGACGGCCATTGCCGGGGCCATCGAGCGGGCGGACTGGAACGGCCCCTGCTCGCAAGAGATGCATCGGCCGGTCAGCACGAGGCCTTCCACCTTCTGCGGGACCAGCGACCGGTAGGGAATGTCGAAACCCTCGTGCTCGAAGAAGAAACGCTTCCCGTGATAGCTCGGCATGGGATTGGAGCTGATGGCCACCGTGTCGGGAAACCGCGTGCCGCGGATCGCGTCCTGTTCGGTGACGGTGTATTCGCCCAGGATGCGCCGGGTCTCACGGACGCCGACGCATGTGGCCGTCGCGGCCAGGTACGCGGATTCCGCGCCGGGCGACTTTCGCAGGTTGCGCACCTGGTCCCAGAGTTTCAAACGGGTCTCGACCTCGGCGCGAGTCAGGTTCTCGACGTCAAGCCCATCCCCGCCAAACCCTGGGCCCCACTTGACCACCCGATCCTGGACTCGAATGCCCCCTTGCATCTCCTTGGCATCCGCGGGCAGGCCGGCGAGGGCATACATCAGGCTCATGCCCATGCGATCGCCTTGGCTGGCAGGCCCCATGAAAGGAGCGCCTGCCCGCGCGGCGAGGTCGCCGTCGCCGGTGGCGTCGATCACCACGTCGGCCGCGATGGCCTGGCGCCCGGACTTCGATTCCACGAGAACGCCCGTGACGCGGGTGCCATCGAGCATCGGTCCCACGACCCAGCTATGAAGCCGCAACGTCACTCCTTCGCGCCGAAGCAGGTTCAACGACGCGATCTTTGCCGCTTCGGGATCAAAGCCGATGCAATAGGGTAAATCCCCGGTCGCTACGTCGTGTCTGGCCTTCGGGTAGGGATCGTCCGTAGCGATACCACCGAGGCTCACCAGTTCCGCAATGTACTCGGCGGGGATGCCTCTGACCGTCTGCAGGGCCTCGGGTGGGCGCTGGTTGCGGAAGCCATTGTAGCAGGTCATCAGGCCGGCGGTCCCGTTGCCGCCGAGGAAGGGATAGC
>ENA-OSEO01006616-OSEO01006616.1-sediment-metagenome-genome-assembly--contig:-NODE-6616-length-10284-cov-3.457431_pt1 | contig 10284 bp, 8 predicted proteins | sample MGYA00237883_ERZ534232 | MGnify/ENA metagenome assembly ERZ534232
ACCCAATAGGTGTAGGGTCCGTTCCCCGAACGGACCGGATCGGCTCCGATTTTAGTAACAAATCGGTAATGCTCCCTCACAGACAACCATCGAAACATCTGCCTTCATAGGCTGCGATCCGATTAATCGCTGTTTCCCTCCGGTTTTTGCATTAGGGAGACGTAAAAATACCGGGTCTCCCCGTCTCCCTCCACAGAAGATATTTCATCGAGCAGCAGAATCTCAAAACAGCCGGAGAACAGGGCTCTGATTTTTCGTTCGGAAAAATGGTTCCATGCCCGACCCATCCGGTCGCTGAAGCACATGAGCAGATACCGGCCCTCCGGACGCAGCACCCTGTGGACATTCGCGATGAACGCCTGGCGATCCGCCTGCGCTACGTGGTGAAAACAGCCGACGTCGAGCACAAAATCGAAGCCCATCGGCTCGAACGTCATCTGCATGAAGTTTTCGACCTTGAAATGGACGTTTCCCGCTTTCGCATCCTCCCGGGCCCGGTGGGCGGCGATTTCAACCGCCTCGCCCGAGATGTCGATCCCCGTGACCTCAAAACCCTTCTCGGCGAGAAAAAGCCCGTTCGTTCCAAGGCCGCAGCAGGTGTCCAGGGCTTTAGCGCCCCGGATCATTCCCTTTTCCACAAGCTCGACAAGAAAGTCTCTGGGCCTGCCCAGCTCCCACGGGTATATCCCCTCCTGGCCGGAGCGGTAAACTTCTTTCCATTTATCGTATGGGGTCGACATGGAATCTCACCTCCTGGGGTTCGCAGCTGCGATTTGCCGTTCCGCCCGCGTCCAGACAACCGCACGACCCCGGTCATCCGGTGTCCGGCAAACCTGAACAGCCACCGACACCCCTTTACCACCGTTCAGGTCTCGGACCGACGGTGAAATCAATATAGCGACGGGTTTCCTTTAGTCAAGCGCCGACTCTGACCCCGGGTTCGACCGGAGTATTAATGGTCTCGAAATAGTATTTACCGGTTCGAGCCCCCTCACCCCAACCCTCTCCCCCATGTTGGGGGAGAGGGCAGGGTGAGGGGGGTATCGATGTCAAGACAATTATGAGATTATTAATAAGACTCTCACGGAGTTCGCAGTAACCCAGAAGGTTTTGGCGGGGGCGGACGATAAAATCAAATTCCAAAAACCGGTAATCGACACCCTGTACCTCTCACCGCTTGCCTTCCCGCAAAATCCCTATCACCGCCTGATCAAAGACTAAAAACTGGTCAAGTCTTCCATCTTTCCATGTGTTTGTCCTGGGCGGAGATTGGACCCTCCCCGCAGCCAAGGCGCAGATTGAAGAAGAACGACGCGTCCTGTACGTCGGCATGACACGGGCTGCGGAAACCCTTTGCCTCTTAGAAATTTCTAGCCGGACAAATCCATTTCTGAAAGAGATCAAAGGGGGCTTCGTGATGCCCTTTACCTACCGAGGAGATGCTGATACGAGCGGGCAAGCGGACAAGGAGGAATCAAATGGCGGAACCGTTTGGCTGTCGTCTATGCCGGCACATCCTGCAAGGGTTTTTGCCTTGTCTCCACCGGCAGGGCAAAGGCGGCCACCCCGCCGACGATATACGCCAGAGCGTAGACGGCAAGCGGAACCGCCAGAGATTGGCTCATCAGCACCGCCCCCAGGGTGGGGGCGATCGCTCCGGCAATGCGGGTCATCCCGCTGGCCACCCCCATACCCGTGCCCCGGAGGGTGGTCGGATACGCCTCGGGCGTGTAGGCATACAGCGCCCCCCATGCCCCCAATGCGAAAAAAGACATCCACACGGCCATTGCGACGACCACGGGCAGGGAGACCGCCAGGGCGAAGAGAAAGGTAAAAATCCCGCTGGATATCATGTAAATGCCCAGGGTCACCCGGCGTCCCCAGCGCTCGACCAGATAGGCTGCTGAAAAATATCCGGGCAACTGGGCAAGCGCCATTAAAAACGTGTTTTGATAGACCGGCAGCAGGGCCATGCCTTTGAGTTTAAAGTAGCTGGGAAGCCATATAAACACCCCGTAGTAACCCAAAGAGATGGTAAACCAGATCAGCCAGAGCAGAAAAGTGACACGGGCCAGGGAAGGCGTCCACAGATCGCGGATGTTCCCGCGCCGTGCGACAGGGGGGATCACCAATTCGGCTTCGGGCAGAGACGTTCCATTCTGTTGGGCGATGTAGGCCAGCACCGCCCATGCCTGGTCTTTTTTACCGGCCACCAGCAGATACCGGGGGGATTCGGGCACGTGCCGTCGTATGAAGAAAATGATCAGGCCGGGCAAGGCCGACAGCCCCAGCAGCCAGCGCCACCCCAGCCGGGGAACCACCAGCCATGCCAGACCGGCCGCAGCGATGGTTCCCAGCGCCCAGAAAGATTCCAACAGCACCAAGTGACGCCCTCGCTTCTTGGGGGGCAGGTATTCGGCAAAGATGCTGTAATCGACCGGCAGGGTTCCCCCCACGCCGAAACCGGTCAGGGCGCGAAGGATGACCAGCCAGACAAATGACGGCGAAAAGGCGGAGAGCAGGCCGAAGACAGAGTCTATGGCGATGGTGCTGATGAAGCCTGTCTTGCGCCCGATGCGATCGCTGATCCATCCCCACATCCAGGCGCCGGTCAGCATTCCGATGAAGATGGCGGTCCCCAGCAGCCCTTTTTGGGCGTTGCTGATGTTCCATTCCTGTCCGATCGCCGGCAGCGCAAAGGCGATCAGCAGAACCTCCATTGCATCCGCAGCCCACCCCAGACCGCAGATCACCATCAGCTTCCTTTGGAACCGTCCAAACCCGATATGCTCAATGGCCTGATCAAGGCTGATGGACTGCATGTCCCCCTCGTGGTCACAGGATTTGCGCAAGGGTAAAGCGGATCAACTTTTCACCGCATCCTGCCGTTCTCTTTCCTCCCGGCGTTTCTGCCGGTAGCGCTGATAGAAAGGGTAGAGCAGAGAAAGGACCGCAAGAATCAGGAAGGCCAGAGAGATCGGGCGGGTCACAAACAGGGCCATGTCGTCTTCGGTCATCAGCGCCCGGCGAAAATTGACTTCCGCAAGCGGTCCCAGGATGACCCCCAAAATCATCGGTGCCAGGGGGAACTTGTACTTGACCATCATGTATCCCAGCCCGCCGAAAATGAGCAGCACCCAGATGTCGAAAAACCGGTTGTGAACCGAAAAAGACCCCACCGCGCACAGCACCAGAATGGAGGGAATCAGCACATAGAGGGGAATCCGGGTGAGCCGGACAAACAGACGGATGCCGTAAAGCTGAAGCCCGAGCATGAAGAAATGGGCGACGAAAAAGGCGACGAAAACCCCGTACACCAGATCGGGAAATTCCACGATGAGCAGCGGCCCGGGCTGGATCCCGTGCAGAATCAGGGCCCCCATCATGATGGCCGACACCGCGCTGCCGGGCACCCCCAGTGCCATGGTGGGGGTGAGTTCCCCGCCCCCCACCGCGTTGTTGGCCGCTTCCGATGCGATGATGCCGTCGGGGATGCCGGTGCCGAATTTTTCCGGGTGCTTCGAGCCCTTCACCGCCTGGTCGTAGCTCAGGATATTGGCGATGCTGCCCCCTGCGCCGGGCAGGGCCCCGATGAAAACCCCGATCAGCGAGGATCGCAGCAGATTCACCGGCTGCTTGAAGATGGTTTTAAGAACATGGGCCGTCGAAAACTTCAGGTTGCCTTCGATGACCAGGGCCTCGGTGGTTTCCCGCTTTTCCAGATTTCGCATCAGCTGGGAGAAGGCAAAAAGACCGATAAGCACCGGCAGAAAGGAAAACCCGCCTTCCATGGCATGCACCCCAAAACTGAAGCGGGGAATCCCGATCATGGGATCCACCCCGAAGGTGGCGGCGACCAGCCCGAGCAGCCCGGAGATGATCCCCTTGATCAGGGATTTGCCCGACAGGCTGGCGATGATGGTCAGCCCGAAAAAAACCAGGGAGAAAAATTCCCAAGGCCCGAATTTCAATGCCATGTCCGCAAGGGGCGGGGTGAAAAACATCAGCACAAAGGCGCTGATGATCCCGCCGAAAAAAGAAGCCCAGGTGCCCAATGCCAGGGCGGTTCCGGGTTCGCCCTTTTTGGACATGGGGTGCCCGTCGAAAACGGTCGCCACCGAAGACGGGGTGCCGGGGATCCCCAGCAGGATCCCTGAGATCTGGCCGCCGGCAAGCCCGCCCACCAGAACCCCGATCATCGCGGAAAGCCCCTGCATGGAGCTCATCCCGAAGGTCAGGGGCAGCACCAGCGCGACCCCCATGGTAATGGTAAACCCCGGAAGGCACCCCACGATGATGCCGGCGACGGTTCCCAGAAAAAGCAGTATCAACGGATACGGCTGGAAGACTTCCCCGATCCCCAGAGCGAACAATTCAACCATCGTAAACCCTTTTAAAACAGGTTGCCGGAAGGCAAGAATATTTTTAAAAATTTCTCGAAAACGACATAGATCCCGAGCACAACCCCCACCGTTACCACAGCGATGATCCCCGCCGATTTTGGGGTGCGCGGCCCCAACACCCACATCATGACCGGCATGAAAACGGCCGTGGCGATCAGATATCCCAGATAGTACATGAGGATCACGTAGCCGAAAAACACCAAAAACGCGACAATGACGCTTTTATGCGCGACAAGGATCTCTTTGGCTGCCGCACCCGGCGATTTCTTTTGAATCTTGCCGCTCGCTTCAACCGGTGTTCTGGTTTTAAAATACGCGCCTGCCGCCAATATCGCCCCGGACAAGGCCAGAAGCACAAAGATGATCTTGGGAACGAAATCCGCCCCCCCCGTGCCGAAGGTACCCGCCGGCAGCCTGCCGGCCTGCCAATACATAAACGCGCCGAACAGAATCAGCAAAACACCGATACTCTTATCCGCCTTCATCACGTCTGCTTTCCTGGATAATAAAATGCGCCCGCCCGGACTCTCGTGTGGGCAGGCGCCGGGTCCTCTATTTTTTCTTTTTCAGCCCGACCTTGTCGGCCAGGCGGGACCATGTTTGGGTCGCCTTTTCGACATAGGCTCTATAGCCCGCCGGATCCATGTAGGCGATATCCGTCCCCATTTCGTCTATTCTCTTGATATACTCGGGGTCCTGGGACGCCTTTTGCAATGCCTGGGCCAGCTTGTCGATGATCGGCTTGGGGGTGTTCAAGGGCGCGCAAATGCCGCGGTTCACCCCGAAGGTCACATCGATGCCCTGTTCCTTGAGCGTGGGCATGTTGGGCAGAAGCGGGTGCCGCTTCTCGGTGGCGATGCCCAGCCCCTTTAATTTTTTTGCGTCGAAATACTTTTTGCCGGTGGCCGGGTTGCTGGTCCCCAGGTCGATGAATCCGCCCAGCAGCGCGGTCTGGCGATCCGCGGTGCCTTCATAGCCGATGATTTTAAATTCGATTCCGGCCGCCTCGCCGATCTCGAGGGGGAAAAAGTGGCTGGTCGAACCCAGGGTGCCGCCGAATTTGACCTCTCCGGGTCTTTTCTTGGCATCCGCAACCAGTTCCTTCATGTCGCTCCACGGGCCGTCCTTCCGGGCGGCAACGATTTCCGGGGTGTTCACCATGTTGGCAACGGGAACAAAGTGGCTATAGTTGAAATCCGAAACGCCGGAAAGAAAAGAGGTGATGACCGATTCATGGGTCGCCGTCAGGGTGTACCCATCCGGTTTGGCGTCCTTTCCCTGCCGGGCGCCCATGGTTCCGCCCACCCCCGGAACGTTGACCACCACCATGGACTGGCCCAGGTACTTTCCGGCATAGTGGGCGATAACCCGCATCAGGGCGTCCGTATCGCCCCCGGCCTTCCAGGGCACGATCAGCTGGATCGGTTTGGCGGGGTAATCGGCTGCGATGCCCAAGCCACCGGTCAGAAAAACCATGATGAATGCAACCGCTAAAATCCTTGAACGTTTCATGATGCGCCTCCTTATTTCAATAACGGTTATGGGTTAACCTTGCGAGCCGGCTCGGTAAAAACCGATCCCTTGGAGGGAAGTGTCACCCTCTCAATCAGGTTTTGGTGGAAAAGTCAAGGCGGTTGGTGTTGAAAAAGTGTGGGCATGCCGATACCTGGAAGTCCCCCTTTGGGAAAGTGGGTTTTAGGGGGATTTCAAACGGTTATAAAAACCCATGGAATCGCTGCCGGACGGCTGCGTCGCACACCGAATGCACCAGGGTCACGATGTCGAAAACGGGCACGCCCACCTCCTCCTGGAGCGCACGGGCAAAGGGGACGAAATTGGTGCACTCGCACACCACCGCCGCCGTATCCGGATGGTTCCGGACAAGGCTGCGCCCCAGTTCCCGAATGTCCCCCTCAAGCCGATCGATGTCGGCCTTGAGGCTGTTTCCGATAAAGACGGTGGGGAAATAGGCGTCTTTGGGCATCCCATGAACGACCACCGGGATCGTTTTTGAAGACCACCCCGCACCCTGAAAATGATTCTCGGTCATGATGGGGGCCCGCTCCACCAGGATGGCCACCTTTTTCCCCCCCACCATGGCCGACACGGTGGGGACCTGGATCAGCGAGGTGGTCAATACCGGAATCCCGACGGCCTCGGCCAGATGGGGTTGGAACGGCCCCAAAAAACCGCAGGAGGTGGTGATCAGTTTCACCCCCTGCCGCTCCAGAACCTTTGCCCCTTGGATAAACGGTTCGATGAGCTTCGGGTCCGGGTCCCGGGCCATGATGCGATCGGTGAAGGCGCCCTTCACGATATGATAGCAGACCGGGTAGCGAAACGTGGTGGCGTTTCCGATATCGCCGGGAATTCTCGGGAAAATCGTATCAAGCATCAATACCCCGATGGCCATGCCGTAGGTGGTTCTGCCCCCGCTGATGGTCCCCATGGAACGCTCCTCTCCTCTTGTCGGATCGGTCCTCTTTGCGGTATATGCTATAAACAGATTGTTGCGTCAAGTATCCTCCCGGCCGGATCCCCTTCCGCTGGATCGAAAACGGCGCTCGATACGGACGGGGGAAGGTAAAACCGATGGTCCGTGCAAGGAAACTGAGCCGCATCTATACGCTGGGAAACAGCCAGGTGGTGGGAATCGACAATGTTCACCTGGACATCCCGGAAGGCGAGATCGTGGTGCTGAAGGGAAACAGCGGGTCGGGCAAAAGCACGCTGCTTTCCCTTCTTGCCGGCCTCGACAAACCCAGCCGGGGGGAGTTGACCGTGGCCGGCTGTGATCTCAACCACGCGAGCGCCGCCGAGTTGACCCGGTTCCGGCGGCAGGCCGTCGGGATGGTGTTTCAGTCCTTCAACCTTCTGCCCACGCTGACGGTCATGGAAAATGTCTGCCTGCCCGCGTTGCTGGCCGGAACCCCGCTGCGTGATGCACAGTGCAAAGGAAAAGAACTTCTGGAGTGGTTGGACCTTTTGGATCGACGCCATCACCTGCCGGCCCAGCTTTCGGGCGGAGAAATGCAGCGAACCGCCATTGCCAGGGCGCTGATCAATTCACCGGCTCTGATTCTGGCCGACGAGCCCACCGGCAACCTGGACAGCCGCAACGGCCGGTTGGTCATCGAGCTGCTTTGGAAAGTGAACCGGAAATGGGGGTGCACGGTCATCATCGCCACCCACAGCGAGCTTGCCGACCCCATTGCCGGCGAGACCCTTTTTCTGAAAGACGGAAGGCTGCTGAATCGGCCATGCCAGGGATAGCTTCTTTTTCAAGACTCTATGTCTGGTTCATCCTGCGGAACCTGAAAAATCATCCGGGACGCACCCTGACGGTGCTTTTCGGCATATCGCTGGGCGCCGCCGTGTTCACCTGCGTTCGCCTGTCCATCGACGCCGCGCTGGACAGCTTCCAAAACAGCATGGCGTATCTTTCGGGCCGCACCGAACAGGTCCTGATGCGGCCCGGAGGGCGCGTACCGGAAACGTATATCCCCTTGCTGGTCCGGCACCCCGGGGTAAAAAGGATCTCTCCGGTGCTGACAGCCTATGTCCAAGCCGCGGATCCGGAGACGGAGCCTTTTCTGCTGATCGGTCTGGACCCGATCCTGGATCGGCCCTTTCGCAGCTGGCAGATCCAGGGGAACACCGATCAAAACCTCCGCCTCGGGCTCGACCTGTTGAAAGATCCCTACACCCTCCTGCTGGGCCCGCGGGTCGCACGCCAAAACGGCTGCACGCCGGGTCGGACCCTGGCGCTGGTCCATGCCCGCCGGCAGGCGAACTTTACGGTCATCGGCACTCTGGAGAGCCAGGGCATCGGAAGGGTCGAAGGCGGGCGGGTGGCATTGACCGACATTGCGACCTTTCAGGAATTTACCGGTCTTTACGGGGTGGTGGACCGCATCGATGTTCAATTCAAAACCGATCAGGGGATTGCGACGCTCAAAGAGATGCTCCCGGAAAGCGTTGAATTGCGGCCGCCTTCGGCCTTTCGCGAAAGCGGCCGTCAATTGATCCGATCCTACCGGCTGAATCTTTCCATTCTGAGTTTTGCCTCCCTTTTTGTCGGCATGTTTCTGGTCTACAGCCTGGTTGCCCTCAATGCCGCCTCCCGGCGCCGGGAAATCGCCGTGCTTCGCTCCCTGGGTGCCTCCGGACCGCTTCTGTTCATGACGTTTCTGGCGGAAGGCGCATTTTTCGGTGCGGCCGGATGGCTGCTTGCGCTTCCCATCAGCGGCCTCCTGATAAAATACCTGATCCGCGCCGTCAGCCAGACCATCGACACCCTGTTTGTCCGCGTCCAGGTGGATGCCCTGACCCTGAGCGGATGGGAAATCCTGCTCGGTTTCGGGGTAACCTTTTTCGTCTCGATTCTGGCCGCTTTCCAGCCGGCCTGGGAGGCCGTCCGGGTCGCCCCCAAAGAGGCCATGGAAATCTCCCAGGGGGTTCGACATCGCGATGCAACGCCCCGGCTGGCCGCCATCGGGCTTGCCGGCATGACCGCGGTCTACCCCCTGGCCCGGCTGCCGCAGATCATGGGAATGCCGCTGCCGGGGTATCTGGCGATGTTTCTGCTTTTTGCCGGTGTTTCGCTGACCGCCCCCTGGATGCTCGAAAAATTGAGCCGCAGCCTCTCACCGGCACTCCATCGGATGGCCGGCATCTGCGCCTACCTGGGGGGCCGCTACGTGGGGGACAGCAGCCCCCGCACCGCGATTTCCGTCGGCGCCCTGATGACGGCCGTGGCCCTGTTCACCGCACTGGTCATCATGATCTTCAGCTTTCGCCGGACGGTGGATCTATGGACCGAACAGACCGTAAGCGGCGACCTGTTTGTGACCACCCGAATGGGGGAGCTCAACCGGTTTCAGTTCACCATGCCCCCCGCCCTGGTCGACACCCTCCAGCACCTGGATGCGGACGTGGACCGGGTGCCCAGCCGCCGTTTTTCACTCGTCTACCACACGTTCCCATATGAATTTGAGGCCTTCGATATCGAGACCTTTTTCAAATACGGCGACTTCGTCTGGCTGACGGAAAGGCCCGATCGCATCCGGCCGAGGGTCGCGGCCGGGGAGGGCGTGCTCATATCGGAGGTGTTTTCCAACCGCACCGGGCTAAAGGCCGGGGATCGGTTTGATGCGCGAATCGAAGAATCCCGGGTGATCTTGCCCATCCTCGGCATTGTCCGGGATTACCGCACCCAGGGCGGAGCGGTGTTCTATTCCTGGCGCCATTTCAAGGACCGGTTCCACCCCCCGCAGTGGAGCGGCGTCCGATTTTTTCTTAAAGGCACCCAGGCCGGTTCCGATGCGGCCGTTGCGGCGCTTCGAAGGGAAATTCTTCTCCGGTGCGGCCCCAATCTGGATATGATCGACGGAAAGGCCCTGCGCGGATCGATCCTTGAGGTGTTCGATGACACCTTTGCCATAACCAGCGTGCTGCTGCTGATCGCACTGATGATCGCAGCCCTCGGGATCGCCACGACCCTGACCGTTCGGGTATTGGAGCGTTCCCGCCAGCTCAACACGATCTTTGCTTTAGGAGCCGGCTTTGGCCAGATCCGTTCCATGATTTTCTGGGAGGCCGGGTTCATGGTGGTGGTGGGGGAAATCGCGGGGCTCGCGTGCGGTTTTGCTCTTTCCTGGATTCTGGTCTATGTCGTCAACCGCCAATCCTTCGGATGGACCTTTCTGTACGGTGTGGACTGGAAATCGCTCGCCCTGTCGTTTCCCCTCATCGTGCTCGCAGCCCTGGCCGCTGCGCTTCCGGCGGTGCGGTGGATATTCCGGCAGCCCCCGGCCATGCTGCTGAGAGAATAAAAAGCGCACCGCCCAAGAAAGAAAGGGGAAATGGGAAGTGAAACCGG
>ENA-OSEO01006617-OSEO01006617.1-sediment-metagenome-genome-assembly--contig:-NODE-6617-length-10283-cov-6.869489_pt1 | contig 10283 bp, 11 predicted proteins | sample MGYA00237883_ERZ534232 | MGnify/ENA metagenome assembly ERZ534232
GATATTTTTATCATCATGCATCCCCGTGTGATCATGGCAGCCCTAAAAGGAGGGTCTGGGAAGACCATCTTATCTGTGGGCCTCGTGGCCGCATGGCAGGAAAGGGGTCTCCGGATTGCTCCATTCAAGAAGGGACCAGATTTCATTGATCCCGGCTGGCTTGCCTTCGCAGCGGGTCGGCCCTGCTATAATCTGGACCCCTATCTCATGACGCGCGAGCAGATCCTCTCCTCCTTCGCTCTCCACTCCTCGGGTGCGGATATCTCTCTCATCGAGGGGAACCGGGGTCTCTTCGACGGCCTCGACCTGGAGGGCTGCTGCAGCACCGCCGAACTGGCCAGGCTCCTTAAAGCGCCCGTCCTGATTATCCTGGATGTCTCCATGGCCACCCGCACCATGGCCGCCGTCGTCAAGGGATGTCAGGCCTTTGACCCGGATGTTCTCATTGCAGGCGTCATTTTGAATAGAGTGGCAGGGGAGCGACAAAAGGCGTTGATCACTGACGCCATTCAAAAGTACTGTGGACTCCCTGTGGTCGGTTCGGTCCCTAAGTTAAAGGAAAATCTCTTCCCTGAGCGCCATATGGGGCTTGTTCCCTTTCAGGAGCGGGATCAGGCCGACAAGGCTGTGTCATGGGCCAGGGAGATTGTTCAGAAACATCTTCAGTTAGACCACATCTTGGAAATCGCGCACCGAGCCAGGGATATTGAGGCGTCTCGATACGCGGCGCCGGAACCGAAAGTCGTGGTCAGCGATGTGGCTCCGCGAATTGGTTTTATCAGAGACCGGGCATTCTGGTTCTATTATCCGGAAAATGTGGAGCAGTTGGAGCGCATGGGGGCCGTGATGGTGGAGGTCGATGCCATATCCTCACCGGAATTGCCGCAGTTGGACGCCCTGTATATCGGAGGGGGATTTCCTGAGACACAGGCCCAGGCCCTTTCAGATAATCGAGGCTTCAGGAATGGCCTGAGAGAGGAAATCGAAAAAGGGCTCCCGGTCTATGCGGAGTGCGGGGGGTTCATGTATTTAGGCGAGAGACTTTCAGTAGGCAGCCGGTCCTACCAGATGGTGGGCGCACTTCCAGTGGAATTTGTCCTTCAAAAGGGGCCTCAAGGGCATGGCTACACCGTCATGGAGGTTGCCAGCCGCAATCTCTTTTATTCGGTAGGCGAGGAATTAAGGGGCCACGAATTTCATTACTCCCGGCCCATTCTTATTGGGGATCACGGTCTGAAATTTGCCTTTAGGGTCGTTCGAGGCCGAGGGATCGATGGTGAAAGAGACGGCGTTTGCAGAAAGAACATTCTGGCGACCTACACCCACATACATGCCGCAGGGAATCCGAAATGGGCAAAAAGTCTTTACATGACAGCCGTTGCCCACAAGAAAACGAACAATTTTTTTTAAAAGCGGAAAAGAATATTTGACAACGCAAAAATTGGGAACTATAGTAACAAACTCACGTCTAACAGTCGGTAGAGATTTCAAAAAGAGTACGGGTAAGATATTTTTTAGAAAGGGAGGTTTTGGGTTATGCCAACAGTAGAGTTTGAAGGGAATAGCTACAATGTTGATGAAGACGGCTTCATCGACGATTTCAACAACTGGAATGAGGCATGGATGCGGTATGTGAAAAGCGTGGAAGGGATCGAGGAACTGACCGACGAGCATAAGAAGGTAGTCGATGTTCTTCAGGACTATTACAAAAAGAATGGGATCGCTCCCATGGTCAGGATTCTTTCCAAGGTTACCGGATATAAGCTGAAATACATCTACGAGCTATTTCCCTCGGGACCGGGCAAGGGCGCTTGTAAAATGGCAGGTCTGCCGAAACCCACGGGTTGTGTCTGATTCCATAACGAACAGGATTATTTCCCCGCCGAAAAAAGGCGCAAGAGATATCTCAATGAGAGATGCCTTTTGCGCCTTTTCCACACCAGGCTGAAGGACCCTACGTCTTCGGGACGCGAACCCTTCTATGACGTCTTGCTTCGAAGCGGCTTTCCCGCGAGCGGATTGTAGAGCTTGGTAATGGCGAATTTCATGACATCCAGGCTTTTCAAATTAAAAATGATGTCTGCGAGTGTGAGCTGGGCCTCTTCCGGAAGCACACACGCATTTGAGGAATCAAATTCGAGATCAGGAAAACTCTTCTGAAGTTTCTTCTGGTCTTTCTGGCTCATGGCCACCTGAACAGCCTTTTTGCCGTTGATTTCCTGAATGTGCCCTCCCAAGCCCAATTCTTCCATCTTTTTCTGCTGTTCCGGATCCAAAAAGAGATTGATACAGTAATCTGCCATTTATGTAATTACCTCCTCTCTTTCCACGTTAAGATTATCAGATTAGAGACGCACGCCCACTCGTCATACCTATACATACGGATTTTTTTATTGTCAAGCCGTTTTAGACCTTCCTGTTGCCGGGAGAGAGAACCCCGGGCCTTTTTCGGCCATGAGGGGTTACCCTCCATTTGACTATTTTTGCCGGCCGCTCTATAACCGATCGTACGAATCTTAAAGATATGGCGGGATTTTCAAAATTTGAAGGCATTCCAAGTCTTGGAGGGTAGTAGAGCCTGATGCAGTTTCAAAATCAAATTCGGAATGAATACAATAAATGCGATACGCCGGAGAATACGGTAAAGAGAATTCAGCAGGGTTTCAACCGCCTGGGGCTCGATCCCGAATATGCCGGCGTCAGGGTTTCGGATTTCCTCTTCTGGGGAAGGGTCTGGATCGACTCGCTCCAAATCGTATGTGAGGGGAAGGGCATCTCCCCCGGACTGGCCGAGGCAAGCGCCTATGCGGAATTGACCGAACGGCTGAGCGCCGGCCTGTACTACCCGGTCTTTGAAGAACAGGTCCGATTTCATCTGCCGGGGATCTACGGCACCGATACCGTCCGTTTTTTGAACTATGAATGGATGGAGGGCTATGTCAGGGCTCACCAGGCAGCATTGGACAGGGCCGTGACCATCGAGGAACTGCTCCGAAGGGAAGGCCATCTCAGCAGGGCGCACCTGAAGGAAATCAAGGACTGCGAGATGGCGCGGCACTGGGTGGACGGCTATTCCCTGCTCAGGGAAGAGACCGTCAAGGTACCGGTCAAATTCGTGGCCTACATCCACGGTTCCAACGGGATGGCCGCCGGCAACACCGTCGAAGAGGCCATGATCCAGGCAGGCTGCGAAATCCTGGAGCGATATGCCCAGATCAGCATCGTTAAACCGGAGACGATCGTCCCGTCCATCGATCCCGCCTCGGTGACCCCGGATCTGATCCACCGGATGATGGCGTTTTATGCCCGCTACAATGTGGACGTTATCCTAAAGGACCTCTCTTTTGACGGAACTCTGCCGGTTATCGGGGTATTCTATACCAACCGGAACCTCCCCCCGGACCGGCTGGAACACAGGTCGCTGATCGCCGGCGCCTCCTTTGCCCTGGAGGAGGCCCTCACCCGCTGCTTCACCGAGGGGATGCAGGGGAAGAAGTCCCTTCTTTCTCCACGGCCCCAGTTCGACCGGCCGGTGGTCCCCCGGTCCCGGGTCAAAGATTACTATACCCTGATGCGGTGCGGGGTCTCACCGGCCGATATCTCCTTTTTAGGTGAGGGGAAGATGACGGGCCTCCGTCCTTGGCGGAAGAAAGATATCCTGGAGGAGATCGAGGCACTTAAGGAGATTGCCCGGGGGCTTGAAACCGACTGCATCGTCCTGGATCACACCCATCCCATCCTTCGTTTTCCGGTGGTGCGGGTGATCATCCCGGGGATCTCGGATTTCCTCCCCTTTCTTCCGCCCACCATCCTGACCGACGACAAGACCAAGCCAGCCACGGCCTGGAAAGGGGAGACGTTCCGGAGGGTCATGGGGAGCTTCTTCAGTCACTGACCATTCCGGTCGCCGGATCCCGCTTCATACAGCGATGGCCTTCTCGCGGGGAGGAAATACCGCATTCGGTGGGTCCTGACCCCCTGGAGGATCTCGTCTTTGAGGTCGGCGTACAGGATATGCTCCTCCATCCCCGCATGCTGCGCCAGTACCCGGCCGTCAGGCCCCAAGACCACCGCAACCCCTGGGAACGTGAGTTCGTTCCCGCAGGGCCCCACCTGGTTGCACGCCACCACAAAGAGCCCGTTGTCAAAGGCCCTGGCCGGGAGGTGCCGCATCCAGCTCTCCAGTTTTTCCCCGGGCGTCCCCCTGGGCGAGGCGTGGGGGACAAAGATCACGTCCGCCCCCATAAGGGCCATCCGGGTGCTGATCTCGGGGAAATGGGCCTCGTAGCAGAGCTGCACCCCGAAGGCGGTGTTCCCGGTCTTGAAGACCTCGATCTTTTCTCCTGGGCGATAGACCCCCTTCTCGGTAGGGGCCAGGTGGGTCTTTCGGCAGGCCCCGATCAGGCCGTGGGGACCTGCAACGATCTGGGTAATATAGGGATTCCCCTCATCCACAACCTCGATGAGACCGGCCATGAGCACAACCCCTGTCTCCCCGGCCGACCGGACCAGCCGATCCGCGGCCCTTTCCATTCCCTGTCGTGAGTAAGCCCGGCCCGGAGACGCCTGAATATAACCGGTGACCGACAACTCGGGAAAAGAGACAACGTCGGCGCCCTTGGCAGATGCCTCCCGCGTCAGGGTCTCGATCCGGTCCATATTCCCCTCAATCTCGCCGGGGATGGCCCTCATGCACACGACGGCTATCTTCAGATCGTCCACAGGTCAAATCCCCCCCCATGGCCCGGGGGTTATGGTGTTTAAGGGCACTCCGATATCACTGATGTCATTTTGCCTTGACAAACTTAGTCTATGAGACTAATCTTCATCAACAGGGCTGAGAATCATGCCTGAACAAGAATGGAGGAAATCATGAAGGCTGTCAATATACATGAGGCCAAGACAACGCTTTCCGCTCTTCTGGCCGATGTCGAGAAAAAGGGGGAGAGGGTCTTCATCTGCCGCAATGGAAAACCCGTGGCCGACTTGGTGCCCCACACGCATCCGGATCGTCTTGCACCTCATCCGGTCATGAGCCGCATCAAGGTCAAGTATGACCCAACTGAGCCCCTGGGCCAGGACGAATGGCCGGGGGAGGCAGACTGATGCTGCTGGATACGTGCGCGCTTCTCTGGCTGTCGCAGGGGGGAGGCCAGTTGACTCCCGGGACCCTTCGGAAGTTGGCGGATGCCCCGTTTGTTTATGTCTCGGCCATCAGCGGTTTTGAAATAGGCATCAAATATCGAAGAGGTAAGCTTGAACTGCCCGCCCTGCCTTCCGACTGGTTCAATGCCATCGTTCTCCATCACGATCTTCAAGTCCTCCCCCTTGATCTTGAGATCTGCCTAAACTCCACCCAACTGCCCCTGGTTCATCATGATCCCTGCGATCGGATGATCATCGCCACTGCCAGGATCTATCGACTCCCGGTCGTCACGGCAGACCCGGTTTTCAAGGAATACGAGATCCAGACCCTGAGTTGAACAGTAGCGTCAACAGTGTGAATAGGGTCACATTTGACCTCGATATCAGCGACCGGCCGCGCGGCCGATTACAGGGCCTGTCGACGCAGCCGCCACAGGCTCATCCCCGCCAGGAGGGACATCAGGGGGATCATGCCCCACTCGGACAGGGTGGGTATGGGCGGTTCACCGACCATGCCCAAGCCGCCCGGGTCCACGATCTCGCCGTTGACAGCCCCGTCCTGGTCCCCCTCTCCGCCGTCCGTGAGAATAAGGACAAAGGTATTGTCGCCATCGACCAGGTCTTCGACATTAACGTATGGGGTGCAGGTCCTGATGGTGCGTCGGGATTGAAGGAGCGGGAATAGGATCATGATCCGGTTCTGACCGGGCTGTACGCATCAGCCCTTTTGGAAATTCCTGTAATAAGCGTTTTTCCTATCCCTCTTTTGCAGGGGCATGTCAAGACATTTTCAATCCAGTTTTCCTTTCTCAAGGGGTCATCGGGAAGGGGAACGGAAGGAGGGGTGCGTATGGAATGACACAGATTTGTCATAAGCCTTTTGATTGCGGCCGTCAAGCCGCCTTGGGCTTATTCACATAATTGTTAAAAGACGCACCCTTTATCACGCAATCAGTAGTGATATCTCAGCTGGGCGATATGAATTGCATCTTCTGAAACCTTACAGATGAACCTGTGCTCGCTATCTATTCGCCTGGACCAATAGCCGGAAAGTGCGTGCTTCAATGGTTCGGGTTTGCCACCGCCTTCAAAAGGATTGCGTTTTGCTTCCTCAATGAGGCTGTTGATACGGCGAAGAATTTTCTTGTCAGTCCTTTGCCAATATAGGTAGTCCTCCCAGGCGTGGTCTGAGAAAATGAGCTTCACACCAAAAGCTCCTTTTCGTTCCCTTTGCCGTTTTCGAGTTGGGCGATGGATTCAATCAGCCGTCTGGTATTTTTTGGTGACCGCATTAAATAGGCTGTCTCTTCAAGGGCTTCATATTCTTCAAGAGACATGATGACCACAGATTCCGAGGATTTTCGTGTTACAATCATCGGAGCATGGTTTCTGCAAACTTTTGCCATTGTTTTCGAGAGGTTTTGTCTTGCCGCTGTATAGGTTATGACCTCCATTTTGGCACCTCCTGTACAGAATATTGTACGCATAAAGGGCGGGCTGTCAATAATTTTGTGAGGGCAGGGGACGCTCGTGCCCGTGCTGAGCGTGCATGGAACAAAATGATAGGTATTGATATCAGATGCTGGTTCAGGAGCAAGATAGGGGGCGTTGTTGAAATCGATGAATTGGGTGTTCGTGTCAACAAGCCCTTTGACAATCGGCCAGGGTTTGTATAGGAAGGGAAGGCAGTGGATTGAAAGCCCGGCAACAAGCACTCGGAAGGCCATGGCGCGTTGAAAATACTCCTTATATATCCGTATTGCCTCGAAGAGAGGGTCCACGAAGAAGACGTGGAGGTCCCTCCCATCGGGCTTTATTACGTGGGGGCCATACTGCGGGAACACCAGCATGACTGCGAGATCCTGAACTGGCACGCGGTCAATAAAACGCCCGGGGTGATTCGGGAGACCCTGGCCGAAAAGGCCCCGGACGTGATCGGGTTTTCCGTGCTCCACGCCAACCGGTGGGGGGCCATCGAGATCGCGCGGATCGCCAAAAAGGTCCATCCAGGGGTGAGAATTGTCTTTGGCGGGGTCGGCGCCACCCTGTTGTGGTGGCATTTCCTGAAACATTTCAGTGAGTTAGACCTATGCGTGCTGGGAGAGGGGGAGTACTCGTTCCTCAAGATCGTCGAGGCCATCGAGGCCGACGATGCAAAGGCGATCGAGAAGATCCCCGGAGTTGCCCTGAGAAAGGGGGGGACAGTGGTCAAGACCGGGGATCCGGTGCGGATCACCGACCTGGACCAATTACCCGACCCTGCCCTGTGGTTTACCTTTCAGCACGTGAGTTCCACCCGTGGATGTCCGGGCAACTGCACCTTCTGCGGCTCGCCCCGGCTGTGGGGGCGCAAGGTCAAATTCCACTCTCCCCGGTATTTCGTGGATCAGGTGGAGAGATTGTCCCAAAAGGGGGTCGGCTTCTTCTACTTTTCTGACGACACCTTCATGCTCAAAAGGGGGCATGTGATGGCCATCTGCCGGGAGATTCTCGACAGAGGCCTTAAGATCTCGTGGGCCGCCATCTCCCACGTCAATTATGTGGATGAAGAGGTCCTCTCCTGGATGCGGCGGGCCGGGTGCATCCAGATCAGCTACGGGGTGGAGAGCGGCTCTCCCAGGATCAGGCGCCTCCTGAACAAGACGACCCGGACCGACCAGATCCGGAGGGCCTTTTCCCTGACCACCCGGTACGGAATTCTGTCACGGGCCTATTTTATCTATGGCTGTCCCGGAGAGACCTGGGACACGATTCAGGAGACCATCGACCTGGTCCATGAGATCAGGCCCCTCGGCGTGATCTTCTATATCCTCGATATCTTTCCGGGCACGGCCCTTTACGCGGATTTTGTGAAGCGATCCGGGGTCACGGACGATATCTGGCTTCGCCGGGTCGAGGATATCATGTATTTTGAGACCGACCCCCGGTTAAATCAGGAGGCGATCCTTGCATTTGGTGAGCGGCTGAGGACGGAATTCTACAGGGGGCTCCCTTCATTTACAGACGCCATAGACCTGACAGAGGAGGATGGCTTTTCCGGGCTCCATGCCGACTTTCTTTCGCGCCTCGGCATGACCTTCAGTCACGGGGACTACGCGGGAATCGAGGTTATTCCGGACAAACAGGAGACCGCGGCAAGGCTCTATGAACGCTCCCTGAAATATGCCCCCAATGAGCGGGCCTATCTGGGCCTGGGGATGATCCGGCAGAGGGAACACAGATTTGACGATTCGGTCCGCATCCTGTCCGAGGGGGTAAGGCGTTTTCCTGGCCATGAGGCCCTCCATATCTGCCTGGGGCTGAGCCACATGAATCTGGGCCAATTCGCCGAGGCCCTCTCGTGCCTCGAAAAATTCGGCAACTCGAAACAGGCAGAAATCTATATTGCGGAGTGCCGACGGCAATTATGACCAGGGAAACAAGAAGCCGGCTCTCACCTATACGCATGAGACATGCCTTCATGAATGGAAGCCTGGTTCCCTCGGGTGAGGCAGAGTTCTCCCAAGGAGCTACGGCAAGGCCCCTTTGAGGATGGACATGACCGCATCGCCCCCTTTGCTCTTCGCGTATTCCAGGATAATGGGGGTGAACTGCCCGATCATATCTGCATTGAGCCCGAGCGAGGAGAAGCTGTCGGATAGACCGGCCATCCCAGCCAGAGAACTGGTCTTTTCACTCCCGCCCAGCAGGGATGAGGCCCCGCCGAGTTTCCCGGCCAGGCCCCCTCCTCCGCCTGTCTTGGGCGCGGCCTGGATGAGAGATTCCGTCTCCGGCATGGCGTCGGTCACCTTGGAAAAGTCGTCGGCGCTCAACTTCTGTTTGGCATACCCCAAAATGGAGCCTGCTCCGCCTTCGGCCTGGGCATTGCTAACGCCAAGTCTGCTGGTCAGGAGACCGGTCAGGCCTGAGCTGTCGGCATGAACAGGGGTTACGCAGACGGTCATCATGAGTCCGACCGCCAACACACAACATGCAGTCAACAGATTCTTCATGGCATTTCCTCCTGAAAAAGGTTGATACTAATCCGGGCCATCCCCGCAACCCAAGGGCGCCCAGGTTTCGGGTTCAAAGGTTCAGAGGTTTAGGGTTTAACTCGGGACCCGGAACCTTTGCGCGCTTGCCAATTTCTTGTTTTTCATGACAGAAATCCAGGGAATAAGGCACTAACTGTTTGAAGGATCATACCTAATCGATTCATTAGGTGTCAAAGGGAATCCCTGTGGCCACTCACCTTGAACTGGGTTTCAAGGATTGGATGAGGCATGGGTTGCGGTGTGATTTTCAAAGAAATCCCAGAGGATTTCCGCGGCGTCAAAATCCTTTAGGGGCTCATCGTCAGGAAGACTGCCGGTGAAATGGATTCCCGGCCAGTCATGGCCCCAGTGTTGGATCAGCCAGACGGAGACCGCCGCGCCGTCAGCACAGTCGTCCCATGATTGGACCATCACCCGGCCTTCGCGAAAGCGAGTCTCGTTGGGAGATCCCTTGCATCCGTTATGATCTACCCAGAAATCCACACAATCCGGGACCGACCAGTAGGTTCGCTGACCGCCCCTGCGCGGGCTGGTGCCGCCATTATAGGGGACATCCTGGTCATCCAGACCGTGCATGATCAGGACAGGAAGCGGTTTTTGGGGATTCGGAATACGCCATTCCGGTTCTTCTTCAGACGCCTTGCCCCCTAAGGAGGCCGCAAGGAAGGCTGCGCCGGCCAGCATGTTCGTCTTTTCCGCTGCAAAGCGGTAGGCCATCATTCCCCCGTTTGAAAAACCCAGGATGTAGATGCGTCGCTGATCTATGTTCAACCGGCGGCAGGCGTCCTCAATGGCTGCGGCGATAAACCCCACATCATCCACCTTGTCCTTGGCCGCCTTTCCACAGCAGTGACCGGCATTCCAGTGCTGCAGATAACCGAACAGACCCATGCCGTCCGGGTAGAGGACCATGAAATGCTCGCGATCAGCCAGGCGGCTGAAGCCGGAAAATGTCTCCATGCCGAGGCCTGTGTCAAAGGCCCCATGAATCACCACCACCAGGGGGAGCGACTCTCCGGCATGCACTCCCGGCGGGATGTGAACCTGGTAGGTCCGATTGAACCCGTTGGCCTGGATGTCCATCTCAACTTCATAGGTTGCCGG
>ENA-OSEO01006619-OSEO01006619.1-sediment-metagenome-genome-assembly--contig:-NODE-6619-length-10282-cov-7.793141_pt1 | contig 10282 bp, 7 predicted proteins | sample MGYA00237883_ERZ534232 | MGnify/ENA metagenome assembly ERZ534232
GCAAAACCGGCCTTCAGTTGGAAGGGCTGGTCGAGGGCCGCGCCCTTCACGCGAAGCGAACCGGACGGTTTCCCTGGGAGACCTTCTGTCTCCAGTTGGGTATGAAGGGATTTCAGGGCCAGGTCGTTCACCTGAAGCCTTTCGGAAGAAAGCGTTATCTCGGCCGCAAAATCCTCAAACGCGCCTGATATCCGCCCCCGGCTTTCCATTTCGCCGGAAAGCTGCATCTCCATGGCATCGGCCATATCGGACAGATCACCAAGGAACAGACGGTATTGCAGATCGAATGTCCCTTCCCCCATATGGAGCCGGCCGTCGGCCTTCAGATCAACACGGTTCCCGGTCATATGGGCCTTTTCCAGGGTGAGAATGTCGTCTTTCATCGCGGCATGGGCGTTGAGGCTCAGCTCCGGGCCGATAACCCCTTCAGCCATAGGCAAGAGGCCTGAGAGATGGCTCAGTGCCATGCCCAGATCGGCTTCGATCTGTCGGGTCGCGGTGTTGCCCTCTGCCCGTGCGCTCAGGATCAGGCGACCGTCCACATCCCCGGCATCCGTCGGAATCAGGGCGTTGAGATGATTGAGCTGAGCAAGGAGGTCGGCAGAGAAATCGCCGCTCATTGTGTCGATTCGGGCCTTCCGGAAAGACACCGCGATCTCCGGCCCGGTGAGGTGAAGGCCCTCCATATCCCACCTTCTGAAATCGGGACTCGCTGCGGCCACGTTCACCTGAAGCGGGCCTCTGAGCCCAGGGAACTGAGGGACTACCACCTGTTCTACTGTCACGGATGCAGTGGTCTTCTCGAGGCCCTTGAAATCTCTTTCAAAAACCCCATGGGCCACCAGCGAGATCTCCTTAAAGATCGCGTTCCGGACTGCGAGTCTCTCCAGGGTGGTCTTCAGGGTGACTTCCGGCCGGCTGAAAGGTCCCTTCGCCGTTAGATGCACCGGCCCCAGGGATCGATGCTCCAGCCCGGTCCCCCGAAGGAACGGCGAAATATCCAGGCGCGAAACGGTTGCCTGCATATCCATAAGACCCCTGGCAAGGTCCGCCGTCCCTTCTATTGAGACGGCGCTTGACGGCGCCCCGGCCGTGAACGCCTTTACCTGGATCATCTGGTCAGATGAAAGAGCGGCGCGGCATCGGATGGCTACATTCAGGCCCCCCAGGGCGGCCGTTACATCCTCCGGCACGATGTGATCGTCCGCCCGGACCTGTCCGTCCACGGTCAGGGTGACAGGATCCGTCAGACCGACTTCATAAACCCAACTGCCGCTCCCGTATCCTCCTACCTCGAGGTCCAGATGTCCCTTTACCTCCGGGAGGGGGCCGTGGGCCTTCATCTGAACCGCTATCCCTGTCGCATTTGACAGGCCCATCAGACCTGTCAACAGCCCTCCCGTTGATTCGCGATAGGTGAGATCGGTCGCGACCTGCCGGGTATCCAGGTCGTATGCGGCCGCCAGCCGGAGGGCGTCGTGTGGGTGATCGAGGTCCTGAAGCAGGCCGCTGATCTCCATCCGTTGGCCGGTTGTTTGGGCCTTTGACTGGAGACTGTACTCCAGGGGGGCGCCTGCCACCTCTTTGGCCAGGTCAATGCGGGTAATGCGGATCTCGCGCACCATGACATGGGGAAGGGAAAGGGGAGGGCTCTCCTTATCCGCCGGTTCCTTGTCGGAAGATGCCCTGGTGAATTCGGGGAGACGGGAGATGGACAGGTCCTCCATGCGAAACCATTTTATGTCCGGCATCCCGACGAGGAGGGATGCAGCCTTGACGGAGATGTCCACGCGACGTCCCTCAAGCCATGCACCCTTTGCATCCGAGAGCGTGATGCGGTCGAGGAGAATCGAAAAGGGGAGTAATCCGTCCAGGCCGTGAAGTGTCACCCGATAGCCGTCCATGTCGGCCGTAGCCGATGCGACCAGCGCGGTAAGACGATCCTTGGCCCAGCGGGTCTGAACTCCGGCCCAGAGCAATAGGATCAGGAGGATGGAGCCGAGGATTGAAAAGAAGATCCATCGCAGCCATCGCACCCGCGGAGGGCGTTTTTTCATGTCTGTGTTGATTTGAGGCATCGTGTACCTGCTCAATATTCAGGAGATGAAGCCCGGCCAAACTCCCGTTTCATGAACGCGGAACGCGGAGCGCGGAACGCGGAAGTTGGGGACCATGACGTTAGTACCTTATTCCGAGGTTTTCTGTCACAAAAAACAAGAAAATCTGTTTGTATCTCAGTACGCCTTATTTTATAGACTCACACGGAGCCACAAAGAACACAGAGAAAAGGGCATGTTCCCGTTTCTTTACAAAAAAATCCTCTGTGTGCTTTGTGTCTTTGTGTGAGATATTTTGGTTGCGGGTATCCGCGTTAGGCACTTTAGTCACATTGGCTCACCTTAGACGCTTTTATGGCTGGATATTGGACGTTGGATGGCGGCGGTACCGATGAAAACCAACCGATAACTGGAGATATTGGAACATGGGAATGGTGGATGTTACAGAGAAACCGGTGGTCCGGCGCCAGGCAGAGGCTCTGGGGAAAATTCATTTGGCGCCCGGTACGCTTCGAAAGATAGCGGACGGTGAGGTCAAAAAGGGCGACCCTTTTCTGGTGGCTGAGGTGGCCGCCATGAATGCGGCCAAACAGACCCATCTTCTGATCCCCCACTGTCACCAGATACCGTTGGACACCGTAAAGGTGGGGTTTGAAGTCATTGATGACGGGGTCGAGGCCCGATGCCTTGTCCGGGCACAGGCCCGGACAGGGGTTGAAATGGAGGCCCTGGTAGGGGTCAGCATTGCATTGAACACCCTCTGGGATATGGTCAAATATCTTGAAAAGGATTCGCAGGGACAGTACCCTGCGACCCGGATGACCGATATACGGGTGATACGAAAAGAAAAGGGAGAGGAACGCTGAATACCTGCTTCCCGGATGGGAGGAATATGAACCGATTTTATTTTATCATGGCCATCATCGTCGGATTGTGTCTGATGGAGCAGACAAGCCTGGCTGAGACGCACTATGTAACGGATTTCGTTAAGATAGGGCTCCGCACCGGTCCCAGCACTGAGCACAAGATCACCCGTTTTTTGATCTCCGGACAAGCTGTTGAGCCTTTGGAATCTGGGGAGGGGTGGACGCGCGTCCGGGTTTTAACAGAGGGCAGAGATGATTCAGAAGGGTGGGTTCTGAGCCGCTATCTAACTGAAGAGGTGCCCTGGAAAAATCAGGTTGTCTCTTTAAGAGAGGAAAATGATGTTCTTAAGAAGAGCACCCTTGATTTAAAAAGGGCCTGGGAAGAGGCATCTCAAAACGAGCAGCGGCTGAAGGCAGATCTGGAAAAGGCGACCCATGACCTTCAGAAATTGCAGCGTGAATTTGACCTGTTGGAAACGGGCTCAAAGGATTTCTTAGAACTGAAACAAGAACAAAAAGCAACCCAGGCATCCTTGAAAACCCTCCAAGAAACGACCGAGACGCTGACGGTTGAAAATGAGAGCTTGCGGTCCTGTCAAAGAACCAAATGGTTTGCGACGGGGGCGGTGGTATTGCTCTTCGGTCTGATGATCGGTTTGACCGTGGGAAGACAGCAAAAAAAGCGGAAGTCCTCCTATTATTGATGAGGCATGATACCTCTGCCAAAAGGGGGGCCGGGTAAGTGGCGGCCAATCCTATCTGCTTGCCTAAAAATCGCCATAAGAGGATTTTATCCCTGGTTTTTCACGAAATTGTCAGTATTAACATTCGGTCAGGGGCCTTCACGCTATGAAAGAAAGAAGGAAGATCGATAGCCTGTTAGGGGCAGACATTGAATTCGAGGGGAAACTGAAGTTCTCCAAAACGATTAGAATGGATGGTCATTTTGAAGGAGAGATATTCGCAAAGGGAGGCCTGATTGTTGGAGAAAGCGCCGTTATTCGCTCTGATATCCATGCCTTTTCGGTCATTGTCTCGGGCGAGATCCATGGGAATATCTTTGCGGATGACAGGGTTGAAATTCCCTCTCCTGGAAGGGTGTTTGGAGATATCGAGGCCCCAATCATTGTGATGGAGAAAGGGGCCGTCCTGCAGGGGATGGTGCGGGTGCCTTCAAAAAGAGGAGAGGACGAAACGGGGTTGGGCGTTTCAGCGGCAAATGAAAAGAAGGGCGTTTCCGATCCATCTCTCGGTATGATCCACGGCATTGTCATGGGGGGGCCTCCACAAGGGGAGGGTCCTATTAACGACGCGTCGGCCTTGGGGGCGGAGAGGGGAAGGTGCAAACCGATTAAGAATGCAAAGGTGGTCGCCGTATGTGGAAATTCTCTCAAGAAAAAAACGGAGACCGATTCTTCCGGCCGCTATCAGCTGACCGGTCTTGAACACGGGATATGGAAACTGAATGTTATGTCCAAGGGCTACGAGGCAAGGGAGGCCACGGTCGAGATCTTTGCAGGCGGTGTCTATGAACAGGATTTTGCGTAGCGCAACCTGTGCCATTATCGGGGCAATGCTGCTGACGGGGTTCCCGGCACATGGCGCAAAGAGTTCTCAGTCCGAGGGCTCATGGGTAGAGGGATCGCCCATGATTCCCGGCTGGTTTCTCAGGGTATTTGTTGCCAAAAACCCGATTCATGTCATTTTGGTGGAAAAGGACAGGCAGCGATTGCGGCTGTTGAAATATGAAGACCATCTGGAGGCGGTGGCCGAATATCCGTGTGCGACCGGCGAAAACGAAGGAAGAAAATTGTTCAGTGGCGATTCCCGGACCCCGGAGGGGATCTATTTTATCACGAAGAGTTACACGGACAATAAGGTCACTATCTTCGGTAAAAGGGCGTTCCACTTAGACTTCCCCAACGTATTCGACAAAAATTCAGGCGTCAAGGGTGACGGCATCTATATCCATGGGACCAACAGGAACTTGGAGCCTGTGAGCACGAAGGGCTGCATTACCCTGAGAAACAGGGACCTCGATGCATTGGTGCGTTTTCTGGAGACAGATACCACGCCTGTGATGATCATCCCTGGCATCAGCGCCTTCGAAGGGATCGAAACCATAGAATTCGTTGACAGCCAAGGCGACATCGTCAAAACACTCCTTGCGTCGGATGAAATGGGGCGGGATCATACCGAATTCGAATCCCTCTATCTGGTTACGGACGGCATTCAAAGCGTTGCAGTGGGCGAGTTTATCCTGTATCAAAAGAAATATCCCCTGTCCCAGGGGTACCGCCGCAGTTACCTCTCTTTTGATCGGGATAAGGGCTGGACTCCCATAGAAAGGATTTGCCGGGCAAAGCCCTTGTCGCCGGAACAGATAGTTGCGCGACACCCTAAAGACAAAGAAAAGATTATTGAATTCATTGAAACGTGGCGAAAGGCGTGGGAATCAAAAGATATCGATACCTATATCGGTTGTTATAGCGACTCGTTCAGGCATGAACGCAACGGTTGCATGGACCTGGCCGCATATCGCGCCTACAAGGACCGCTTGAACAAAAGGTACAAATACATCAAGGTTGATGTATCCGGAGTATCTGTTCGCTGGACGAGGAATGGCGCCAAGGTTTCCTTCCATCAAGTCTATGGATCCGACCAGTACCGTGCGGAGGGTCGAAAGACGTTGTGGCTGGTTTTTAAGGGGCAAGGCTGGGGCATCGAACGGGAAAGCTGGTCTCCCGCACAGGTCGGCCGGAAGGGCAGCCGATGAAGAGGCCTACCGTCCTATGGATTTTTGCCGGGATTATGATCGTTGAGTCTATTTTTTGGACTGGTTTGGCCATTGGTCAGATCCAAGAAGAGGTTTTCCTGCGCAATACGGATCACGAACTTCATGTATATAGGATTTTCGGTGAGGAACACGGCAAGACCATCATGCTTATCGGTGGGATCCAAGGCGATGAGCCCGGCGGTTACCTGACCGCTGATTTGTATGCCGGGGTCCATCTGAAAAGGGGCAATCTTATCGTGGTGCCTCGTGCCAATTTCTATTCTATCCTGCTGAACCAGCGCCAGGGGTTAACGGGCGATATGAATCGCAAGTTTGCCTCCGATAAAGACGGCAAGATAGAGACCAGTCTGGAAGATGAGATTGTCTGCGTCCTGAAAGATCTGATCTCTGAAAGCGATTGCTTGCTGAACCTGCATGAAGGGTCAGGGTACTATTCGCCTGCGTGGATCGACGCCAATGAAAATCCGTACCGTTTCGGCCAGTCAATCATCTACGATGCCGAGGTCTTCAAAATCCCAGGGCAAAATCGAAATTTATATCTGGGCGATCTGGCCAGAAAGGTGATTGCACAAGTAAACAGCCAGATTGATGAGAAGCGATATCACTTTCGACCCAACAACCACAATACCCTTTCAGAAAGCAGCGAGCATAAGGAACAAAGAAAATCCGCCACATACTATGCGCTTACCCGTGCCCATATCCCGGCCTTTGGGGTGGAGACTTCCAAATCCATAAAGGACCTCAAGACCAAAATACGCCTGCACAAGCTCGTTATCAATGCCATGATGACCGAATTCGGTATTCTTCAGGACCCCCCGAGTATTACCGTAAGCAACCCGGAGCTCGGATATCTGTTGATCAGAATTAACGACAATCATCCTTTTGCCATGCGTCCGGGGACTGAACTTGAAATCGAATCGGGCGATGAGGCAGTCGTTATCGACATTATTGCCAACTACCAACGCGGTCTGGTTGCCGATCTTCAAGGTTTGGGAACCTCCAACGATACCCGTACACCGTTCCGGATCTCCAAGCCGACCCGGGTCGTCGTTCGAAAGGATGCCCAGGAATGCGGATGGGTAGATCTCATCCCAAGGATGCATTCTGATGCGGCGAAGAGGTTGCCGAAGAAGATCCTGTCGGCGCCCCTTCGGGCGAGACAGCTCCACATTGACGTTGACGGAGAGATGAAGACGGTTGACGAAGGCCAGGCTTTGGGGGTCCCAAGAGGGGCTCGCATAATACTTAAGGGGGTACACACCACCCTCCCGGAAGTGGATAACGACGTTATGGTCAATCTGAAGGGTTTTGTGCCCCCCAAGGCGGCAAATGACGGCCAGGACCTCCATTTTCCGGTCTACACTGGCCAGGATTTTTTAAACCGCTATTCGGAGAATGGGCAGGGCAAACGGTATCCGATAATCGTTACCTATGAAGAGAGGGAGATCGGCGAGTTCTGGCTGGAGTTGACATCAAACAGGGCGACCGGTCATAAGAAATGATTTCCGCTAAACGACTTATGAACGTGCAGTTTCTCCCTCAAAAAGATCCGCCCCATCAAAGGAAGGCGTTTTTTTGAGAAGGGCTATTGCAAGTTCGGTAAAGTGGATTCATTACCCGGGGAGGTTTCTGAATGGCGGATTTAACTTTTATCATCACCCGATGGACGGGGAAGACCCACAGTTTCTGTATTTCGTCGCTCATTTTTGTAGGGTCTTCCTTGTTTCTTCTGTTTTACGTAATCGCCTCTCTTGTAATTATTTATGAATGTTTTGACTTATGGCGAACAAACATTGAGAGATCTGAACAAATAGCAGACCTCGAACACGAAATGGTCAAGATGAAAAAGGAACTCCAAACAGCTACCGAGCAGTTGTTGCTCTTTAAAAGTGCTCTCCAAAGCTCACCATCGACCAGCGAAAGTCAACCTGAAGCCACCCAGACCGAAGGCCTCGACTCAAAACCGGCCCAAGTCGACGCTGAGGAGGGCCCGGCAGCAAAAGCGGGTGGCGAACAGAAAGAACCGGTTGTAGGGATTGATGACTTCACTGTTCACAAGAATGGTTCTGAGATGAGTGTCGTGTTTAAGGTGATCAATTTGCGTCAGGATGAAGCCGCTATCAGCGGATATGTTTATGCCATTGCCACAGATCCTGAATCGGACCCTCCGAAAATGTGGCCATATCCGAAAACAACGCTTCAAGATGGAATCCCTGCCGATTATAGACAGGGTGAATCCTTTACAATTAACCGTTTCAGGACTATTAAGGGAAAATATTTGTTTAAGTCAAAGACGGAAGCCCCTTCCTTAATAAAGGTGCTCGTGTACGATGAAGATGGAAACCTGTTTCTCCAAAAGGAATTTGAGGTGAAAGACATTTCATGATGGCGCTGATATGAGAACCCAACCATGCGAAGCTCCCACGTGCGGGATTATCACCATCGGGAGCGAGTTGCTCTTAGGCCAGATCGAGGACACAAACACGGTCTACCTGACCCATGAAATGGCCGGCCTGGGTATTGCCGTCCGTTTCAGGACAACGGTGGGCGACCGGATGGATGAAATGCTGCAGGCGATCCGTTTCGCGGCGGACCGGTGCGATCTGGTAATTACGACAGGGGGTCTCGGACCCACCCTGGACGATTTGACCCGGGAGGCGGTCTCAGCGGCGGCCGGGGTGACGCTTGACTACCGGCAGGATCTCATGGACGAGATCGAGGCCATATTCAGAAGGTATGGCTATGAGATGCCCGAAAACAACCGGAGACAGGCCTATGTCCCGGCCGGCAGCATTGCCATATCAAACCCTGTGGGCACGGCCCCCGCATTTATCACCGAGGTGGCACGAACGCCGGTGATATCCCTCCCCGGGGTGCCCAGGGAACTCAGGCATCTCATGACCCATGAAGTGCTGCCCTGGGTCCGGAAGCGGTTTCATCTGGTAGATCATCGGGTCAGCTATCAGGTTTTGAAGGTGGTGGGCCTGGGTGAAAGCGGGGTGGACAGGCTGATCCAGGACCTCATCAAACCGGGGCAGAATCCTGAAGTGGGTCTCCTGGCGTCTCAGGGGGAGATCAAGATCCGGATCGCGGCGGTTGCGGACGGAGACAGGGCAACTGCCGCGCTGATCGATCCCGTGGCGGCCGAGATCCGATCCCGGCTGGGCAGCAAGATTTTCGGCCAGGGCGACGACACCCTCGAAGGCGTAATTCATGCTCTGCTCCACCGAAGGGGACTTACCCTGGCCATCCTGGAGACCTTCACCGGGGGCCTGGCGGCAGAACGGCTTTATAACGTCCCTGGCTGCTCACGGCTGCTCCAGAGCTGTGTCGTTCCGGGTCCGGGAGGTGTGGCGGAATACCTCGGCCGGGAGGAGGGCGTGCTTGAACCGGAATCTGCCCTGGCCTCGGCACAGACGGTGAGGGAGAAGGCCCATGCGGATGTGGGCCTCGCGATCTTAGGATTTGTTCAGGAGGGTCAGGGAACCCATCCCGTGGTGAAAGCGAGCGCAGCCGTCTCAGGCGAGGGGATGAATAAGGTCTTTTCGTGGGACATGGGAGGAGATCCATTTACCCTGCGGACACGGGGGGCGGTCATCGGGCTCAACACCTTGCGGCTTGCGTTGTTGTAGAACAAATCTACCTCGCCGCACGGTTTTGCAAAAATGGCGTTCCGGCGACGGAGCGGCATGATGGGCTTTTCCATCTTGTGAACCTGATGTCGAGCGCCGGAGTGGGTGATGAGGAGTGGAAACGATGCCAAAATATGGTTCTGGATCGGCTGGAGAAATGGATGCCATTGTCTCTTTGGCCTCGTGACATGGGGCTGATGATGCGTGTCAGGTGGTGAACGGCCTTGTCGTTTAATGGACCTGGGAAAAGGTGAATGTCCGTCGATTTTGGTTCGTCTATTCAAAAATCAGCGATATTCAGGGAGGGCATGAAATGGCTCATGGCCGCTCAAACCCCGTTCCTTGTCATGAGGAATGGGGTTTTCTGTATGGTGCCAATGCCGGGTCAAATAAATGGTGCACATTTCCGGTGATTCGGCTTTTGGGACGGATGATCTTGATCGTTACCGTTCTCCAGTGTCTTCTCCAGACACCCTGTTCCGCCGAACAGCCCATAAAAATAGGGGTCAGCCTGGGGCTCACCGGGCGGTTTGCCATCATGTCCGACGCGCTTTACAAGGGCTTCAAGCTGTGGGAGCAGCATGTCAACAGGGACGGCGGCATCCTTGCAAGGCCCGTCCAGGTGGTTGCAAGGGACGATCACAGCGACCCGGAGCGCGCCAAGGTCCTCTATAGACAGTTCATCGAGATGGACAGGGTTGACTTCCTGTTTGCACCCTATTCGAGCCTTATCACCAAGGCCGTTCTCCCTATCGCCGAAAAGAACGATGTCCCCATCCTGATTGCTGGGGCCGCTGCCGACAGTCTCTGGGAGATGGGCTGCCGCAACGCCATCGGCATATACACCCCGGCTAGCAAGTTCCCGGTCGGATTTCTGGAACTTCTTGTGTTGAAGGGCCTGGACAATATTGCCATTGTCTATGCAGAGGA
>ENA-OSEO01006621-OSEO01006621.1-sediment-metagenome-genome-assembly--contig:-NODE-6621-length-10279-cov-3.430798_pt1 | contig 10279 bp, 8 predicted proteins | sample MGYA00237883_ERZ534232 | MGnify/ENA metagenome assembly ERZ534232
TCTGATACGACCGCCGTGGCCCTCGCGGCCGCGCTGGGGGCTGAGGTGTGCGAAATCTACACCGACGTCGAGGGCGTATTCACAACCGACCCGCGCATTGTCCCCGACGCGCGGAAGCTGGACGTGATCTCAAACGAGGAACTCCTCGAACTCGCGGCCAGCGGCGCCAAAGTCATGATGGCGAGAAGCGTCGAAGTGGCGAGGCGTTTCGACATTCCACTTCACATTCGCTCCAGTTTCACGACGACACCCGGCACTTGGGTAGGACAGGACGACGCCACGATGGAACAAGCAATAGTCTCCGGAATCACGTACGCGCTCGATGACTGCAAGGTGACGATTCACGGCCTTCCGGACAAGATTGGGGTGGCCGCGGAGATCTTCAGCGCCTTGGCCAAGGCACACGTCAACATTGACGTCATCATTCAGAACGTATCTGAGGGAGGCGCGGCCGACATCTCGTTCACCGCCTCTGAGGGCGATCTGTCTAAGGTGGGTGAGGTCCTCAGCTCACTGAAGGAAAAGCTCGGCTTTGACTCCTTTGACACCGACGCGGGCGTGGCCAAGGTCACACTCGTAGGCGCGGGAATGAGAACGTATCCCGGCGTGGCTGCGATGATGTTTGAAGTTCTTGCCGAGAACGGGATCAACATCATGATGATCTCCACCAGCACCATCAAGGTTAGTTGCGTCATCCAGAAGGAGCACGTCGAGACCGCGGTTAAAGCGCTGCACAAAGCGTACAGACTGCATGAGGGCCTAGTCAGTCGTCAAGAGGTGTTTGGGCTGGCTTCATCGAAGTAGTTCTGCCGGCATAGAGCGCGAAGCGGGAGAAGAGCCGTGGGCGGGATTGTTGTCGAGAAGCTTTCAAAGCAGTACGACCCGCCCAAAGGCCCCGTGGCCGCCGACAATGTCTCATTCGAAATCCGGGAAGGCGAGATCTTCAGCCTGCTCGGCCCCAACGGGGCGGGAAAGACCACTGTCCTTTCGATACTTTCCTGCTTGCTCAGACCTGATGCCGGCGGCGCACACGTCGGCGGGTACTCAGTGACGGACGAGGCGACCGAGGTCAAGAAGCTCATCGGCGTCGTGCCACAGGACATCGCCCTCTACGACGATCTCACCGGCCGTGAAAACCTGCAGTTCTGGGGCCGCATGTACGGGCTGAGAGGCTCGACCCTGGCCCGCAGAGTCGACGAGGTCCTCGAGTTGATCGGCCTCGTCGACAGACAGAGGGACCGTTTGGGTAAGTATTCCGGGGGGATGAAACGGCGCGTGAACATTGGAGCCGCCCTGCTGCATCACCCGCGTTTTCTCTATCTCGACGAACCTACGGTAGGCATCGATCCGCAGAGCAGGCGGGCCATCCTGGACGGCGTGAAGGACTTCAATACGGCCGGGGTGACGGTCCTCTACACGACACACTACATGGAGGAAGCCCAAGAACTTTCCCATCGAATCGGGATAATGGATCGGGGCGCGATGATCGCCATCGGCACCCAGGAGGAACTAGTCCGGCTGGTGGGGGAACAGGCCCGCATCGACCTGCACCTCGACCGCGAATCCGAGACCTTGGCCGCCCAGTGGAGAAACCTGCCGGGAGTGTCCTCGGTGTCCGAACCCGAGGAGGGACGACTCTCGCTCCTGGTCACCGACGCGAATACTCTCGCTCCGCGACTCTTCGAAAGCGCAGGTGAAATCGGCGCACGAGTAAACGAAATCGCGCTGACGGAGCCCAACCTGGAAACGGTCTTCCTGCACCTCACCGGTCGAGCCCTCAGAGACTAGTCTCCAGCTGAAGTCATGAGACCACTTGTCATCGCTTGGAAGGACCTCCGGCGCACGTACCGGAGCATCGCCTCTCTCGCGATGATGCTGCTCGCACCTCTCGTTTTAGCATTCGCTCTGGGAGCCGCCTTCGGCTCTGGCGACAACTTCACGATAGGGCCGATCGAGACAATCGTCGCCAACCTGGATTCCGGGTCCCAGAGTTCCGAACCCAATCCCACCGACCTCGATGCAGGAGCCATGCTGGCCGGCTTTCTCGCCGGCAGTGATCTCGACGACCTGCTGGACGTATCCTCGGCCGAGTCTGCCGCGGCGGCCCGGGCCGCGGTCGATCGAGGCGACGCGGCGGTCGCGGTGGTAATCCCCGACGACTTCTCCGAGGCGATCACGGCTGATGCAGGCGGTCAGCCTGAATTGGGATCACGAGTGCTCATCTACAGCGACCCCACCTTGGAGACCGGCCCCGCGATCGTCACAACAGTTGTCAACTCTGTGGTCGATGGGTTGAACGGCGCGCGCGCGGCCTACCTGACCTCGCTTCAGCTCGGCGCGGCCGCCGGCTTGAGCGACACAGAACGCCTGGCGGCGGCCTCCCAGCGGGCGGCCGCCGCCTATGCCGCCGCCGCGCGGTCCGAGCCCCCGATAAGGGTCGACGGCAGAGATCCGAACTCCGGCGACGAGAGCGCAGCTCCCAACGTAGCTTCTCAAGTTCTTGTGGGCATGATGATCTTCTTCATGCTGTTCGGGGCGGCGACTCCCGCGCGCAATATCATCGATGAGCATAGGGACGGCACGCTTACGCGTCTCTTCACGACGCCGACTCCCCGAAACAGGATCCTGGCCGGCAAGTACATTGGGGTGTTTGCCGTCGTCCTTCTTCAGTCCGTGATCATCCTTCTGGTGGGCCGGCTCCTGATGGGAGCGCGTTGGGGAGCGATCGGCCCGGTCGCCGTGCTGACTGTCTGTGGGGCGCTCGTGGCTGCGTCCCTCGGTCTTTTCACGGTCTCTTTCGCAAAGACTCCGGCGCAGGCGGGGGCTGTGAGCGCCGCGATCTTTGTATTTCTGGGCCTAGCCGGAGGCAACTTCGTGGGCTCTGTCGACATCGGTGGAGCCTTCGCGTTGATTCGAAGGTTCACGCCCAACGGTTGGCTGCTGGAGGGCTGGGGGCACCTGCTCTTTGGCGGGTCTTGGTCGAGCATCGCCCTACCGGTAGCCGTGGTTGTGGGCTTTGCTGCCGTCTTCTTCGCGCTGGCGACGTTCTTCTTCAGAAGGCGCTACGCATGAGACGGGCTTGGGGCATCGCCTTCAAGGAGCTCACGCAGACGCGCAGAGACCGTCTGGCTGCGCTCTTCACCCTTGTCCTCCCGGTGGTATTCACGGTCTTTCTCGGACTTCTGTTTGGCGGCGTGGGCGATAGCCGGTTACCCCTTGCGGTGTATGACGAAGACCAAACGGCGGCCTCCGTTGAGTTGCTCGACACGCTGTCGGCCTCTCCACTGATCGAACCTCGGGTCATGTCGGCAGACGAGGTCGAAAAAGCCGTTCATGACCAAGAAGTCGCAGCCGGGCTGGTTGTTCCGCGGGGGTATCAAGACAGACTCGAGGCCGACGAGACCGCCGATCTCACGCTCGTCCGCCTTGAGACCTCAACGGGAGCGCAAACTCTGCAGCGGGCGGTCGACTCGGTCGTGGGAAGGTTGAACAGTCGAGTTTTGGTGAGCCGGGTGGCACTCGAGCAGATTTCTTCGGAGTTAGAGACGCCCCCCGGGGACGAGTTGGTCGCCACGGCAGAGAGCCTTGCAGCGGCAGCCTTGGATGCTCCGGCGGTGGGCGTCGAGACAGCGGTGTCCAGCACAGGTACGGGGGAAATCGCCAGCGGGTTTGAGCAGTCTTCTTCGGGTTCGATCGTCAGCTGGGTTCTGTTCGGTCTGCTCACCGTGGCGACTGGAATGGCGTGGGAGAGACGCCACGGGCTTCTGAGAAGGCTGAACGCTGAAGGAGTGAGGCCCGCCGAAATCGTGGGCGGGAAGATCCTTGCCATGGTCATGATCTCTTTCGTTCAACAATTGTTCCTTGTCTTGGTCGGGCAGTTGGCATTCGGCGTTGATTTCTTCCAGAGTCCCCTCGGTCTATTGATGGTCATGATTTCACTCTCGATGTTCGCTGCGTCCCTCGGTCTGTTGATCTCTTCGCTGTTTCGGTCCGAACAGGCAATCGTTGCCACGACCGTGATTTCGGCTCAACTTCTTGGTGCCCTCGGTGGAGCGTGGTTTCCTTTGGAGGTTACAAGCGCCTCATTCTCGCGAGTGGCCCATGCGCTCCCCACCTCATGGCTGGTCGACTCGCTGCACGGCATCATTCTCAAAGGATGGGGGCCCGGCAATTTGCTGATCCCTCTCGCGGTCACGTGGGGATGGGTCATCGTCTTGTTTGCGGCAGCGATTTGGCGCTTTAGACCCGAGTAGCACGCCAACACTTTTGCCGGCGCCTGGTACTCCGTGCCCACCGAAATCCGGCCCTGGACACGGATGCTAGAATCTGGGGCGCTATCCGGAGGTCAAGGAGGGAATCGTGGGCAAGGAATATCGTGTAGCGGTCGCCGGTGCGACTGGAGCGGTCGGGCGTGCAATGCGGAGCATCCTGGCGGAGCGTGGCTTTCCCGTCAAGGAACTGGTGGCATTGGCCACTGCGAAATCTGCTGGGACGTTGCTCGACTACCGCGGCGAGAAGGTCATCTGTCAGGAGCTCACTCCGGATAGTTTCAGGGGCATAGATCTTGCGCTCTTCTCGGCAGGCGGGGGCACTTCTCTCAAATTCGCTCCCATTGCCAGGGACGCCGGCTGCGTGGTCGTCGATAACTCATCGGCATGGCGCATGGACGACGACGTTCCTCTGGTCGTGCCCGAAGTCAACCCAACTGACGTCGAATGGCACAAGGGCATTATCGCCAATCCCAACTGCTCCACGATCCAGATGGTGGTCGTGATGAAACCACTGCACGATGAGGCAACAATCACCCGAGTGGTCGTCTCGACCTACCAGGCGGTTTCCGGTACCGGGGCCAAGGCGGTCAACGAGTTGATCCAACAATCGAAACAGATCTTGGCGGAAGAGGCTCCGGAGACAAGCGTGTATCCCTATCAGATCGCGTTTAACTGCCTCCCCCAAATCGATGTTTTTCTTGATAGCGGATACACCAAAGAAGAGCAAAAAATGGTCGACGAGACCAAGAAGATCATGGGCGACGACAGCATCGCGGTGAGCGCCACCTGCATTCGCGTACCGATTCAGAACGGCCATTCTGAATCGGTCAACCTGGAATTCGCCGGTGCCATTTCGCCGCAAAGAGCCCGTGAATTGCTGGCCGCGGCCCCAGGCGTGGCTGTGGTTGACGATCCCGCGAATAGGCGCTATCCAATGCCGATCGACGCGTCGGGCAAGGATGCGACTTTCGTCGGCCGCATCCGCGCCGACGAGACCGTGGCGAACGGTCTCAATATGTGGGTGGTGGCGGACAATCTCCGCAAAGGAGCCGCCCTCAACGCGGTGCAGATCGCCGAACTGCTGGTCGAGCAAGACTTGGTGCGCGTCCCCCGGTAGGCGGCCGGGAGAGGTCTGCAGCGCATGCCTACAAAGCCACGCGGGCGCAACCGGTGGTGGATACCGGCTTTCGTCGCCCTGCTCGTAGTGTCTGTCCTTCTCGGCTACTCACTTGCCGAGACGTACCGACTCGAATTCAAGGAGGTGGCCTTCGCTGACCCCGACGTGCCGCCAGGATTCGACGGAGTGCGCGTGGCTTTCATCACTGACATCCATCGAGGGCCGTACTTCTCGCAGGATCGAGTTCGCAAGCTCGTCGAGAGGGTCAACGCGCTTAAGCCGGACATGATCATTCTCGGCGGCGACTACGTCTACGGGGACACGGCCTATATGGCGTCATGCTTTTCCGAGCTGAGAGAACTCAAGGCGCCGTTCGGCAGATACGCCGTCCTCGGGAACCACGACTACGGGGACTACCAGGGCCCGACCATCGACATCGTTCGAAAGTCCGGCATTTCTCTACTCTATGACGAAGGCGTATGGCTAGATAAGGATGGCGACCGCATCAGAATTGGGGGAGTCAGCGACCTTCAGCTCGACCTGCCGCGAATAGGGCCGGTCACGAACGGCACAGAGGAGTCAGATTTCGTTCTTCTCGTTTCGCACAACCCCGACTTTGCCGAGCAGCTCGAGCCGGGCGCCGTCGACGTGATGCTGTCGGGGCACACTCACGGCGGTCAGGTGACTTTCTTTGGCCTGTGGGCGCCCTATCTGCCTTCTGATTACGGACAGAAATACCGAACGGGCCGCGTCGAGATGGGGGCAACGACTGTCTTCATCTCGAACGGCGTCGGCACCAGCACCTTTCTGCCCGTTCGCTTCTTTGCGCGTCCTCAGGTGCTCATGTTTACCCTCGAGAGAACCGCCACCGCGAACTAGGACCCTTGTCCGCCGAGCGCCTTCCTTACGTCGTGAAAATCGCAGAAAGGATGAAACCGGCGTCCCGTCGCCTCGAGATGGCCCGCCAGAGCAGCTCTGGCAAAGACCGTTTCGGCCGTCTCCGCGACACAGAAGTCCGAGACGCCGTCACCCACGTATACCAAGAGCTGGTCGGGGCTTAGGAAGGCCGCCAGCGCCTCCCTCTTACAACATCCGCAGGGCTCGACGCACTGTGCACGGGGCCGAACGGGGTATCTGACGGCGCATCCTTCTCGCGAGAATGTGGCGTCCCCCGCGGCGATGCGAAGAGTCCCCAATCCTTCCCGGTTGAGCACCGCCTCGACAATGGCGCGGAGACCCGAGCTGACGACAACTACCTCGCACCCCTCGTTGGTAGCCCAGCGCACCAATTCGCGAAAACCGGAGCGAACGGTGGCCCTGGCGAGAACGTAATCGAGGACCTCGTCTTCGGTCGCCTTGACCTGTGCAAGCATCTCGACAATCGACTCAGATAGTGTGATGCGACCCTCGGCGAAGCGCGCTTCGATCTCCGGCCAGGAGTCCGAGGCCCACCGCTCGATGATATCCACGAGAGAATCACTCTCGGTGATGGTGCCGTCGAAATCACAGGCAATGAGGGGGCGAGTCGGATACCCCAGGTCGTTTGCGGGCGACATATCGGTCACGTGCACTATTATACGTATCAATCCATATCGAGGGAGCAGCACGGCCTCGCTCGGCCCTAAGTCGTATGGAGCCGCATACCTCCCTCTCATTATGCTCCGTAACAACACCGGCTGATCCAAACAGAAGCTGTCTGAGTGAAACAAGACCTGTTTTCGTTGATCACACCCGAGCGCTTCTCACAAGTGGAGGCTCACACGGTCCTACCCGGCCGGCCCGGGAGGCCGGTACCTCTCCCGCGCGACCTCCATCTTCAACTCACCGAAGCCCTGGCCATGCAGGGGATCCGCCAAGTCTGGACCCATCAGGCCGAATGCTGGGAGGCCGCCCGACAACGAGAGCATGTGATAGTGACCACCGGAACCGCCTCCGGCAAGAGCCTTTGTTTCAACCTTCCGGTAGTCGACGGACTGCTCCGAAATCCCCGGGCACGAGCGATCTATCTCTACCCGACCAAGGCGCTCGCGCAGGATCAATTGCGGCGACTGCGACTGCTCTGCGGCAGGAAGGTTGAAGTGGCAACCTACGATGGCGATACCCCGAGTGAAGCCCGTCTCGTAGCGCGGCAGAAGGCCCGTGCGTTGCTAACTAATCCTGAGATGATTCATCTCAGCCTTCTTCCGCATCATGAGCTTTGGGATGATTTTTTCTTCAACCTCGAGTACGTAGTCATCGATGAAGCGCACACCTACCGCGGTGTGTTCGGGAGCAACGTGGCAAACGTCTTGAGAAGGCTCAGGAGGGTCGCTTCGTTCTATGGCTCGGAACCTCAGTTCATCCTTGCATCGGCGACAATCCGCAACGCGTGTGAGCATGCGACCCAGCTCACCGGGCTCGATGTTACCCATGTGTGCGGCGACGGCGCGCCGAGCGGCCGCCGCAAGGTCGTGTTTTGGGAACCGCCCCTGGCCCACGACGAGCTCAACTTGCGAAGGAGCCAGAACAGCGAGGCAGCGGAACTGCTTTCCCACCTTGTCACCAACTCGGTTCGGTCGATCTGTTTCACTAAATCGCGGCGAAACGCCGAGCTCGTGTACCAGATGACGGTCGATCGCTTGAAGGAGACCAATGCGGGCCTGGCCGCCCGCGTCTCTCCCTACCGCGCGGGCTATACACCCGAACAGCGTCGCAAGATCGAGCAATTGCTCTTCAGCGGGCAAGTGCTCGCAGTGGTGAGCACGAGCGCACTAGAGCTGGGCATCGACATAGGAGCTTTGGACGCTTCGATCACCGTGGGGTACCCCGGCACCGTGGCAAGTCTTTGGCAACAGTGGGGTCGTGCGGGGAGGGCCAAAGGGGAGAGCCTGGCTGTCTTTATTGCAGGTAATGACGCGCTCGAGCAATTCTTCGTGAAACACCCGGAGGCACTGCTCGAACGCGAGGTGGAGGCGGCTGCCATTGACTTCGCCAATCCTTTCATTCACCTCCACCATCTGGCCGCGGCCGCATATGAGGGCCCCCTCACCGCAGAGGACCACCGGTTCTTCGGCGACGGCCTGCCGATCGCCCTCGACGCAGGTGTGAACGATGGAACCCTGCGCCACGCCAAGCGCGCCTGGTTCTTTCGAGGCAGCGGCTCCCCCGCCATGGCTGTCAGTCTGCGCTCAGCGAGCGGAGCCAGTTTCACCATCGTCGAGGAGGAGACGGGGAACATCGTCGGCACCGAGGGTTCCGAGACGGCATTCTCGGCGCTCCACCCGGGAGCCGTCTACCTGCACATGGGTGACTCCTATCTGGTCGACCGGCTGGACATCGAGAGCCGGATTGCTCTCGTGCGCCCCTTCTGGGGGACATACCAGACGTTGCCGCGGCGAGATACCGACACGCGCATCCTGCGAGAGGGCTTGTCCGACACGCACGGCCCGCTTTCTCTGCATCTCGGGGATATCGTGGTCACGACCCGCGTGGTCGCATTTCAGAAAAAAGCCCTCGGCGGCGACAGGGTGCTCGGAACCGAGGAGCTCGATCTTCCCAGCCAAGAGTTCGTCACCGAGGCAATGTGGTTCACTATCCCGCCGGAGTTGTTGTCCACGGAGAGCGATCTGCTGCGCCTCCCCGGAGCCATTCATGCTATCGAGCACGCACTCATTGCTCTGCTGCCACTGTTTGCCATGTGTGATCGTTGGGATATCGGCGGTCTTTCCACTCCCCTTCATCCTCAGACCGAACAGCCAACCATCTTCGTGTATGACGGGCATCCCGGAGGCGTCGGCATTTCGCGCCAGGGATTCGGCCGGTTCTCCGAATGGCTTCGGGATGCCCATGCCCTAGTCCGCGATTGCGCCTGCGAGAGTGGTTGTCCCTCCTGTATTCAGTCTCCGAAGTGCGGCAATTGGAACGAGCCCCTGGATAGAGAGTTGGCAGTCCGGCTTCTGGCAGCGATGCTATTCTGACCTCATGGCGTCGACGCAGATTTCGGTGATTGGCGGCGGCCGCTGCGATGGGGCCGCTTATGAGCTCGCGCTCGAGGTGGGCAGGCTGCTGGCTGAGGCCGGCGCTACTGTTGTCTGCGGTGGGCTGTCGGGGGTCATGGAGGCAGCGGCCCGTGGGGCTAAGCAGGCAGGCGGCGCGACCATTGGCATCCTACCAGGGCAGGACCGCTTCCAGGCCAATTCCCACATCGACTACGCAGTCGCCACGGGCATCGGACACGGGCGGAATCTCGCCGTTGTGGCCTCAGCCGACGCTGTCATCGCGATCGGGGGCGCCTACGGCACGCTCTCCGAGATCGGACTTGCAGGCGTGCTCGAGAGACCTGTCGTGATAGTGGGCGGTTGGCATCTCCGAAATGAAGCTCCGAGTTTGTGCGCCGACAACCCCATTCGACGCGCCTCATCTGCCGCTGAAGCCGTTGACTGGGCCCTTGAAGCGGCGGCGGCCTGGAAGTCGGCCCATACTCATTCGAGTTCATGATGACGCTCGGTTCGTCCGAACGTCCGCAACGGCGCCAGGAAGAGACCGAAGAGCTGGTGCGACGCCTGCAGGCCGCGCGCAGGCGGCGGCGCCGGCTGCAGGCGGGCATCGGGCTGGTCGGCGGCGTGGTTCTTATCGCTGCGGTGACCACCGTCGCGCTGGCAGCGGGCGGCGCCTTCGAACCGCGGCCTCCAGCGACGACCATGACCGTCGGCAGCGAGGCCGGCGGAGGCAGTTCGACTTCCCTCATCGACAGCACGACAATTCGGGTCCCTACAACGCATGCGACTGTCAGCACGACACGCCGAATTTCGACTACTCTGCCGTCAACAACAACGTCGATGGCCCCCACGACGACGGCTACGGCGGTAGCACCCACAAGCACGACAGTCAAGGCCCGCGGAAAGATCGTCGT
>ENA-OSEO01006623-OSEO01006623.1-sediment-metagenome-genome-assembly--contig:-NODE-6623-length-10278-cov-2.962945_pt1 | contig 10278 bp, 12 predicted proteins | sample MGYA00237883_ERZ534232 | MGnify/ENA metagenome assembly ERZ534232
CCGACTACTGCGCTGAGTTCTCGGTCGACGCTGCCGAGGCCGCGCTCACCGTGGCTAGCAGGTTCGTCGACTTCGTGGAGCGTAGGATTGGAGACAGGGCGTAGGCTGCGGTTCGGGTGCCAACACGCTGGAGCCGCCTCATCCCGATACCTACCGCAGCAGTCGGATCGGACACTCGCTGGCCCGGGCCTGAGCGCGATCGGCTGTCACGAGGCCGCATCCGAGTTCCGCCGCGAGTGCGGGGAACAGGGCGTCGTAGAACGTGAGGCCGTGTTTGCGCGCCAGAACCGCAGCCGCCTCGAGCAGCGGGGCGTCCCACGCGGGGTACGCGATCTCACTCTCGGCGAGGGCTTGTGACGCAGTCACGAGGTGCTCGGTCGTGATGCCGCTTCGCCACTCAAGAGCGCTCAAGACCTCCGCCGGCAAGTGGGCAGGCGCCACGAGTTGGACGCTTCCCGTGATGTGGTCGTGGAAGAGCTCAAGCGCCTCGGCGACCGACGTTTCCTGCTCGGAGCAGAACCACTTGAAGGCCACGGAAGAGTCGACGCACAGGTACGGCAATCGACTCACTTCTCGTCCCAGCGCGGGGCTGCATCGCGCAGCTCTCTGATGGTCTTTGCGGCATCCGGGGCACCCACTGCAGGCGCGATCGAGCGCATCTTGTTGAGCGCTTCTGTGCGCCGCTTCGCACGTGCTTCGCGCGCTGACTCCTCATCGAGCGCGGCGAGGTAGTGCGCCGCCGCCTCTTGCAGGAAGCCGCTGCGGGTGGTGCGGGACGCTTTGGCCCGGTCGTCGACCTCTTCAAGCAATGCGTCCGGCAACGAGATGTTGACCTTGCCCATGATTCGTCCTTGCGGTAGTACGGTTGGTAGTACCTAGTGTACCACTACTTGATTGCATCCTGCGTGCGGCTGATCGAGACGGCCGAGTGACATATATAGTTGACATATATGCCACCGCGCACGTATCTTCGGCATCATGAAGAAGACGATGATGTATCTGCCGGACGACCTGCACCGCTTCCTGGCGCGCGAGTCCGCCGAGCGAGGGATCTCGATGGCCGAGGTGGCCCGGGAGGCGATCGGCGAGTACCGGGCGCATCGCGAGGAGCAGACGCATCGCGGTGTTGCGGCAATCCTCGGCGTGCTGAACGATGACGACGAGGCCACGGACCTCGCGCTGACCGTCGACGAGACGCTCGCCGAGTACTACGGCGAGGGCGGGGCCTTCGAGGCGGGTGGCTGATGCGGGCGCTGGTCGACTCGAGCGTGTTCATCGCGGCAGCTCGCGCTACGGAGACCCATCACGCGCGGGCGCGCGCGGCACTCGACGAGCATGGCGCCGACGGTCTTGCGACACCGGTCACCATACTCGCGGAGACGATGAGCTTCATCGGCGCCCGGCTCGGCGTGGACCAGCAGCGTCGGTTCTGGGATGCGTTCATGGAGTCCGGAATCGAGATCATCGACGCCGACGCCGAGTTGCTTCGGATGGCGCGCGATATCGACCGGCGCTACGAGGACCTCGCGTTCGGCTTCGCCGACTGCACGCTGCTTGCGGCATGCGAGCGTGGGCGCGTCGCCCGCGTCTTGAGCTTCGACACCCGCCTGGCGGCCTACCGGCCCACGTTCGCGCCCGCGCTCGAGCTGCTGGGGTAGAGAGAGGCGTGCTCGCTCCTGTCACGCGTTCGCGAACGTGCGCGAGGCGCGTCTGCAGGAGTCCAGGTCGTGGGGGTACACTAGGGGTAAGGCCACACGCGTGCTGCGGGCATGCGACTCGACGGGACGTGACCGCCGAGGAGGGGCCGCCGTTCGTGCAGCCCCGGGGGAGGGGTCATGCACACCAAACTACGGATTCGGCTTCCGCTTCACCTCTTCATGGCGCTGACATTGTCGTTTGCGCTTCTGCCGGCGTCGTCTGCGGGCGCTGTGGGCGAGGTCGGCTGGGGAATTGAATCCGGCCCGCCGGGGCTGAACCAGAACTACTGCCTCGAGCAAGTGACGGATGAGGTGCTCGTTGTGGGCGGCGTCGAGGGCTTGGCCCGCTCCATGAACGGGGGGCAGACGTGGCAGCAGGTGTATCCGGGTCCGGATGCAGACGTCCTGATCGTCAACGACATCGATTTCGTGAACGAGTCCGAGGGCTGGGCCGTGGGGCACTACATCTTCATCGGTGCGGGGACTGACTACGCCGTGGTGCTGCACACAACCGACGGCGGATGGACGTGGGAACACCAGTCATCCTGGACGGCGCTCTGGCAGAGCGCGGGACTCGGCGGCATAGACATGACCGATGACAACCGAGGTATGGCGTGCGGCGTGGGGCACGGGTTCTACACGTTCGACGGCGGCGAGCATTGGAGTCGTTGGTCGTTGAGCTCCGGCGACCAGTACAACGACGTCGCTGTGATCGAGGGGACGACGTCCACGAGCATGAAGGCGATCCTCGTGGGCGAGGATGGCGTCGTTCGTCGGCTGTCCATTACGAAGGACGGTGGGCCGATCTCGTACGCTGAGGCCATCCCGTCGACCTCGGAAAACCTCACCAGCGTCGCATTCAGCACCGCTCCCGTAGCTGTGGCTGTGGGGCAGGGCGAGTTCTTCGGCATGACCGCCGACTACGGCGACACGTGGGTGCGACGCACCAACATCGGTGTAATTGACTCCTGGCTGGACAGCTACAAGTCCATCGACTTCCTCGATGACAGCCACGGCTGGGCTGCGGGCAAGAGCCACAACATCGTGACACTCAAGGAGGTGTCGCGCATCGCCTACACCGGCAACGGAGGGGCTGCATGGGAGTTCGAAACGCTGCCCACGTCTGAGGGGGTACTGTACGATGTGTCCGCTCACAGCACGGGAGAAGTGTGGGCGTGCGACGTGCAAGATCTGCTCCACAAGGCGACGACGACACTCGAACGTCTGGCCGGCGATAACCGCTATCTGACCGCGATTGCGATCAACCAGGCCACGCTTCCCGTGCCGCAATCAGATTACGCCGTGATCGCCACCGGCAAGGGCTCCCCCGACGCGCTTTCGGCCTCGGGGCTCTGCGGGGCCTATGATGCACCGCTTCTGCTCGTCGGCGACACACTTCCCGCCGGCGTGAAGGCCGAGCTGACACGCTTGGGTGTGGACACGGTATTCATCGTGGGCGGGACCGGCGTGGTTTCGACCGCCGTAGAGACCGCGCTTGCGGCCGACTTCGATGTCGAGCGCATCGCGGGACCCGACCGCTACGCGACATCGCGTGCGGTGGCCGAAGAGGTGGCGAGCCATGAAGGTGCGGACTTCTCGAAGAAGGCCTTCATTGCACGCGGCGACGAGTTCCCCGATGCGCTTGCGGTGGCACCGTGGGCGTACACGCAGGTGGCCCCTGTGCTGCTGGTCAGGCCCAGTGCGCTTCCCCCGGTGACACGCGGCGCGATCGAGGGGCTTGATATCGAGACGGCGTATGTGTCAGGCGGCACGGGTGCGGTGGGCGCCGGCGTCAAGTCCGAGGTCGATGCCTGTCTCAGCGCCAACGGCGGGACGGCCTCGACGCGCATGGCCGGCGCGGATCGCTATGCCACGGCTGCTATCGTCGCGCAGACCGGCATCGATGAGGGCTGGGGTACGGGCAGCTACATCGGCGTGGCAACCGGCCTGAACTACCCCGATGCTCTGGCCGGTGGCGTGGCCTGCGGGCAGATGTTCGGACCGCTCGTGCTTACCAGGCCGACGTCGCTATCGAGCCAGGCTCAAGCTGCCATCTCCGACAACGCGCGCTACGACACCGACGTGCGTGTCTTCGGCGGGACTGCGGTCGTGAGCGACGGAGTGATGGACGCGATTGAGGGGCTGTACTAGCGGCAGCGCTTCATCGGCAGGCCGGGCGCTAGTCGTCCGCGCCCCACAACCCCGCTCCCGCCTCTCGCGCCTCGGCCTGATACCGCGTGAACAGCTCGACGTACTTCACGTTCGGCGGGTAAGTTGACACCGCCGCGTAGCCGTCGAGCAGTAGCTGCGCGTTGAGCATCTTGGCGCGCACTTCGGCGTCGCTTTCCGACGTCGGCTGCTCGAGCTCATCGCCGCTCGGGCGCCCCAAGCCGGACCGAGATCCGCTCGGCCGCGTCGCACACAAGCGCTGAAAGCTCCTCGACATGCTCCGTGGTCACCCGCGTGGTCGGACCCGAGATGCTGATGGCCGCTATCACCTTCCCGCGGTGATCGAAGACCGGCGCGCCGATGCAGCGGATGTCGCGTTCGTTCTCCTGGTCGTCGAACGCGTAGCCCCTTGAGCGCGTCACCTCTAGCTCGTGCCGGAATGCGTCGGGGGAGGTGATCGTGTTCTCGGTGCGCTTCCGCATGCCGTTTCCGATGACGGCTTCGACCACGGATGGCTCTGCATACGCAAGAAGCGCTTTGCCCATGGACGTGGCGTACAGCGGCTGCCTGCTACCGATTCGCGAGACCGTGCGTATTGAGTGGGGGCTCTCTACCTTGTCTATGTACACGATCTCGGATTCGTCCATGACTCCCAGGTGCGCTGTCTCGTGAGACTGGTCCACGAGCTCGCGGAGTATCGGGCCGGCCACGTCTTGCACGTCGAACTGGGCCAGGTAGATCTGACCCAGTCGCGCTGTCTGTGGCCCCAACCTATAGCGGCCGGTCTCCGCGTCTTGTTCCACGAGTCGGCTTTCTATGAGCGGCTCCAAGAGTCGGGAGATCGTGCTGCGGTTGATGCTCGTGGCCTCGGCGATATCGGTGATGTTGGGCGACGAACCCGTGTCGCGCGCCAGGGCGATCGCAGACAGAACCTCGATCGCACGTCTCACGGACAGCGATCGGTTTCTCTCGTCGGCCATTCGTCTTCCACTCTGCGAAGCGATCATTCCGAATCCGGCTGCCTTGACCTCAGGCAAGATTATAGGCATGCTTACGTGTGGAGAGCAAACACTATGACTGCACTGCAAACATCAGGGAGTCTACCGAACGGGGATCGGTCGCGCCTCACGCCCCGGTCGCGCCTGCGTTGCGTCTCATGTGGCGAACCCGTTATGGACAAAGCGTCGTACCGCTGTCCGGTGTGCGGCGGCGTTCTCGAGGTGGTCGTCGAGGTCACCGCTGAGCACTGGGAGGCGGTCGAAAGGCCGCTGGTGGGCGCGTCGCAGTGGATGTACCGGGCGCGTCTTCCCGTCGACATCGACGAGCCGGCGACCCTCGGCGAAGGATCGACCCCCTTGCTCGAGGCCCAGGCCGACTTGGTCGGCTGGGGATTCGAGGGCCGGGTGCTGCTGAAGGACGAAACCGGCAACCCTACCGGCTCGTTCAAGGACCGTCTCGTGTCCGTTGCGGTGAGCCGCGCGATACAAGACGGCCACGCTGGGATCGTGTGTGCTTCTACCGGCAACGCCGGCGCGTCGGCCGCCGCATACTCAGCCCGCGCGAAGCTGCCGTGCATCGTGTGCATCCCAGCCTCGGCACCTGCAGCGAAACTCAGCCAGATCCAGTCGTACGGCCCCACGTTCATCGCTGTCGAGGGCACGTACAGCGATGCGTGGTCGGTCGCCGACAAGCTCCAACGCGTCGCCGACCTGGCAAATGTCACGACCACCTACCAGAACCCCTATGGCGTGTCCGCGCTGCGCACCGTCGCCTACGAGTTGCTCGACGCGATGGACGGTGTGGTGCCCGACGCGGTGTTCGTTCCAACGGGGTCGGGACCGCTCGTGCGTGGCGTGATGTGGGGGTACGAAGAAGCGCTGGACCTGGGCTTGATCGGTCGCATTCCGCGGCTCGTGGCAGTACAGGCCGAGGGGTGCGCCCCGATCGTGCGAGCATTCGACGAAGGTCGCGTGGACGTGGAGCCGTGGGACAACCCGTCCACGATCGCCACGGGCATCGCCGATCCGCTGCAGGGCTACGCGCAGGACGGATCGTACACGCTCGCCATGGTCAGGAAGAGCAACGGGTGGGCGATCGCGGTGACAGACGACGAGATCCGTTCGGCCGCCGACGATCTGTCCGAGCAGACCGGCGTGTTCGCCGAGCTTACGGGCGCGGCGGGCCTTGCGGGACTTAGGAAATCGGTCAGGCGCGGACGGCTCCCGTCCGACGCCACGGCAGTCGTGATGGTCACGGGCTCGGGGTTCAAGGACCTGCAGAACCGCACCATGCGTGACGTGGAGCGGCTGGCATTCGACCCTGCGAAAGACAGCATCGAGACCGTGATCGAGCGTCTTGAACGTGATGGTATGGGCGGCTTGCGCAAGCCCTGAGAAGGGCGGGCGGGGTGAGAGCACGAACAGCGATTGGAGGACGTGATGAGCGGTACGAAGAGGCGCTATCGTGCGAAGGTGGGTGACCGACCACGTTTGCTGCTGGCGCTCGTGGTCATCCTCGCCCTCGTGGTGCCGGTGATGGGAATCGCCGGCTGCGAAGCGGACACCGAGGACGGCACCACTTCTGAAGAGAACGGTGCCGTCGAGGAAGAGGCCGAAGAAACCACACTCGAGCGGATAGAGCGAGAGGGCATCGTGCGCGTCGGTTTCGCCAATGAAGCGCCGTACGCCTACTCGACCTCGGACGGCCAGCTCGTCGGCTTCATGCCAGCGATCATGGAGCACATCTTCGGCGAAATCGGAGATATCAAGCTCGAAGGTGTCCTCACGGACTTTGCAGGCCTGATCCCGGGTCTGGGAGCGGGTCGATTCGACTGCGTGGGTGCGGGCCTCTACATCAACGCGGAGCGCGCCGAGCAGGCCATTCCGTCGAACCCGACCTACACGGCCGCTGAAGGCATGGCCGTACTGACAGGAAACCCGAAGGGCATCAGCAGCTACGAGGACTTGCTCAGCGATGACGTGACCTTCGGCACTGTTTCCGGCTCGATCAACCTGCAGTACGCAACCGATGCAGGCGTGCCCGAGGGCGACGTCGTTCTGTTTCCCGACGTTCCTTCGGCCCTCACCGGTCTTGCGTCCGGTCGAGTCGACGCCATCGGCATGAGCACGATCTCGTTGCGCGATGCGATGGCCAAGTCAGGGACGACAGACCTCGAGATCGCCGAGCCGTTCACTGCCCCCGAGGGCGTGAACGCGTACGGCGTGGTCTACTTTGCGCTGGGCGACGAGGACTTGGCCGAGGCCTACAACGAGGCGCTCGCCGAGGCCCTTGAGTCAGGCAAGCTGCTCGAGATCCTCGAGGAGCAGGGATTCGGTGCCGAGATGCTGCCTCCCGCGGGCGTGACGGCGGAAGACGTTCTCGCAGAGCTGTAGCGCGTTTCCGTTGCTACCCCGTCGGCCCACTACGGCGGGGTAGCAGCGGCCTCCGCGGACCCGGAGAGGAACCGAGCTGGTGACGGACTGGATTCCTGCCCTCCTCAGGGGACTCAGCGTAACGGTGCAGTCGACGCTGCTGAGCTTTGCGCTTGCGGTGGCGGTGTCGTTCGTGGTGGGTCTCGGATTGCGCATCCGCGTGGTCAGGCCGGTTTTTCGGGTGTACGTGGAGATCTTCAGAGGCACGTCGGCCTTTGTGCAGATCTTCTACTTCTTCTACGTGTTGCCCCTGTTCGGGGTCGACCTGACGCCGATTGTCGCGGGCGTGGTCGCGCTCGGCATGAACTTTGGCGCGTACGGCTCGGAGATCGTTCGCGGCGCGATCGAGGCGGTGCCGCGCGGTCAGAATGAGGCCACGGTCGCTCTTGGCATGACGCGTTTCCAGGCCATGCGGCGCGTGATCCTGCCGCAGGCGACCCCCACCATGATCCCGCCGTTCGGCAACATCCTCGTGGACATCATGAAGGCGACTGCGCTGCTGTCAATGATCTCGGTCGCCGACCTGGCCTTCGTGGGCCGTCAGGTCCTACAGGCGGAGGGAAGCCCCGTGCTCGCGTACGTGCCTGTGATGGGCCTGTACTTCATCTTCGCCATCTTGCTGGGTCGCGGCACGCAGCGCGTGGAAGCTACGACCGCTAAGGCACTAGGGCTGAAGGGAGCGTAGTGAGATTCGACTTCGAGTACGCGGCGCGTGTGATGCCTGTACTGCTGCGAGGCGCGGTGGTCACGGTACAGGCGACCCTGGGCGGCATGGCGCTCGCGCTCGTCCTGGGACTCGTACTCGTGCTGCTCCTGCGCTCGAGCAACCGGTTCATCTCGTATCCGGCACGGGCGTTCCTTGAGTTCGTGCGCGGCACTCCACTGCTGATCCAGCTGTTCTTCTTCTTCTACGTGTTGCCGCAGTGGGGACTGACGTTCAACGCTCTGGCCACGGGCATCGTCGCGCTCGGGATCCACTACAGCACCTACGTGGCCGAGGTCTACCGGGCAGGCATCGAATCGGTCGCGCACGGGCAGTGGGAAGCAGCCGTGGCGCTCAACCTTGGCCGCGCCGACACGTGGCGGCGCATCGTGTTGCCGCAGGCGGTGATAATCGTGCTGCCCATGCTCGGGAACTATCTTGTTGCGATGTTCAAGGAGACCCCGTTGCTCGCGACCATCACCGTTAATGAGATGCTGGGAGCGGGCCTTAGCGCGGCTGCCTCGAGCTATCGGTACCTGGAGATCTTCACGATGATAGGGCTGCTCTTCTTGGCGATGAGTCTGCCTGCGGGCTTCCTGGTTCGCCGGCTCGAGACCTTCAGTCAGAAGTACACCTAAGGAGCATGATGACCGACACAGAACAGGCTCCAGCGTTGCGGTTCACGGACTGCTGCAAGGCCTTCGGCGAGACTGTCGTGCTCGACCACTTCACTCGCGATATCCCGGTGTCCCGAAGAGTTGCCATCCTGGGGCCCTCGGGCTCCGGGAAGACCACGCTTCTTCGGCTGGTCATGACGATCGAGAAGCTCGATGCCGGCACGATCGAGGTCTACGGGCGGCCGATCGCCGCAGGTGAAGACATCCCCCGCGCAGAGCGGCCGAGCGAGCGACAGATGCGCGACGTGCGGCTCGACGTGGGGATGGTGTTCCAGCAGTTCAACCTGTTCCCGCACATGACCGCGCTGCAGAACGTGATCGAAGCGCCTATGCGCGTGCGCGGCAAGAGCAAGGAAGAGGCCGCCGAGCAGGGTCGCGAGTTGCTTCGGCAAGTAGGGCTGCAGGGCAAGGAGGACGAGCACCCGCGGCGGCTGTCCGGCGGCCAGCAGCAGCGCGTCGCGATTGCTCGCGCATTGGCGATGGAGCCCAAGATCATGCTGTTCGACGAGGTCACTTCGGCACTCGATCCTGAGCTGGTGGGCGAGGTGCTCGAGGTCATTCGGGACATCGCCGCGCACTCCGGCATGACCATGCTGCTCGTGACGCACGAAGTCGGCTTTGCGCGCGATGTCGCCGACGAGGTCCTGTTCATGGAGGACGGTTGCGTTGTGGAAAGCGGCCCGCCCGAGCAGGTATTGCTCGATCCGATCGAAGAGCGCACGCGCTCGTTCCTGCGCGCGGTGTCGCAGCATTAGGGGCCCAGGCGCATATCAGCAGATTCGCCGAGGTCCAAGGAGGGCTGGCGAACATGGAAGTGAACATACGTGACGCAGCCGAATGCCGATGGGATTGTGTGTCGCTCGGTGAGGTGATGCTGCGCCTCGATCCCGGTGAGGTGCGGGTGCGTACCACGCGCGCGTTCAAGGTGTGGGAAGGCGGCGGCGAGTACAATGTCACGCGCGGCCTGCGCCGCGCCTTCGGCATGCGAACGGCCGTGGTCACGGCACTCGTGGACAACGACGTGGGGCGGCTGCTCGAAGACCTGATGCTCCAAGGCGGCGTGAATCTGAGCCACATCGCGTGGGTGCCGTTCGACGGGGTCGGACGTGCGGCGCGCAACCCCTTGAACTTCACCGAACGTGGATTCGGCGTACGCGGCGCACGATCCACAAGCGATCGAGGGCACAGCGCTGCTTCACAGATGCGCCCGGGACAGGTCGACTGGGCGCGGATACTCGCCGAGGAAGGCGCGCGGTGGTTCCACACCGGCGGGATTTTCGCGGCACTCGGCGACGAGACGCCGGACGTGATAATCGAGGCCATGACCGCCGCCCGTGCCGCCGGCACGATCGTCTCCTACGACCTGAACTACCGCCCCTCACTGTGGAAGGACCACGGCGGTCAGGAGCGGGCGCAAGAGGTGAATCGGCGCATAGCGCCGCTGGTGGACGTCATGCTTGGAAACGAGGAGGACTTCTCGGCTGCGCTGGGCTTTGAGGCGCCGGGCGTCTCGGACTTGTACGAGGAGCTCGACCCGAGTGCCTTCGGCCGCATGAACGAACAGGTGATGGAGGCGTATCCGCAGCTCAAGTGCGTGGGCA
>ENA-OSEO01006624-OSEO01006624.1-sediment-metagenome-genome-assembly--contig:-NODE-6624-length-10277-cov-14.502941_pt1 | contig 10277 bp, 9 predicted proteins | sample MGYA00237883_ERZ534232 | MGnify/ENA metagenome assembly ERZ534232
GCTTTTGAACCAGCCGGCGGACGGAGGAGTAGCTCCCCGTGAACCCGTACTGGTCCACCAGGGTCCGGTAGATCGTCATCATGTTGATCTTCTGTTCAACCCACTTTCGGATCCGTTCCTCATGGACAAGGCTCAACGACTCATGGGTGGGATTGTTATCGCTCGGTTTCTCGAAAACCGCTGCCAGCGCCTCGTCGTCGGGAAGAGGCCGGCCGGGGTCCAGCCAGTCGTTCTCGCCGGCAACGGCACGAACATCCTTGCATTTTACCCGGCCCATCACCCCCGTCCTGGCAATGGCTCGATCCTTCTCACCCATGCGCATCCGGTGAATCACCTGACGGTACTCGTACATCTCGAACCTCCTGTTGCTCATGCCGGAACCTCCCATAGAAAAATACAGGGAGTATACCGGAGTTCACACCATGGTCCGAGACCCTTTTCAAAACCCGGGGCCGTAAACGAAGAATCCAGGCGCTGGCTCCATTACGGCGATCATGAAGTGGCTCCATTGCGCCGATCGGTAACACCCGCTCTGGCCAAGAGAACGAACCAGGGCCCCCGGACAATCGGGACCCTGTTTCACGCCTGTTGCGAAGAACTCAAGCAGGCAGACTATACCGAGGCCCTGGCCCTGGGCCTCACCACGGGAACGGCCAGGGAAATGATCCTGTCCCTGATTGATCGGTTCCTCAGAGAATTACCCCCATTTTACAGGGAACAATGGCCGCTTTCCTGGCAAAACAAAGCTGCTTGTTGTTAAAGAACAGTTGGTTAGACTGCAGCAAACATGTGCGAAAGTTGAGTTGCTAAATTTCAATTTATAGTAATACACGACAGTTCATTATTTCTGGTTCGCTCGCTCTCCACCTGGTCCAAGCTTCTTTTTTAAGTGTTTCATCAGTGCGGGTATGATCTTGAACAGATCTCCCGCAAGGCCGTAATCGGCCACCTTGAAGATTGGGGCATCGGGATCCTTGTTTATGGCCACGATGACCCGCGAGGTACTCATACCCGCCAGGTGCTGGATGGAACCCGATATACCGCAGGCGATGTAGAGATCAGGTCGCACCGTCCTGCCGGTTTGACCCACCTGATGGTCATAGGAGATCCAGCCCGCATCAACGGCCACACGCGATGCCCCTACGGCGCCGCCCATCACATCGGCCAATTCACGGATTATCTTGAAGCCCTCCGCGCCCCCTACGCCACGCCCTCCTGAAACGATAATTTTCGCCTCCGCCAAATTAACTTCCTCGTGTTCGACAATGAAGTCCAATACGCGAGTCGTGATCTCATCCTCGTTGAGTTCGGCTGGGACAGGGATAACCTGGCCCTGGCGGCCGGCATCGGCCACAGGCATCTCGAAAACGCGACGCCGTACCGTGGCCATCTGAGGGCGATACTCGGGACAAAGAATCGTGGCCAGGATGTTGCCGCCGAAAGCCGGACGTATCTGGTAAAGAAGCCCGCTGTCCGGTTCGATCTCGAGTCCGGTGCAGTCCGCCGTGAGGCCGGTATAGAGTTCTGCGGCCACCGAACTTGCAAGACACCGGCCCCGCATGCTGGCGCCCAGAAGCAATATTTCTGGTTTGTAGCGAGTTACAAGGCTTACCAGGATTCGGGCGTAGGGGACCGAACGGTAAACCGCAAGGGTGGGATCATCCGCCCAGAAGACACGATCCGCGCCGTAAGCGACGGCTTCTCGGGTGATGTGCTCCACTTCGTGGCCGAGGACGCAGGCGGTGAGTATGGCCTTGCGCTGATCGGCCAACTTACGGCCCTGTCCCATCATCTCCCAGGAAATGCTGCAGGCCTGCCCCTTGAATTGTTCCACCCAAACCCACACACCCCGGTAGGTTTCCTTGTCCGGGGTGCCGGCCTGCGTCGCCAGTTCCGGCATGCTGATCGCTTCGACGGGACAGACATCCAGGCAGGCCCTGCATAGGGTGCACTTTTCATTAACGACGGCAACATCATCCTTCATGCTCAGGGCATCAAAGGGACAGATATCCACGCAGGCACGGCAACCGATACATTTTTCACGGTCGATTATGACAGTAGACATGGTGTCTCCTATAGGGCCTTTGCCGCGCGGAGCTTATCGATAAGCGTGGATGCCGCCTCATCGGCACTATCCACGGGGATCATCTCTACCTTTGACGCACGCCGGGGCGGGCTTTCAATCCTGGAAACCCGCGTCGGGCTTCCTTCCAAACCGAGCTTCCTGGAGTCCACACCGGGCAGGTCGGCGGCGGTCCATGTCGGAATCTGAATCCTGAGCGCCCGGCGAATATCGGAAATCGAAACCAGACGAGGCACATTGATGTCCTTCACGACCGTCAACAGTACCGGCAGGCGGCCCTCAACAATCTCGCGACCTTCATCGAGCATCCGCTCCACCTCGATCATGCCGGGGGCTGACGTCAGCTCCACACGATTGATCTTGCTCACATACGTCAGGGGAATGATGCCGAGTTGAACGGCGATGCCAGGACCGACTTGGCCGGTGTCGCCGTCTATGGCCTGTTTCCCGCAAAGGATAATATCAAAGGGTCCAGTCTTCCGGATGGCTGCGGCAAGGGTATAGGATGTCGACCATGTGTCTGATCCGGCGAAGGACCGATCGGAGAGCAAAACAGCTTCGTCAACCCCCATACCCAGGGCTTGCCTCAAAGCGCTGATGGCCTGCGGCGGCCCCATGCTGATGGCGGTTACCCTGCCTCCGAATGTCTGCCTCAGGGAAAGGGCTTCCTCGATGGCGAATTCATCAAAGGGGTTCACGATGCTTGGGACGCCTTCGCGCATGAGCGTTCCCGTCTCGGGATCGACCTTCACCTCTGTTGTATCGGGAACCTGTTTAATGCAGACAACAATGTTCATGGAATGAATCCGCCCTTACACGAGATGAATTGGATCAGAGTAACTGTTTATCGCACCATTGCAGGAAATAACTTCCGGCCAAGATTCTTTTCGAAGGTTCCTGACAGAGCGTTCTTTAAATACAAATATAATGATCAGAAACCCTGGAAATTGTCAACAGCCGAAAATTCAGTAAGATTTTGGTTGTGGCAAGCTGGGTTACCTTCGAGCAATGGAAGGACGGGACGATCAGATCATGGCTCAATTAAAGAAAATATCCAACTGCTGTTTTGCCTTTTTCTTGACAAGATCTTACTCAAAGGGTATTTTTTCTCAAAGCCTTGAATGGACCCTCTCACACCGGGCAATTGTAGCCCGGATGTCACGGCCCATTCACGGCTTTTCTCGGGGGGGGACAATCCCCGGGTTTCTTTCTTGTGTCGTGGTGGCCCCTCTCACCCCGGGCAATTGGAGCCCGGCAGTCACGGTCCATTCACGACACTTTTTTTTGCCACTTTCCCCCAGGCGCTTTAAGGGGGGAGCGGATTCCCGCCTGGAAGAGGACTGCGCACTCTTCCAAAGTGGTGTTTTAAACCCTATTGTATTTCAGAGATGCAAATCGAACTAATTGAATTTCTGAAGTCGATGCCGAAGGGGCCAATCTCCGACGCAAGTCAGTTAGAGATTTTTATAAAAAAGTGCTGGCATGAGTTTGATGGCGCTGATGATAGTAAGATGTGGCCTTCCAAGTTGATAGGACGTATGGAGGACGCCTGGTAGAGCGATGTGAGGCGCTGCTGGCCGTCGAGCACCAGAAACGTGTGCTTCTGGCCATTAAGGCTGGGCGCACCCTCGAACTCGCGGGCGGCGAAGACGCGATTGGCGTCACGCACGCGTAGAATGCTGCCTGCCGGATAGTTGTTCGCGATTGAGACAATAAGTTCCTGTGTGGCCCCGGGCTCCCAGACGAAGTCCCGCTGGAAGTCTGGCAGCGCCATGGTGTGCGAATGGGCCTCTACGAGCAAATCCTTGAGCGCCCTGGGGTTGGTATCTTCAAAAATACTCATACGAATTCCTTCCTTCCTGATTGTATCATGATGACACCACCGTTCGAGTCGATGCCTTATTAATGACACCCAGCTGCAGGGCAACTTCGATGAGTTGTTTCTTATAGGTAATTGCACTCCTTTTCTTTCTCTACTGCTCGTGACTACTTCCTGGCTCCTACCGGAAAGAGCCGCAAGTTGATGAATACGGCAATCCGGTTGACGATTGATTGACGATTCGACGGCCAGTTCGGGTAGCGCGAGAACCAATCCGACTGATGATTCCGATGAATCATCTTAAGGTTGTCGAGGGCTTGGAACATAGCGGATCGGTCGATTATGATGCCTCGTCGGTCGATTATCAGTCGATTTCACATCGGTCGGTTATCTGGTTACCTCGGTTGATTATCGGTCGATTTCGTTGGATCCGCGAGCACATAGCTGACGGCGCGTCCTTTACCTTCTACACCCAATAAACCCATATCAGACAACCCCTTGAGATCGCGACCGGCCGTGTCATTTGCGACGCTGAACTGCGCCACACACCAGCGTCGTGTCACTGAACCGGCCACCAGAACTTGCTGGATAATGCGCTTCTGCCGCTCGTTCAATTTGGCCTCCACGGAGGGGGTTACCAACAGTCGCTTCTCGGGTATCCGCAGGCGCTCGATGTTCTCGCCCGGCCCCTGGAAAATCACTTGGAAGTACCCCATGTCGGTCCCGAGGAGCGGAGGATCGAGCCCGTGGTCGAGCATCTGGTCATGCATCCGGCGGAAGCCACTGCCTCGTTCTTCGATGCGATGGAAATACGAAAGGCATTGAGCCAGAACCGGGTTGCGGGAACAGGGTCGATACTTGCCCTTTCGAAGACTGGCAAGGGTGATCGGTTTAGGGGGAAGGCCCGGGCTGGAAATAACGACACGATCGGCGAAGACTTCGAGAAGGATCTTACGGCCAGCGTCCTCGTATTGCCGGTGTACCACTGCGTTCACAAGCGCTTCGCGCAAGCCGTCAACAGGGTACTCATCGAGGCGTACGCGGTTTAGACCGACGATGCGCATAGGGTGGCGGGTGTTCCTGTCTATGAAGACAATGGCGCGGTCGATCGCCAAAGGCATGGGTGATCGGATGTCCTCGTGGTCCCTGGGTGCGCCATCCGGCTCCGTGCTCCGGTAGGCATCGGCCAGAATACGGCACTGGGGAAACACCATCGAGGGGTCCTTCGCGAGGAGAACGATACCGGCAGCCGTGGCGTAGGTTTCACCTGTAGCCTGGTCATGCCAGGCAAGGCCGCGAGTGGTGGCACCGGATGTTAAATCCGCTGCTGAAAGACTGCCTGAATCCCGGTTTTCGGCCGCGGCAATCAATCTCCGGAGCACCTCAAGGTCGAGACCCTGCCACTGGAGACGAGCAAGCGACTGGGATTCGAACGGAGAAGTGGCTTCTATGGTCTGTTCAGCGATCTGGTTTTCGTCGCTGGTTGGAGAAATGCCAAACCGATCCTTCAGCAGCTTCACCAGCGCCGCACGAACCTCCTTCTGAAGTTCAATGACGTTGCCGAAACGCTTGTACTTCGGCCCGTCCGCGTCGAGTTCGGCAAGAAACTTCGCCGTCCCCTCCTCCCGTTTTACGCTCCGGTCGCCCTTGATGAACGCAAGAACGGGAAGATTCCTTTTCTTCGCGAGGCGATACTCGGCGTGGGTGATCGACAGACCTCCCGCCGGTGTGCCGTATTCGATGCCGACGATCAGCAGATAAACCCGGCAGCCATCGAGCGATTGCAGGCATCCCTCCAGCGCCTTGTCCGGGGAGGCCGGTTCCAGTTCATAGAGTACCGGCGTGCAGTAAGCCGACAGGAAAGCGTCGGTGTTGACCAGGTTCTGAACGATAAGGCGCTCGTCTTCAAGTTCCTTTTGGACCGAGCTGACAAAAATACAGAGTTTAGTGGTCATCTTGGCACCTTCGCCCTCAAGAGCAGCTCAGCGAAATCGTAGTTTACGCTCGTCACGCCGAAGTCTGGCTCGCAATGGAAGGGCTGTCTTATGTAATGGACTCGGTGTGAGTCGCCGTCCAGAAACTCCACGATCACGAGGATGAAATCATCAGGCTTGTTGAGCGAGTGAAGGATTTCGTTTCTCGTCACAGTGATCGTCGGCGCTCCTGTGGCACGCCCTTTCACCTCGATGAAGCGCAGTTTCCCGGTGCCTGGCACACGGCTTTCAATGTCGTAGCCGAGTTTCTCCTGCTCGCGGTCAGTCGGGTCAAAACCCAGACTGCGCTCGATCTCCATGACGATGGCACGAGCCCGTGCTGCGTTGGCTTGTGTGTGTCAGCCGGCACTGTGTAAATCGCCTCCGTCCGTCCCGTCATGGCCATGAGCAGGCCTTTTGGCACTACCAGCATTCCGCCCAGCACCACCGGCGGCAGCGGCGATATTTGAGCTTCGAGCTTTAGGTCTTCGAGCTTAATCATTACTGCCAACTTCTGTTTTCCATTTTTTGAACGCTTCAGTGTCGACTTGTGTCAATACACCAGTCGGCACTATCAGGAGAAAACAGTATGTCCGCATACTGCAATTTTCCTTTTTTCATCGTATCTCCCCGTATGTCGTGGTTTATATCTATCGTTGTATTTAGCTGCATCTTTGAAGGAATAGAAACGTAAGACCTGCGACGGTAACCACCACAGCCACAGCAAGGAGGACTTTGACTGCCCGTTTCACGTTCGATAGCTTCGTCATGGCAACCCGATGATGAATGATATGCTTTTTTTTGTTGAAAGGAATCCGGCCTCGCTGGTCTTGATACTTGAGCCCCCGAATTTTCGATAGCACAAGGGCCGGCATGTGTCAAAGGAAACGGGATGTCCGTCGAAATCTTCGATGCTCGTCGTGAAAAAAAGAACGGAAGCATGGGGGATGGGGTGTAGAAATTACCCGGGGAGAGTTTTTTGCTGGCGCCCACTTGTTGACGTGCGCCAGGGCAAAGTCGTAGCGTCCTTGTTGTACGGCGTCCTTCTGGGCCTCGATGGGGATATAGACTCCATACAGCTTACCTATATGGATATGTTACAGCAATCCCGGCCAAGAATTTCGATCGTGAGGGCAATCATGGCCCGTTCATGGGCGGTTATTTTATTGCCGCCTTCAAACATCTTAGGATGCGTCACATTTAACAATCAAAAGTGACAGGTAGATGGAAATAGTAGCATTGAAAAGACGTTATAGAAGACAAGCAGTATCCAAAGTGGGGAGAGAATGGGGAGAAGAATGTCCCAAAAATGAACAAGGGGCTACGGTCTTTCCGTAACCCCTTGATTTTGGTGGGCCCTGTCGGGTTCGAACCGACGACCTACTGATTAAGAGAGGGTTTCGGGGTTTTAAGAGGAAAAACACGGTAAGGCATTGGATAAGAAGATCAGACACTTAAATTATTTTCAATTTTCGATGCCTTACCTATTTTTTGACCATTTTTGGAGCAACCGGTCAAAATTTGGTCACTGAAATTGACTATGTTTTACTATGTTTTTTTGAATTATTGGAATGCTTATTAATATCATTAACCATATTCTGGAGCGTGACTGAGTGTCCGGGAGGCACCTGATCAATTACAATTCACCATAATTGGTCATATTTATTGATATTCTTGTTATTTTATTCGATTCTTGCTGGTAATGCTTGACAAAGAACTTTATCTTCATTATCTTGTATTCAAATATGGACACATTAATGGACACATTTATGCTTGTCATTCTATATTTAAATGTATTTTCATAGCCTTGTGAGGTATTAATATGGGGACATATCAAAGTACACATCCATGGATAACGTTTAAAGTCCGGACAGACGACATTCCCCCGAGAACATGGGTAATTTTAGGTGAGTGTCAATCGAAATGTAAGCATATTGCAAATGTACCACTCCGTCCCGATACAGCGAATCAACTTTATCGAATTTATCTAGCAAAAGGTGCTCTTGCAACTACCGCAATTGAAGGTAATACACTTTCTCAGGACGAAGTCCTTCAACACCTTGAAGGGAAACTGAAGCTTCCTCCATCCCGTGAATACCTTACAAAGGAAATCGATAACGTTGTTGGCGCTTGTAATGAAATCCTTAAATCGATCAAAGAAAATAAAGTACCTGAGATCAATGTACCAAACATATCCAGTTTAAATAGTAGCATTTTAAAGGACTTGAAGCTTGAAGAAGATGTACTCCCTGGCAAAATCCGTCAATATTCCGTTGTTGTGGGGAAATATCGAGGTGCTCCTGCAAAGGATTGTGAATTTCTTCTTGGAAAGCTTTGTGATTGGCTTAATGGTGAGGATTTTTATCCAGCAGAGGGCCTAGATATCGCATACGCCATTCTCAAGGCTATAATATGCCATCTCTATCTCGCATGGATTCATCCCTTTGGAGATGGTAATGGTCGCACTGCCCGTCTTCTTGAATTTCAGATATTATTGTCGGCTGGAATACCTGCTGCATCTGCCCACTTATTAAGTAATCACTATAATATGACTCGTAGCGAATATTACAGACAGCTTGATTTATCAAGTAAGAATGAAAAAAACATCATCCCTTTTATCACTTATGCGATCCAGGGTTTCTTTGATGGCCTTGTTGAACAAATTGATGTGATATGGAAACAGCAATGGGATATCACATGGCGGAATTATGTTCATGAGCATTTCAAAGATAAAAATTCAATTACACATGTCCGAAGACGGCATCTTACTTTAGATTTATCTAGGATGAAGGAGCCTATTCCTGCTTCAAAAATATCTGAAATAAGTCCTCGGATAACTAAGGCCTATGCCAATTGTACACATAAGACACTCATGAGGGATTTAAATTCATTAGTCAATACTGGGCTTATTTTAAAGACTGAAAAAGGCTATAGAGCGCAGAAAGAAATAATTCTTGCTTTTCTTCCTGATCGAATTTCTAAAGAGAGTGGGAGCAAAGTGTGAATTAGGTCTTTCTTATTTATGAGCACAATATATGGTATATTTCTTTCTTGCAGGATACTTTATATTGTGCTATGGATATATTGATACAAAAAACCCTGGTATCGACCAATACCAGGGTTCCGGTGAGAAGCATATCCAACGTCTTAAGGGCAAAGATTTTAGCATCTGAGAAAATGTAAGTCAAGCTTTTTCAGAAATGCCTACTTTCCCCGGTATTTGGAAATGTTTTCTAATATATGCCGGGGAAGGGAGGTGTTGAAAATGAGCGATAAGCTGAAACCAGGGATGGAAACTCCCGTATCAGGCCAATATGGAGTTGTTGGCCCGCGTGGAGGGAAAACTGGCGTGGAAATAACAGCAGTTGAGGGCAAACCTCTTCCGCCTACGCCAGGAAAAGGAATGGGGTACGTCCTAGTAGACGAGACTAAACACAAGAAGTAATCGAAAAGGGCTCTGCATGAATGGTGCAGAGCCCAACTTTTATAGATTATCCATGTTGAGAACATTCCAGGACAAATACTTATTCATGCTATAGTGTTAACCCCGAAATACTTAATATAACTTTAATCCTCACTGAATCTTTCTCCATACAATGTATTCATTACAGATGAACCTATTATAACTGCACTCTGATTTGCATTTATTATTTTGGTTACATGGCATGACTGTTTCTCATACCTAACTTTTGCATCACATTGCACTAACTCAATTATACGTTTATCATTAAATGGTAAGCCAATCTTGTTAGCCATATTCATCAATTGTGATAAATCATGTGTATGTGGATATTTTTTATCCGCTTTCTTTATATAATATTTTAATAACTTTTCGGCTGCTTGCAAAGAAAGCCATAGCGATTGACCATAGTTCTTCGTATTGCCAACACCCGCTCGCGCCGATGCCGTTATATCTTCTCTTGCTGATTCTACTAACTCATCGTTTCTGCAGAAACTTTCTAATGCGTTAAAAAATCTATGTCCATACACATAGTATCCTAGTATCATTTCGAGTTCTTCATCGGTCAGTTCATTTGCCATACCTTGCGGCAAGTCATTAACCAGCTTAAGGAGATTCATTTCAGCTTTTTTACTTTCCCCGCCTAGACTACTTACAACTATATTGTTATGCTTTATTGACAAATCTCTCTCACATATAACTTTTACTCTACCAAATACTAAGGGGAATTTAAGCAACCACGCATCTCCCCTTATCATTAGAAGCGAATACCCGATTGCAAAATCAACATTGAGCCTTTCGCCATATTTGTCTTTATACCAATCAAAAATATACTCTATAATGCTCCCCAAAAACTGGACAGGTGAATAAGGTGCATAGTAACCTGAAAATGTTTGAAGGAGGAATCAGGTGCCATGCACAACATGAGGCGGCGTCACGATG
>ENA-OSEO01006625-OSEO01006625.1-sediment-metagenome-genome-assembly--contig:-NODE-6625-length-10277-cov-3.732059_pt1 | contig 10277 bp, 8 predicted proteins | sample MGYA00237883_ERZ534232 | MGnify/ENA metagenome assembly ERZ534232
TTTTTTTTGGGACGTAATGGCAGGCTTTTTTATTGGTCTGGTTTCTGGATTCATTATAATGTTATTGGTATACTTTACAGGAACCTGGGAGGTGCTGGCTTTTTCAGGGTAAAAAGCTGATTAGAATTTCTAAAGGAGATCGGGAGCGTGAAAAGGGAACAATGTTTGGACCATCTTAAGGAGATCTTCCTTTCCGGAATAAAACAGGTGGATCCACAGGAGATGATACTCTCCCAGGTGTTCCTTAAAGGGGATCTCCTAAAAGTTAGACTGCCGGGGCAAACCCTGGATGTAGACCTCTCCCCCTTTAAGCGGATTCTCCTTATCGGGGCAGGGAAAGCGAGCGCCAAAATGGCCAGAGCCTTTGAAACACTGCTTAAGGAGAGGCTTAAGCGGGGGATAATTTCCGTAAAACAGAAGCCCAAGGAAGCCCTTTATAAGACCAGGATTATTACCGCCGGCCATCCTGTGCCGGATGAAGCAAGCTGCCAAGCTGCACGGGAAATCCTGGCTCTTGTAAAAGAGGCAGACAAGGAAACCCTTATAATAAACTGCCTCTCCGGCGGAGGATCCTCTCTCCTTTCCCTGCCCTACCAGGATTCTCACCTTAAAATCACCCTGGAAGAAAAGCAGGCTGTAACAAGGCTTCTCCTTGAATGCGGCGCAACGATTCAGGAGATAAACTGTGTAAGGAAACATCTATCTGCCATTAAAGGGGGAAGGCTTGCCAGGTCTATCTACCCTGCCCCATGCCTCAGCTTTATCCTCTCCGATGTGGTGGGCGACCCTCTGGACTCCATAGCCTCCGGAATTACTGCGGCGGATAAAACCACCTATTCCGATGCAAAGGGGATCGTGGAAAAATACAATCTTACCGGTTCACTTCCTTCGGCTGTCCGGGAGCTGATTACCCGGGGTGTAAAAGGAGATATCCCGGAGACCGTAAAAGAGGGGGACCCGGTTCTGAAGGGAATTACAAATATCCTCATCGGCACCAACAGGGCGGCCCTCCTGGGAGCCGGCAAAAGGGCAGAAGAGCTTGGCTACAACACTGTGTTTCTCTCCTCCCGAATCATCGGCGAGACCCGGGAAATCGCCAAATTTTACTGTGCCTTAGCCCTGGATACGGCAAGGCACCAAATGCTCTTAGCAAAACCGGCCTGTATAATAGGGGGAGGAGAAACCACAGTAACCCTGAAGGGGACAGGCCAGGGAGGCCGGAATCAGGAGATGGCCCTGGCCTTCCTGCGCGAACTCTCCCATGCGGGAGAAGGCGGCCGGGGAATCTACTTTCTTTCTGCCGGAACCGACGGAAACGACGGCCCCACCGATGCTGCCGGCGCCTTTGCCTACAGCGACCTTGCCGATAGGGGCAGAGAATCTGGCCTCTCCATTGATTCTTATCTAAAAAACAATGATTCCTATAATTATTTTAAAGCCGTGGAAGGCCTCCTTGTTACAGGCATGACCGACACGAATGTGGGGGATCTGCAGGTAGTGTTGGTGGTGTGAGAAGATATCCGAATTTAATATCTTTTCTGAGGCGATTGTATAAACTTCAATAATTCCCTGTAAAGGCAGGAGCTGCCCATCTATTTGGTACAGCTCCTTTTAATACCTTTAGTTACTTCACCATCAAATTTGGCAAAACTGTAGCGATCTTTGGAAAAACCATCTGCAGCGCTGTAGACGCTATCAAGGCAAACCAGAAGGGTATGGTCCCCTTAAAGACTGTTTCCAGTTTAATCTTGGTGATTCCCGATGTAACCACACTAACCACTCCCACGGGAGGGGTAAGAAAGCCAATCAGAATCATTAGAATGGTGATGATTCCATACCAAACCCCATCGTATCCTGCTTTGATTATCAGAGGATAGAAGAGGCTGGTGAAAATCACCAAGGTAGCCATGGCATCCATAAAAAAACCGGAAACAAAATAGGCAAAAAAGATGGTTGCCAGAAGCAGAGCCGGGGGCATATTCGACATATGGATGGCCAGATATTCCGGTATACGGGAGACGGAGATGAAATTGCCGAAAATAACACCTCCTACCATGATGATCATCAGCATACCGCCGATTTTTACTGTATCGTACAAGGCGGCAAGAAAGGCTTTTATATTCATTTTTCGTGTGATCAAGGTAAATACCAAAGCTAAAAAGGCTCCCATAGCACCACCTTCTGTGGGAGTGAAAACACCCAAATATATCCCGCCCATGGTAAAAAGAAAGATAGCCGGTATAGGCCAGATAGGTTTAAGGGATACAAATCGTTCCTTTAAAGGGGTTTTAACCGAACCGGGGGCCAATTGCGGTTTGATCAACACCATAATGTAGGCTGTGATTGATAAAAAAATAGCAGTGATAATTCCGGGAATAACACCTGCTATCAGCAGTTGACCGATGGATTCCTCGGTCAGGACTCCGTAAATAATTAAAACAGAGCTTGGAGGAATGAGTATCCCCAAAGTGCTGCCCGAAGCTACGCTTCCTGCAGCAAGACTGTCTGCGTATTTCATGCGTCGCATTTCCGGAACTGCGATAACAGCAATGGTAGCGGTAGTGGCAATCACGGAACCGGAGACCGCGGCAAAAGCCGCACAGGTCACAATGGCAGCTATAGCCAATCCGCCCCGGATATGTCCGAACCATGCATTAAAAGCTTTGAACATATCTTTACCCAATCCCGCGCTACCGATAAACATTCCCATCAGAGTGAACATGGGTATGACACTCAAGCTGTAATTATGGGAATTGTTAAAGAGATCGGTTCCCATTTTTGCCAGAGCGGCGTTGGGTCCTATAATGATGCCATAACCGACAACTCCCACGAGCAGCATGGAGAAGCCTATGGGAACTTTAAGCATGATAAATATAAGAAGGACGATTACTCCCAATAATCCGATTGTTTCAGGACTCATCAATTTTGTCTCCCTTGAGTTCTTTGATGGATACAAGCAGATCCCAGACCAGGGCAACAACCAGAAGAAGCATACCGATTGAAGCGATGTAGATCCAGGGATACATGGGCAGCCGAAGGACACTGGTCACCGTGTTGGAACCTTTCATCCTGACCGCGTATTTCAGCATTTGATAGAAGGCGACGGAAAACATGGCTATACTGATCAAGGCTCCAAAAAGATCCAGAAGACCTTTGGCCCTGAGGGGGAATTTGTCATAAATCAAGGTTATACCCAGGTTCTCACCTTTAAATTGGGAGATGGAGAAAGAGAAAAATACAGAAAGGGCAAAAAGAATTTTTGTTAATTCAAAGGTGCCGGCAATAGGTTTATTAAAAATAAAACGACCGGCAACATCAGAAACAGTCAGGGCAAGTAGGAAGAAAATAGCCAGCATGCCAATTTTTGCAGAAATCTCACAGCAGATCCCGATTATTTTCTTAATGACATTCATGTCGACCACCTTACACAACAGGATTCCAGACAAGCACTAGGTTTCCCGATCCTTGCGGTTGAAACCTGTAAATTTAGATTCCTGCAGCATACTGCAGGAATCTATTAAAGGACAATACTTTATATTATTTATATTTCTTAGCCGATTCAACCGCGATGTCATAGAGTTTTTGACCAGGTTTTCCCGCGGCTTCCAGTTTAGCAATCCAGCCCTTAATGAGAGGATCAACAATTTTATGGAATTGGGACATATCCGCATCGGAGAAAGAATAAATTTCCTTTCCCTTTTCCTTTGCCAAAGCCATAGCATGTTCCACTTCCGCATCATATTGCTTTCCTATTCTTTCCGGGAAAGTATCAACAATATCCAGGATGATTTTTTTATCCGCTGGTGAAACCTTATTCCACAGGTCCTTGTTAGCAAACAGTATAAGGGGTGTTGTATACATATTCATAAGGATAATATTATTTGTGACCTCCATAAGGCGGAAAGAAATGAGCGCACTAGGAGCCATTACTGTTCCATCAACAATTCCCCTGTCCATGGCATCATACAAATCGCTAACTGGCAGACTAACCTCAACTGCTCCTAGGGCTTTGATAACATCATTGTAAATTGGACCGGGAGACCGAAGTTTTTTACCTTTCAAATCTGCTAGGGTTCTGGCATTGGGTTTTAACAGGATATGTCCTAGATCCGTGCCACCGAACCACAGCAACTCAGTGTCGGTGTATTCATGTTCTCGTAGAATAGGGAGCATATCCCTAGCTGTCAGGTTTGCCTGTCTGGCGCTGGTGAACATAAAGGGATACTCTAGAATCTGGGACATAGGGAATCTTCCCGGCGTATAGGCTGGTAGAACACATCCCATTCCGGCCACTCCGCTTACCACCGCATCATAGGTATCCCCAGGCGCTGCAAGGGCGTTACCAGGATGTACAACAATCTCAACCCGACCTTCGGTTTTTTCGGCCACTTCCTTGGCCCAGGGTTCGAGGATATTGGTGTTGACTGGGTGAGTAGCAGGCATAAAATCATTAAGGTGAAATACCACTTTTTGAGCTGTTGCTTTTCCCTCAGTCCCTGTTCCGGTGGCGGCATCTTTCTCAGAAGCTTTACAACCGGAGAAACCAAGGATAACAAACAGGATCAAGGTTATTAGTACCAATACACTCTTGGACTTTTGAGAAAAAAACATAGAAGCCTCCTCTTTTAAATTTTCGCCGAATCAATTCAGTGAACTTGTTCAAACTTACCACCATTTTCCTTAATCTGTCAATGTTTTTTTTTCTTAAGCAGACAGAAACCACTACGCAGAATACTTTCCAGGTTGTCTTCCAGTCAAGCAGTAACCCCAACTTGATCTTCATAAAAAAAAGCTGTACATTTCCAGAACTTTGCAGTCATTATGGAATGAGCATAGGAGGAAATCAAATCAATGGCAGCTTCAAAAGGGAAAACACGAAAAGAGCAGGCTGTGGAAACCAAAAACAAGATCTACAATGCCGCTATAGAGCTTCTGGACAGTGGGGGTTTTGAAAACATGACCATACAATGCATCAGCCGAAAGGCTCATGTCTCGGTAGGATCCTTTTATCATTATTTTAATTCAAAGTTAGACATCCTTACTGAGGTTTTCCTCAGGGCTGATGAATATTTTAGAATAGAGGTTTTACCTAACTTGAAGGGTAAGGATACCTTCGATCAAATCCTTTTCTTTTTCAGACATTACGCCCTGTTCAACATCTCCACGTCCTTGGAACATGCCAGGGCAATTTATAATCCCAAGATTACAACCTTCGGTGATAAAAAACGATTGATGTGGGTACTCCTTGAAAATATCGTGTCTGAAGGACAGGAAAAGGGGTTCCTGACTACGAAGGAATCAGCTGAAGATCTGGCTGAATTTCTCTTTACTCTCGCTAGGGGAGTCACTTTTGACTGGTGTATCCACGAAGGCCAATATGACCTAGAAAAAAAATTAGTTAATTATATAAGAAAAGTTCTACCCGTCCTTGCAAAAATCAAAGAAAACAAAGTCTGACATTCTTCACTGGATAGAATCCTTCCCCTCCACGGAATCCGTAAAAAGAGTATGGGAACCGGAAGAGGTGTTTCATTCCGGTCCCTGTAAAAAGAGTTTTATTTTGATTCTTAAGTGAAAAAGCCTGGAATTATCTCCCTTTTTCTGCGGCTTCCAGTTTTTCTGGTGTCAAGGTTCTAAAGTAACTTCCGCATAAATTTTTAGGATTAATGGCTTTTCTCATCTTGTATTGATACGCATAGACCCAGGGTTGTGGAGTCTTTATGAACAGTTCGTCATGCTCTTCCTGGGTATAACTGTATCCGTTCATGTGCCTTACATCTGCATTCCATCTACAGAAATCGGGGCCAAAGCTGTGTTTATTATGGAATTCCTGATTACCATCCATGAATTTACAGGTTCCTTCAACCGATGCATCCTCATAAGAATCAAAGTTGGTAAAGAATTCCCAACCAGTTGCTCCACCACCGCCTATTCCCGATGTGCTACCCATGGCTGAATCCCCGCCAGTAGCAGCTATGGAAGTATGTTCAAGTTCCCACTTTCTCTTAATGGCGACTGCATCTTCCACCACTTTTATTGTTTTCCACACATTAGGAGACAGGCCAAAGGTTCCTTCATAAGCTCCGCACATTACATAGTTCAGGTTTTTATGTCCAAGTCTAGTTAGATAGAGAAGCCCGTAATCATGCATCTCCTTATCAAGCATCATATCATTTTTCCAGCCACCAGTTTGTTTCAGTATGTAATCCACCGCTGCCTCTTTATACTGCAGATCTCTCTTCGTCATTCCGGCAATCACAATCTGATAATCCAGCTTCATACTCTCGGTTTGTTTCTTTATCTCCGGATCCTCAAGCACCTTCTCTAGATCGGAAAGCTGCAGATCTGGATTGTTCAATATGCGAAGCATTGCGGCTTTCAGGTTACGACCGAACATACTGAATTGTCGATGTCCAAGATACAATACATCACTCTCATGAAAGTACTGAACACTCCGTGCCCAGGCTTCCCAACTGGGAAAACAGAGGGTATAAAACTTTAGATTCTCCCCAAAATCTGCTCTATACGCAGGTACTGTCCCTCGGGTGGGAAAATCCTTGGGGCCTGGCCAGGGGTGCAGTCTTACTGCCATTCTGGTACAAACCCCCGAGGTCCCGGCAGTTCCGAAGATACCTCTGAGCATACCTCTTTGGCTTGGCCCCGGGCCTTCGCCGCAGAACCAACCATCACCAGAACCATGGGACCCCGTCCTGAGCACTTCCCCATTCGGCAGGACCCATTCAGCTCCTAGAAGGTTTTCCGGCGTTGAACCCATAAAGATGGTTGCCGGGCCGAAACCTACCCAACCTGCGGTACTTGCCAAGGTGGAACTGCTGCAACCTACCCCAGGAATATTCAGGTTCAAACCGACTTTCATTGCCTCTGCCTGGATTGTGGCCGCAATTGCAAAAGGTTCAATTATGGCAGTCATATTTTTTACATCGATTTCCACCTTTTTCATGCGTCTCATATCCAACTGAATACCATAATCACTGCCAATATGACCCATGGTAGACCAGAATGTGGTTGAAGCTTTGAACTCAATGTTGTACTTATTACATATTTTTACAATATTCTGAACCTCTTCCGTGCTTCCCGGTAAAAGCACAGCCTGGGGTAGTGGTGTCCAGGTCTTGGAGGGGCCATAGTGGGCAGAGCTCTGGGACGGGATACTTCTGTAAGTCTCACATACACCTATATCCTCAGAAATGTTTCTTTTTCCAACTATAGCTTCAAGAGCCTGGTATATTTCTCTCGATAGTGCCATTCTATCACCTCCTTTTTAAAGTGCCTGCTGTACAAGTTCGATGATATCCAGGACTTTCATCTTGTTACCATCTTCATCAACAGCATTCATGAAATTATCCTCGCACCAGGGGCACGCGGTGACCAATACATTAGCGCCAGTAGCATTTGCTTCAGTTATTCTTTCACCCGCAGTCCAGGTAGAGAGTTCCGGGTTGGATTCATTACATCCGCTTCCAGCGCCACAGCACCAGGAGTATTCACGGTTTCTTTCCATCTCAACCAGTTTTACACCAGGGATGGCTTTAATAATGTTTCTTGGAGGATCATAGATTCCATGAGCCCCGTTATACCGCGGTCTTCTTGGTTCCCAAATTTGAATCTGGTTGAAGATTTTCTTTTCCTTGCCATTCCAGGGTTCATATTTTTCTCCAAGTCTTCCAAGATGACAAGGATCGTGGTAAGTAACGGTGAGGGGAACCGACTTGGTAAATTTTATTTTCCCTTCCTGGATTAACCTGTCCACATATTCCACAACATGGAGTACCTCCACATTGAAACCCAGCCTAGCATATTGTCGTTTAAAAGCGTGATAGCAATCGGAACAGGGCGTCACAATTGTCTTTACCCCGGCCTTCTCAAAGGCCTTGATATTGGAATCCGCTCTGGAGGCAAATTCATCATAAAAACCCATCTGGTGTGCCCGGCCGGCACAACAGTTATCCGCAGCTCCCAGATACCCCAGGTCTACACCTGCACTCTGAAGAAGTTTTACAGCAGACTGAGCCACCTTCTGCAGTTTTTTGTCATAGCTGTATTTACAACCAGCAAAAAAGGCAACATCTCCCTTTTCCTTGAAAAGATCCTTCAGTTTAAGATCTTTTGCCCAGTCTGTGCGATTGGCTTTTTTTACACCAGGAATCATACTGTTTTCTTTTTTAAGATTCTCGATAACAGGTCTCTGTCCTTCCAGAACTTTACCCTGTTCTACGGCATAGGCTTTCAGCTCAATATTATGTTCCAGAAGTTCCAGGTTGTATCTTGTTACCTTGCAGGCTATATCACAAGCGCCGCAGGATGTGCAGGAATGGATGGTATTTACCACCGTCTCGTTGAGATCTGTTCTTCCATCAAGAATACTCTGGGCAAGCTGATACCTTCCACGGGCAGAATAGGTCATAAAATTATAATACCCGATACTCGGACAGTTCTCAGCAAACCTCAGACTCTTTATTTTATCGAAAGGAATGAATTTACAGCTTGCACAGCTGCTGCATCGTTCCATCATGGGTCTGTAATCTTTTAAGGCCATGCTCAAATCCTCCATTTCCTCTTATTTTAAAGTAAGTTTACCTGTATTCATGATGTTATTGGGATCAAAAACATCCTTCAGATCTTTTAAAACCTTATAGGTCTGAGCATCCTTGTTCAGCTGAATTGTTGCCCAGATATCGTAGGGCCTTGCGTAGAATCCACCAAGTTTTGATATTGCCTTGCTCGCAGTAATATACAATTCCTTTACTCTCTTCACTTCTTTTACGTTGTTTGGATCGTAAGGCAAACTGAATTCCAGATGCACCGAAGTACCCATATGCTGCGGTTGGATATACACACCAAGATCTTCTGTCGGATATCCTTCTTCAATAGCCATTTCGTACATCGCATTAATGAAAGTAGAGGTTTTATCAAGAGTGGTTATGAAGAAAATATCCTGGAAAGCCCCTTTAAAGGTCTGTTTCCAGTACACATTACCTGATGGATTGATAGCCTTTGTCAAAACCTCTTCACCGGAAGCGCCAGGTATAGCTGAAAGAAACTGCAAACCGCATTCCTTGGCAAAATCTGCTATATCCTGCTCCTGGGCAGCTACCTTCATCTCAGGTAAAAGAATGTCTCCGGAAATCCCTACAGGGGCGATCCAGTTGGGGAGGACAGCCTTCAAATCAGCGATTTTTTCCTTGGTGTCACCGAGTAAACTGGCAAGATAGGCCTTATTCATAATGAAAAGTTTATCGCTGAATCGTACCCGGATTGTTTTGTACACAAAATCCTCCAGGTCCACCGATTTTTTGGCTGGGACAAGGTACATTTTATGGAGTGTCGGAAGAAGCTCACATTTCAATGACGCCCAGGTGACAATTCCCATACTGCCCTGTGCCTGGAGCACCATCCTAAGCATATCAGTCATATTCGGACCATTGGAATGAACCTGCCATTTCTCCAGGTCCCATTGCTTTTTTAAATCTAAAGGCCCATTGCCAGCTTCTCCGGTAAAAATCCGGTGTCCATCTCCAAAGGTTACTTCGGTACATCGTAAGGGTTCAGTATAGTTAAACTGATGCACACAGTTGAGCCTAGGCTCCATTTCCAAAACACTGGTAAGAACAGACTTGGTAGCCCTTGGAGCCAAAGAAGTGGAAAGAGTTAAGCCCTCTTTTGCTAAAGCTTCCTGAAGCTGACCATAGGTCACCCCAGGTTCAATAATAACCATCCTCTGCTGGCGATTGATGCTTATTATTTTGTTCATTCCCCTTAAATCAACAATCACCGACTCCGGTACACTTGGAACCGTATCCCCCTTAAAATGCGGCGGACCAGAACTTACTGGTACAAGCGGTGTCTTTGTCTCGTTAGCCCATCGGACCAAAGCTTCTACTTTTTCTACATTTTCCGGACAAACAACTAGCTGGGGTTTTATAGGCCGGGCAAAACTCTCATCTCCGGCAAAAAAATCAAGCAGCTCTGGATCATCCGAACTGATACCCTTTGCCAAAGAGCTCGATGGATGGTCGGTTGCGATGGTTGACTACCGTGGCTTTGGATTAAGCGAGGGTACTCTCAGCCACCAGAAAGTGCTTGATGATGCGATCCTGATCTACGATACCCTTTCCAAAAGGGACGATGTCGACTCACAACACATCGCAGCCATGGGCTACAGTTTGGGAACCGGGGTCGCCGTTCATTTATCAGATCACTGCCAGCTGGCGGGCGTGGTCCTCGTTTCGCCATATGATCGCTGGAGCTTGATCGGC
>ENA-OSEO01006626-OSEO01006626.1-sediment-metagenome-genome-assembly--contig:-NODE-6626-length-10275-cov-3.676995_pt1 | contig 10275 bp, 11 predicted proteins | sample MGYA00237883_ERZ534232 | MGnify/ENA metagenome assembly ERZ534232
GGAGCGGGCAACGAGATTCGAACTCGCGACTCCAAGCTTGGGAAGCTTGTACTCTACCAGCTGAGTTATGCCCGCTTACCAGGACGCAAAAATATGACAAAAAAAAATTCTTGTCAACCTATTTTAATCAAAATTCGGGGTTGATCGGAAATCAGGCCGCGACCGAACCTCCCCGCCCCCTTTCCGGCACCGATTCCGGGGTCCTGCAGCCGGATCGGCCCAGCCCCGGTTTTGAATATAAGTTTTCGATATTATAGCATATTATTTTTGACGCCCATCTCCGTTGCCGCTGTGCAGGTTTCGGGTTTCAGCCATGCCGCCGGCCTGGAAATGGGCCGGTTGGATCGGAAAAAAAATCATGAAAATAATTTTGCCGCACAGACACGACGGCACAAAGAAAGATTACCGGTCACGGCTTTTCGGAAAGCATCCTGCGAATCTGTTCCAGTTCGCCGCGGATTTCCTCCAGTATGTCGCCAACGGTTTCAGGGGAAGCGGACGGTCCATCCATCGACTTGAGATACCGCTGGGCGCCTTTGATGGTGAATTTTCGGTGATACAGCAGGTCTTTTATGAGCAGGATCCGCTCGATCTCCTGGCGCCGGTAGAGCCGCTGCCCGGAAGGAGTCCGCTTGGGCTGAATCCGCTTGAACTCGGTTTCCCAGAATCGCAGCACGGTAGGGGGGACCGCTGCGATCCTGCTGACCTCTCCGATTTTAAAGTATAGCTTGTCGGGAATTGTATTTTGAAAAAGCCCTGTGTTTTCCATCCGGTCCGTCTCGCTGAGGAATCGGATTAGGCCGGAAGCCCGGCATCGAACGCCTTTACCAGCCGATCGGCAATCTCTTTGTGCAACGCGGTGATGGTTTCATCCTGCAAGGTCTCTGTATCGGATCGATACGTGACGCGAATCGAGATGCTCTTCTTATCCGCCGGGATCGGATGCCCCTTAAAGACACTGATCAGGCTGAGGCTTTCCACCAATTCTTCCTCGAATTCCCGGATGTGCTCCAGGATACGTCCGGTTTCGATATCCGTGTCGACGATCAGGGTAAGATCTCTTGAAGCGGCCGGATACCTCGAAAGCGGCTTTGCGTGGTACGCATCGGGGACCAGGGGATAAAGCACGTTTAAGTCCATCTCGAGAAGGTACGCCGCCTGCCGGATATCGAAGCTGCTCAAGACCTCGCTTTGAATTTCCCCCACCCCTCCGATCGGTGTGTCCCCGATACGAATCTGCGCGGTGTAACCGGGTCGGGTATAGTGGCATGCGCCGTCGGGCATTCGTGTGAATCGGACCGGCCCGGGCTTCAAAGCGAAAAGCAGTCCTTCCACGACCCCTTTCAAATCAAAAAAATCACAGGCCGTTTCCGCTTCACCCCAGAAGGCCGGTGCGCGCGCACCGGTCCAGACGGCCACCAGCATCTCGATCTCATCGGGCAGCCGGGTCGCTCCTCTGCCGATGAACACCTTTCCGACCTCGAAAAGCCTCAGGTTCCGCATCTGCTGGGCGATATTTCGATACACGGTTTCCAGGAGCCCGGGAACGATCGACGTCCGCATCACCGTCTGGTCTTCTGTAAGCGGATTGAGGATCTCAACCAAGTGCCGGCGGGTATCATCGGAAGGCAGCCGGAGCTTTTCGCAGGAAAACCGGTTCATAAAACTGTAGGTGATGGCTTCCGAAAAGCCGAAACCGGACATCACCTGCCGGATCCGCTCCCTGAGGTCCATCACCCGGGAGGGCAGTCGGCTTCCCGCCGAGATGGCGGGGAAGGTCGTCGGGATGGAATTGTATCCTGAAAGCCTAGCGATCTCTTCCATGAGGTCCACCGGACGGTTCACGTCCACCCGGAAAGAGGGCGGAACGACAACCATTGTGTCCGCATCCTCGGGGTGCACCGTAAAGCCGATGCCGGTCAACAGTTCGGCCATGGTGCGCTGGGAAAGATCGGTTCCCAAAAACCGGTTGGTCCGATCCGCGCCGAGACGGAGTTCTCGGGGAGCGGTTTTCCCCGGATGTGCATCGATGACCCCTTCAACCAGAACCCCGCCGGCGATCTCGACCATCACCTGAGCGGCACGGTTCAGCGCGGTCAGGGTCCCTTCCGGATCCACACCCCGTTCGAATCGATGGGACGCATCGGTGCCCAGCCCCAGCCGTCGGGCCGTCCTCCGAATGCTGGCCGGATTGAAATAGGCGCTCTCGATGAGCACCCGGCGGGTGCCCGCTTCGATTTCCGAATTCCTTCCCCCCATGACCCCGCCGACGGCAACCGGTTTTCGACCGTCGCAGATCATCAGCATATTCGAGGAAAGCATCCGCTCCTTGTTGTCCAGCGTGGTAAACCGTTCCCCTTCGGTAGCGGTGCGAACGACGATTCGGTTTTCCGCCAGACGGTCAAAATCGAACGCGTGAAGCGGCTGTCCCGTTTCCATCATCACAAAGTTGGTGGCATCGACGATATTGTTGATCGGCCGCAATCCGACCGAAACGAGTCGATCCTTCAACCAGAACGGCGACGGTCCCACCGTGATATCGGTCAGGAGCCGGGCCGCATACCGGGGGCAGTGCTCCGGATCCTCGATGGTGACCGAGGCGAGCCGATGGATGTCGCCTGTGCCGGGGGGAAGCGGAATTTGCGGGAAGTTGATCTCTGTTTTCTGTATGGCGGCGATCTCCCGGGCGATACCGATGATGCTGAGGCAGTCGGGTCGATTGGGGGTCAGATCGATCTCCAGCACCGGGTCCGAAAGCCCGAGCGTTTCCGAAAGGTCTCGACCGGCAGGGGTTTCGGGGGAAAGCACCAGGATGCCGCTTCGATCCTCGCCCAGGCCCAGCTCCGCCGCACTGCACAGCATGCCCTCGGAGGCTTCCCCCCGGATGCTTGCAGCCTGCAGGATCGTTCCGTCCGGAAATTCCGTGCCCGGCAGCGCCAACGGGGCCATCAGGCCCGCTTTCACATTGGGTGCCCCGCAGACCACCCGGACCGTTCGATTTCCCAGATCGACATCGCAGAGTTTCAGCTTATCCGCATTCGGGTGCGGCAGGACAGTGACCACCCGACCGGCCCGCACCGATGCGAGATACGCATACCGATCCGTCATTGCATCCACTTCGAGTCCGGCCATGGTCAGGGCTTCCGCCAGGTCCGATGCCGGCATCTGAATCGAGACATACGCGCTGAGCCAGCTGAAACTTGCCTTCATGGTTAAAATTGCCCCAAAAATCTCAAGTCATTTTCGAAAAATTTTCGGATGTCGTCAATACCGTACTTCAACATGGCAATCCGCTCGACCCCCATCCCGAAAGCGAAACCGCTGTACCGGTGGACATCGTAACCGACATTCTCGAAGAGCGCCGGATGCACCATGCCCGAACCGAGCACCTCCAGCCATCCGGTTTGGGAACAGACGCGGCATCCTTTTCCCCTGCAGATCACACAGAGGATATCGACCTCGGCACTCGGCTCGGTAAAGGGGAAAAAGCTTGGGCGAAACCGAAGGCTGGTGCGGGAATCGAACATCCGATGCACAAAAACCGTAAGGATGCCCTTGAGGTCACCGAAGGAGACCTTTTGGTCCACCAGCAGTCCCTCGACCTGATGGAACATGGGCGTGTGGGTCAGGTCCGAGTCGCACCGGAACACCTTGCCCGGCATGACGATCCGGAGCGGCGGCGGATAGTTCTCCATGGTCCGGATCTGAAGCGGCGATGTATGGGTTCGCAAAACAACCGTATCGGAGACAAAAAAGGTATCCTGCATATCCCGGGCCGGATGGTCCGCGGGGAAATTCAGCGCCTCGAAATTGTAATAGTCCGTCTCGACTTCCGGCCCTTCGGCGATGTCAAACCCCAGGTGCCTGAAGATGGTGCAAATTTCATGGGTGACCTGCGTGATCGGATGCAGGGTGCCGGGTTGGGCCGGCCTTCCGGGAAGCGACACGTCGATGCCCGTATCCTCTGCTGCCGCTTTCCGCTCGATCCGATCGAGCGCCTCGGCCAGCGCATTTTCCAGGAGCCGCTTTAGGGCGTTGGCCTTTTGGCCTGCAATCGGCCGATCCCTTTCGGCAAGGTTCGATATGCCCCTGAGAAATTGGGTCACCATGCCTTTCCGTCCAAGGTATTGAACCGAGATGGCGTCAACGGCATTCCGATCCGATGCCGCTGCGATGGCGGTTAACGCCTCCTGCTGTATGTCTTCAATGGTCTTTTCCACGTTGTCCTCGCCGTTGACGGTCCCCTGCGGGTTGATCGGCAGAATGAGGCCCCGGTATACACGGAACGGAAACGGCCCGAAAACGGCCATCCCTTATCGACCGACCGGAGGGGGAAACTACTGGGCGGCCAACCGGGCCAGATGGGCGAAACCGGGAGGATCGGAAACGGCGAGCTCGGCCAGAATTTTTCGATCCAGTTCGATACGGGCCCGTTTCAGGCCATGGATAAATTTGCTGTATGACAGGTTGTTCATCCGCGCAGCGGCATTGATCCGTGCAATCCACAGACTTCGAAAATCCCGTTTGCGGGCCCTTCGATCGCGATAGGCGTACATGAGCGCCTTATCGACGGCATCCGCGGCGGTGCGATACAGCCGGCTTCGACCGCCCCGAAACCCCTTTGCAAGACTCAGGACCTTTTGGCGGCGCCTTCTTGCTTTAAATCCTCTTTTCACTCGCATGACATGGTCTCCTTTTCCTCCGGGCTCCCCGCATGCCCTTACCCGTTGGGCAGGAGGTGCCGAATCTGTTTTTGATTCGCGCCGGTGATGATCTGGCTTTTCCGCAGCGACCGTTTCCGCTTGCGCGATTTTTTGGTGAGTATATGGCTTTTACACGATTTGGAAAAGGCAAATTTTCCGGACGCCGTTGTCCGAAAACGCTTGGCCGCGGCTCGATTGGTTTTGATTTTTGGCATTTTCCTCACTCCTTACCCGGCATGAACACCGGTTATATGGTCCTTGCATTCCCATCCCGCGCAACCATCGATCGGTAAGGGGCCGTCCGGACAAAAAATAGATGGCGTGAGCGATGACAACATTCAGCCCACGCCACAGAAAAATCCTGGTCTCCTGCAAGGGAACGGTCGCCGATAGGCGCGTTGGGTTGCCGTTTATTTGGGTGTCAGGATCATGATCATGACACGACCCTCGAATTTGGGTTCCTGTTCCACGGCGGCAACATCCGCCGTTTCCTGGACGATCTGACCGAGCAATTCCCTGCCGCGATCGGCAAGCGATACTTCCCGGCCCCTAAAGATGACGGTTACTTTTACCTTGTCCTTCTTTCCAATAAACTTTTTGATGTGACCGATCTTTACCTGCAGGTCATGTTCCCCGGTCTTGGGGCGTATCTTGATTTCCTTGACTTGGAAAGTGGACTGTTTTCGTTTGGCTTCCTGCTGTTTTTTTGTCAGTTCGTACTTGTAACGGCCGTAATCCATGATTTTGCATACGGGCGGATTGGCGGTGGGGGATACCTCCACCAGATCCAACCCGAACTCGGCGGCTGCAGCAAGGGCCTCCCGCGCCGAAAGGATACCGAGCTGATTTCCGTCGGGGTCGATCACCCGGACCTCTTGAGCTCTTACCTCTTCATTGATCTTTGTACGATCCCGCTCTCTAATAGGCGCCTTTGTACGTTTCGGACTGGCTATGCTTCCACCTCCTCCGTGTTTGGGCAGCCATCGTCTGCAAACAATTTCCCGGGCGAATATGCAACATCCGCAGATCGGTGAAACCGTTCCACCGAAAGCACCGCCCCATGACCGCCGATTAAAAATTTTTATAGTGGATATATAACAACGGCAAGAAATGCAAGAAAAAAAATTAGCAAAAAAGTAAATTTCGGCGGATTTCGCCGGATTGAAGCTTTACCGGAGCCTGCCGCGGTCAGTATAGGACTCGGTATGCCGCAAGCCCGATATGCTCTTTGAGGGCTTTGCCGATGGAGGCATAATCGGTGGGCAGAAAGTCCACCCAGGTCCATGGCGCCGGCGGTCTTGCCCCGCCCCCTGCCGGAAAAGGGGTGACGGTCAAACCGACTTTCCGGAAACTCCACATCGCCCGCCGCAGATGATACCCGGAGGTGACCAGTATCGGGCGCCGGAATCCGAGTTTCCGGCACAGGTCCTGGGTGAATCGGGCGTTTTCGATGGTGTCCCGGCTATTTTTTTCAAGAAAAATCCTTTCGGCCGGAACGCCGAGATCCATCAGGTATCTTCGCGTCACCTCGGCCTCGGTCACGGCCTGATGGGCATACCCCCCGCCGGTCGAGAGAATCGGCGCCCCCAGGCGTTTGTGGAGCCGGACCGCGGCAACGATTCTCTCGATCATCTCCGGGGAAGGAACCCCCCATCCGGACAGATCCTGGACCGAGTCGTTGATCCCGCCCCCCAGCAGGATGATCACATCCCCTCGGATATCCGAGAGGGCCGCGGGTTCAGGGGTCAGGCCGTGCAAGAACAGATCCGATACCGGCCCCAGTGCTGCGACCCACATGCCCAGGCCGACGGACAGCTGCAGCAAACCGGCCCGCAAGGACCGCCGGCGGATAAACCATACGCCCGAGAGGATCAACAGCAGGATGAACAGGCCGGGCGGAACGATAAACGGGGTTACCACCTTTTTGATATAGAACATTTCCCTTTCCATGACGGGTTGGGGCCGGATCCGGTTCGGGCCCAATCAGAGCCGGCATATCGATTCATCGCAGATACAACTGTCGTCGACCTCATAGGCGTAAAGAATCCGGGATTCCATTTCGCGGCGCCTGGGGGGTATCGACCCGAAGCCGGCGCGCGCCACCCGGTCCGACAGGACACCCCTTGTCGGGATGGCGTCGAAGCCGGCGGCGATGACCGCACCGGTCTGCCCATCCAGGATCTCTGCGGTCTGCCCGTTGGTCACCACCACCACCGGTATCTGGTAGGGGGAAATCAGCCGGGATGCCGCCAGCGCAGGCCGCCGGCGGGTCACCAGCGAACCGGGTCCGTATTTGACGATCATACCCTTTTTCCCCTGAACCGATACGAGATAATCGACGCGCAGAACAGCGCATTTTTCTCCGGCCTGAACCCTCAGCGCCACCCGCGGGGCAACCTCGCTTTTCAGATACCCTTTCTGTTGGATCAACAGCCTGCCGATGTGCTGCCTGAAACGCTCGTCGTGGGTATCGGCGAGTCTTTCACCCGTGATGATGTCGGCAATTTGCCCGAGAATCAGGTGGTGTCCGTTCATCATGCCCCTTTTCAATGGCCAATCGATGGGATATAGTATATATTTTGGCATCTGGCAATTCCACTTTTTTATGAGGAGAGCCGACGGATCGATCGGGCCGACAGCGATGCCGGTGGTTTTTGAACACGCAGCAGACGCGAACCTTGAAGCCTTCTTGGCGGCGCTGGGGTCCCTGTTTGATACGATGGACCGGGCCTATGGGCAGGCTGCCGCCCGGTATGGCTTCATTTGCACCGGATGCAAGGACAACTGCTGCCGGACCCGTTTCCATCACCACACCTTCCTTGAGGCGCTTTATCTGAAGGAAGGCCTCAAGACCCTTCCGGCCGAAAGGCTTGCGAGGGTCGTCCGCCGGGCGCAGAAGGTCCGCAAGATCCATTCGGATGCGGACCGCGCAGGAAAGACCGTCCGTGCCATGTGCCCGCTCAATGTGGCCGGTCTTTGCATCCTGTATGCGCACCGTCCCATGATCTGCCGCCTGCACGGTATCCCCCACGAGCTGGACATGCCCCGGGGGGGCAGACAGCACCATCCGGGGTGCGGGTCCTTCGCGGTTCGAAGCGGGCATTTGCCCTATTCCCGGTTCGACCGAACCCCCTTCTACAGTGCATTGTCCGAGCTGGAAGGGCGTTTTCGCGCGGCGGCGGGGGTTGAGCAACGGCTCCGGATGACGGTCGCCGAAATGGTATTGGCGCCAATGGCGCTATCCAAGATAAAGGAGTGAAAAGGCCCGATGAAATATATCGATTCAGCGGATATCGAAAACCTTCCCGGACGGAGGCTCAACGATACGGATCGATTCTGCTTTCATTGCCACCCGGGGCTGGACTGTTTCAATCGCTGCTGCCGGAATCTGAATCTGTTCCTGTATCCTTATGATGTGATCGGCCTTAAGCATCACCTGAATATCTCTTCGGACATGTTTCTGGACCGGTATGTGGACGTGCTGATGCGGCCGGGAAACCATTTCCCGGACGTGCTGCTCCGGATGTCGGACTCGGCAGAAAAGCAATGCCCCTTTCTGACCCCTTCCGGATGTTCGGTTTACCCGCATCGCCCCTATTCTTGCCGGCTGTTTCCCCTCGAGCAGGGCGTTTTTTACCGTTCAAACGACCCTCACCCGGAGATCATCCATCTGTTTCGCCCCCCGCCCTTTTGCACGGGCCCCAACCAACCGGTCAGCTGGACGCCTGCGGGCTGGATCGCCGATCAGCAGGCCCAACGATACGCGGAGATGACGGCGCGTTGGTCGGAGGTCAAGCGTCTGTTTCGCCAAAACCCGTGGGGCCCGGAGGGCCCCGGGGGTTCGAAGGGAAAAATGGCGTTTATGGCCACCTACAATGTCGACCGGTTCCGGGAATTTGTATTTCAAAGCAGCTTTTTAAACCGCTATGCGGTCCCGGGGACGATTCGGAAAAGGATTCAAACCGATGATGTCGAACTGATGATCCTGGGAATCGAATGGGTCAAGCGGTTCCTCTGGGGCCTCGAAACCCCCCGGGTAAGATCGAAACGGACCGATGCTCCCCGAAAGGGGGAGTGAACCGCATATTTTCAGCCGGTGTTCCGAAAATCCTTGACAAGCGTGACCGGAGGATGGTAGGTTTTCCAACTTATAGCCATAGCGGTCAAGAGGGCGGCAACCTATTGAATTTTAAACTTTTTTTGGGGCAAGCGGCGGGTTTTCCGTCGGCAAATCAACCGGCGGGGGATCGTCCGGTGTGTGGGATGTTACAGGTCGGAATGACCGTAAAAATATCGGTGACACGGCGGAAAGCGTCACGAAAAAGAGAGGAGGTGTGAACCGTTAAGACACGAAGCTGAGCGGAACATCGCGTAACAGGTGGAAATTTATAGAAACCAATAGGAGGTAATTTCATGCCAAGTTTTGTCATTTATGAAAAATGCGACGGATGTAAAGGCGGGGACAAGACCGCCTGTGAGTACATCTGCCCGAACGACCTGATGGTTCTGGATCCCAATGCGATGAAAGCATACAACCAGGAACCGGATCAGTGCTGGGAGTGTTTCTCCTGTGTAAAAATCTGCCCCACCCAGGCGATCGAGGTTCGCGGCTATGCGGACTTTGTCCCCCTGGGAAGCAGCATCATGCCGATGCTGGGGACCGAAGATGTCATGTGGACCTGCAAATTCAGAAACGGCAGCATCAAACGGTTCAAGTTCCCCATCCGGACCACACCCGAAGGAACCGCAAATGCCTACAAAGACCTGAAAGGCAGCGACCTCGAAAGCCAGAAACTTTCCACCGAAGAAGCGGCAGGCGGGGACATTCCTCGCCCGAAGGCAACGGTCTAGCGGGCATCCCACGACCCATCGGGAAAATGACAACCAGATTTGAAAATAGGAGGATATATCATGGCATTACCGAACAAACCCAAGAATGAACGCCTCGCGGAAAAAGATCCCCAGGTAGAAGAGCGTGAGGTGGATGTGCTGATCGTGGGCGGCGGCATGGCTGCCTGCGGCGCTGCGTTTGAAATCAAAAAATGGCTCCCCGAAGATGCATCCGTACTGCTGGTGGACAAAGCCGCTCTGGAGCGCAGCGGTGCGGTCGCCCAGGGGCTTTCCGCCATCAACACCTATATCGGCGAAAACAGCCCGGACGATTATGTCCGGATGGTCCGGAACGACCTGATGGGAATCGTGCGCGAAGACCTGATCTTTGATCTGGGCACCCATGTGGACGACTCGGTCAACCTGTTCGAGGAATGGGGGCTTCCCATCTGGAAGCTGTCCAACGACGGGAAGAACCTGGACGGCAAGCGCGGTCAGACCATGGGGACGCTCAAAGACGGCGCCCAACCGGTCCGAACCGGAAAATGGCAGATCATGATCAACGGCGAATCCTATAAACGGATCGTTTCCGAGGCCGCAAAACTCGCCATCGGTGAAGAAAACATCCTGGAGCGCGTTTTCATCGTTGAGCTGCTGCTCGATGCCAATGTGGAAAATCAGATCGCCGGTGCGGTGGGATTTTCCGTTCGCGAAAACAAGGTTTTCATCATCAAGGCAAAGA
>ENA-OSEO01006627-OSEO01006627.1-sediment-metagenome-genome-assembly--contig:-NODE-6627-length-10273-cov-4.067674_pt1 | contig 10273 bp, 9 predicted proteins | sample MGYA00237883_ERZ534232 | MGnify/ENA metagenome assembly ERZ534232
TTATCCCAACCCCTCGCTGCGTAATACTCATCCAGCATGGTATTGAAACTATCCCGATCCACAGTGGAGCCCTCCGAGGTCTCTCCCAATACAGGTTCTGTAAAGCAACGCTCCGGCAGTGTGTCATCATCTCTGGTTAATCCTGCACCAAGATTAAAAAGCTTCTGTAGATTCCAGATCCTCTCCCCAACTTGTATAAATTGAGGAAGCTCCAGGTCCATTCCACAGGAAGCTTTTATAAATTCAGTATAAATTGGATGAGGTGTTATAAATTCGTGAAACCTGCAGGATACCAAGGTAAAAATCGAATCCACAGTATCCTGAATTTCCTTAACCATGGCGGCCTTTCCCTTATAGGAGGACATATCTACATGGCCGACTATTTCCGCACCAATGGGTGCCCTTTTGTGGCAGGCTCCACGGTGTGAAGTAGCAAAGGCCAATGCCACACCCTTCATTCTTCTGGGCATCCAGGCGGCAAAACCGGAATTCTTTATCTGCATTGCGGAGTTTATTGCTTCTCCCCCAAGTTTCAGAGCCGCCTTCTGTGGGCCGAGAGCCAGGATGTCTCCTACTCCCTTTCTTTTGCTGAGTAATTTTAAAAGGCCTAGTATAGTCTCTGCATTTCCAAACTTCATAGGCAGGGAGGGTTCCTTAATAAGCCCCTTCTCTGCCATTTCGATTGCCCAGGCAATGGTAACGCCAGCAGTCAGAGAATCTACTCCATACTCTTCGGTTAGATGATTTACCTCTGCAAGAAGGTCTGGATTGCTGTTCTCTAGGTCCGACCCAAAGGAGAACATGGTTTCGTATTCTGGACCTCTTCCCCAGCCATCGGTACCGTCATTGTTCTTATAGGTGTGTACCCTTCCACAATGAACTGGACATCCGTAACAAGCGACCCAATGGGTATAGAAGTTCTTTTCATAATATTGGCCGTCGATATTCGGTGCCTCGGCAAAGGAACCATAGACATGATTTTTAGTAGCTAAGGCTCCCCTGCTTTGAACCAAAGACATACCTGCTCCAGTACCAAAACGAGAGAACATACCTACCAGGCTGTACTCCTGGGAACAGGATTCCTGGATTAATTTCATATTATCCTTAACAAGGCTGGAAAACCTTGCTGAATCCAGAACCTCCACCGAACCTGTGCCGCGGATAGCCATTCCTTTTATCCTTTTAGAACCCAGAACGGCTCCGGAACCTCCCCTTCCGAAGGTTCTAGTTTCAGAGAAAATAGCTGCCATGGCTACAAGGTTTTCTCCTGCCACACCTATGGAGAGTGTAACAACATCATTACCGAATTTTTTCTTCATCCACTCTTCAGTTTCACTGGTTGATTTACCCATTACAGAAGAAGCATCATGAAAACTAACCTTTCCATTATCTACCAGAATAACCGACCATTCCGGGGCTTTTCCTTCTAAAATAAATCCATCCATCCCGGCAAATTTAACCGCTGCACCCAGGAACCCACCGGCATAACAATCCAGAATAGAGTTGGAAAGGGGTGATTTTGTTACAATACAGGCTTGCGGGTGCATGGGAGCCATGGTACCAGTTAGAGGTCCAGTGGTCAGAACAATCTTGTTTTCCTCTGAAAGGGGATCGATTTTAGGATCTACCTCATCACAGAGAATCTTTGTGCCATATCCTATGCCGCCAATATAAGGTTTAAGGGTTTCCGGTACATCCCAGCTGTAGCTTCTCTTGTTACTGCAATCTATCCGCAGTATCTTATCAAACATGCTTCCTCTCATCTGCTTCCTTCCTTCAATTTTAAAGCACCGGTTACGCATTCCTTGACACAGGCGGGGTCGCCTCCGCAAAAATCGCATTTTACAGCTATACTGTTATTATTCAGATAGATGGCCTTGTAGGGACAAACCTCTACACAGGAATTACAACCGGTACAAAGCTCCGGGTCTATAACTACAATTCCGTTTTTAATGCTGATAGCTTCCGTAGGACAAGCCTCAATGCAGGGTTTGTCGCAGTCATCGAACCTGCAAACCCATATTTCAGGAGTTTTGGGCCACTTTTTTTCTATTACTACATGGGATACAGAGATCTGAACTTTTCCTGTTTTTATAAGGGAACAGGCTCCGGAACACCGGAGACATTCAGTACACTTTTCTACATCAATGGTAAATCCAACCGCCATACGGCTCCTCCCTAGATAAATCTTTTCTCTTTTAATATTGTTTTGGCAGATTCCAAATCCTCCGGCGCCAACATAAGAACCGGTCCTGTACAGCCCATACCAGGCTCACAATAGATCCCTTGTTTAAGAAGAAGCTCCGCTGCCTGTTCCAGGGTTAGTATCTCCAGACCTTCGATCTGCTTTGTAACAGGCTTCCTTTTTGGTTTTTCGAAATCAGCCCCTTCTGTATTTTCCTCCATTCCGCCTGCACTGCTCTTTGATTCGCCGGTCGGATTCTTCAGAAGTTCCTTTAGTCCCTTCTTTTCCGCCTGGAATATCTCTTCTCTGTAAATACCCGGCAGATCCGTTCTTACCAAAGAGGCGGTTTCCAGCAGCGCAGAGGCTATTACTGGTGCCGAGCTTGCTCTGGAGACAATGCCAACCAGATAGTTTGTATCGCCTACACCGACACCGTACCCGTTACCATGGGTTTCAAAGGAACCTCCGGAATTATAGGCCCCGAGAAGCTTAATAATAATGTTTCCGGTTAAAGTGTCACAGACAACAACATCCGGATCACCGGAAAGAAGATCATTGCCGCGGAGGAGATCCTCCCCACGGATGGAACCAACCAATTCCGCAGAATAATCCCGATTAAGGAGATCCTGAAACCTCTTTTTTACCTGCAAAGATCCTTCTATATTAAGGAATCCTACCTTGGGCTTCTCTATCCCGTGGGCCTTTGCTACAGCAACACCTTTTACCGCATTCATAAATATAGCTTCGGATCTTTCCAGAGCTGCGGTTCCAGTGGTGGTGGCAAGAAAATATTTTTTCCCTTTTCCAGGAGAGGTAATAACCCCAACCGTAGCGGTTCCAATGGAAAAGGGATAATGAAAGGTAACAGCCCCGTGGATTTCCCCCGCCTCCAGGGAGCTTTTTAGTTCTCCTCTGATTTTATCCTCCGGGGCGTTACCATCTCCAAACACAACAACTTCCAGCATAGGGTTCAGGCGCATAGCCTCCCTCGCTCCTTTTAGAAGTTCCTCCTCTCCAAGCTCATTTCCTGGAAGAGTTAGACCTATTCTTATTTTAGCCACAGCTTTCGAATCTTCAGATTCCTTGCTCTGCAGAGTTTTGTATTCCATAAGAATGGAGATTCCGTCGAAGAGATTTGTCATCCTTCCCAAAAAGAGACTGCCCTTTCCTATCACTAGAGAATTTTTAATTTTCCCATCCCTTCCCCATTTTATAAGCCAGCCGAGGGCAGGTACACCGGAAGGGATATGACCCTGGGTTGGTGCCCATCCCGAGGAACCATGCTTGGAGATGAAGGAATCGATCTCCTCCCTGGCGATCTGTTTATCCATAACCGCAGTCGCGGCAATCATTTTCAGGTTTGAAAGAGTAACATTTCCCGCTCCAGCGGATTCTGTTATTTCTGGATTATGAAGTTCCGGGGCATAGTAATCTACTTCGGAATATTTTAATCCTGCCCTTTTAAGGGGTTCCCCTACCAGGGCATTTATAATGGCCTGCGGTGTGGAACCGGAACCGATTTTATGAATTCCAACCCTGTCCAGGTTCAGAACCAGTCCCTCTCGCCCCTCCTCACCTTTCTCTACCAGGATAGCAAACCCACCAAGACAATCCTCAAGAACGGGAAGTCCCTTTTCTAAATGTTTCTTGGCATTCATGGAGAGTTTTGCCAAGGCACCTCCTGCCACCACCAGAACCTTGTTAAAGGTACCGGCTTTTATTAGAGATCCCGCTTGCACAATCCCGTGAACAGGGGCTGCACAGAAGGATCTTGTATCGCTTCCTGTGGCATTGGAACAGCCGCAAAGCTCCCCAATTGCCTTGGCAAAATTTCCTCCGCCCCTTTGATTTACATCACCGCAGGCCTCTTCCGAGGTTTCTATTATATAATCCACAGTTTTTGGGTCCAAACCTGTCCTATGGATTAAATCTTTAACGGAAAATACAGCTGTTGCTTTGGCAGTAAGATTTTCCAGCATTACATGGGCTGTCATATTTGGATCCGTAGGATGGGCATCCTTTACACAACCTATAAACCCGTCTCCCTGCTTTAAGGGAAGTGCTCCCTTATTTACCTCCTCAAGGATTTGCTCCTCCGTTACTTCACTTTCCAGGAAGGAGGCGTCCACAGTTGCCAGGGAGGGAATATTATTAAATCTATCTTTTATAGCCTTACCCGCCTCCTTGGTAAGGAGTACCAGGTTGAAGACATCGGAATATTTTAAAAGTCCAAAAAAGGTAAGCTCATCCAAGATTGCCCCGAAGGTTCCAGTAAAGGATGATTCTTCTTTTAGGGTATGCCACGGCCTCGGAGGCATATTTCGGGGATCCAGATTGCCGATGTAGGACTGATTAGGTGGGTACGCTACCGCATCTTTGTAATCCCGCAGATGCTTCGGCAGTTCTATCAGGAAAGGGGAATCGGGATTCTTCTCCCTCTCCCCCTCTACTGTGGAACCAAAGTGTGAACTGAGATAGGGACAGTGATATAAAACATAGGAAACCTTTTCAATAATCGGATTCTGCATCACGCTGTAAGCTCCTTAAGCCCTTCCCGGAGAGAATCAATGGTAAAATCAACAACAAAGGAGGCTGCTATCTCACCAGCTTTGTAAATCAGAATAGTGGGTAGCCCCATTACCTGCTGAGACATGGCAAGCCTGCGGTTGCCCATGATATTTACTTTTCCGAAAAGAATCTTATCTCCGAATTCCTTTTCCAAGGCCTCTACCTTTGGCATTATCTCTACACATCTTGCGCAGGCAGGTCCCCAAAAGTCTACCAGGACTAATCCCTGGTTTTTTAAAACCTGCTCGTCAAAATTATCCTTGTTCAGTTCTATCACCCTGTGCTCCTTTGAATTTCTGGTTTATCGGTGCTTTTAGGAGAATTGATTTCTTATTTTAGAAACCTCTTCCACTATGGAGGGCACATCCAAAACCATCTCCATCATACCAATATTTTCCTGATATAAATTTTCATCAATCTGCCCTTTTACTTCTGGCTCGAAGATGTGGTACGCCGGGAGTCCCAACTGGACTCCTGTCAATGGACCTGCATAAGCGGGGTCACCTGCCATTACTGTTTCCACAATAAGTCCACAGGCTTCCGCATCCCCACCGCCCAAAAGTACGACAAGGTTTTCCTTGCCATACTTCTCGGTCAAGTCAAGGACTCGCTTCTGGTTTTCCAGATCCATTGCTCCTGCCGAGGTTCATACAAAACACTCGGTGGCGGAAAACACCACCCGCAAATTCTTTCCTGCCAGGCATTGTTCAATAGCCGGGGCAGGAATTCCATCGCGGTCACCTAGAACGATAACGTTCTTGTTTTCCAACATCGCAAAATTCCTCCGGTAAAAATTAAAATATTTTACTAATACGGAACTCCAGCAAGCTTTCCTATTCCACTCTGGTTGGCTCCGCAATACAACGCAGTTATAACATCCAGGGTTCTCTCTACCTCTGCCGGTTCCGGGGCTCCCCCGGTTTCCTTCCTAAGCCTAAGACAATCACCCCCAGCCACTCTTTTAACCTTAGGCAGAGTTATCGGCTTTTCAATGGATCCGGTAGAAACAACATACTTTGCCTCGGGCACATCATCTACAAGAAGGATTCCCTCTGTTCCATCCGGTCCGCCAAATTCAAAGGTGTAGGGTACAGCTTTTATCCCCCAAGCCTCGCAGCGCTGAAGGGTTATCATTGCATCCGTTGCTGCATTTCCGCCCCCTTCCCAGGAGATAATGACACCTTCGGCTCCCATGAGCCTGGTCTGGTTTGCAGCGAGATTGGCCACTCTCTGTTTTTCAAAATGGGAGTTATTATGACCACGGTCAAACACCACCCCCACAAAGTTCCATTCCTTTCCATGACCTCTGCACAGTTCAAGAACTGCAGGCATATTGGAATAGATAAAGGAGGGAACCTTGAAACATGGCCAGACATAGTTACCACTTACAAGACAGCCGTCCAGTACCTCGGTGGGAGAGAGCCTTATAGGCACTATGTTGCTTACCTCGTGTCCGTATAGGAAGGTATTGGAATAGGTACCCTGATTCTGGCATTGAATTACATAGGCTATCTTTTTAAGTGCAGGATCCACCGGTGTCGAGAAATCGAAAACCTCGTTTCTATCTGGTGTAAGGTTTCGCAGAACCTCAGCCAGATAACGGGAAGCCCTTATCCCGGCACTTCTTACGGCATTATCGTACTCTACATCCGAAGCTCCGGTAACCATCTCCATTTTCAGAATCAGGTTAAAGGTCTCACTGAAGGGGGAATAACCCGCTGCAGGTCCTGTCATATCCACTATGGCATCCCGGGGATACAGTAAGGCCGATTTGCCCGCCCAGGGAAGCTCGGCACACTCCATAACGGCAAGATTCTCTACAAGCAGGGTCTTGCCTTCTCCTACAATCACCGGATCACAGAGGTGACCGGGCATAAAGAGGCCTTCTCCCTCTATTTTTAAGCCCACCGAGATAGTATCCAGGATATGCACTATCCTTGCATCCTCACCAGGCTTAACTATCTCCAGGTCGAGGGTTTTAATCAAATGATTTTCATCCTCTGCCAAGAGACGTTCTATAAGTTCCTTTTTATTAACCTTGAAGATCCCCTTTTCGAGACCTGTTTTATCTGCAAAGGCAAGGTCGGTAATTTTAAAGTATCCTCTTTCAAGTTTCATCTTTTCCCCCTACCTTACGCCAGAGTAACATGGAACACTGTTGGTTCCTGTACCTGAGATGTTATTGCCTCCAAGGCCTTCTCTACCAGTCTTTTCCGGAATTCGAACTCCCTGTCCGCAGGGAGATTTGGATCTCCTGCAGGATAAGGAATACCTCCTCCGGTTATAATCCTGCTCACTCCAACCGATTTTGCTACGGAGGGAATGGCTGTTATAAGAGCCGCAGGGATCCCTGCTCTCTCTGCTTCTTTTTGCATCGTTGACACGCAACGAGTACAGGTTCCTCATGTAGAGGTGAAAATTGCAGCCTGAACATTCTTCCTTTTTAGCTCCTCTGCAATTTCCGACCCCAGCTTTTTGCTCATGGCCACATTTGTTCCTATTCCGCAAAGGGAATAGTAGTGATCCAGGAGTTTTGCAAATTTTCCCTCTTTCTCTAAAACCCGGAGGGCATCTACAGGAACCACCCTGTCAGGATCCAGATCCACCCAGGTGGAATCAAAACCACCGTGAATGCCTTTATAATCACCAGCGGGGAGCTCTGTTAGACCCTCTAGGGAATAAACCCCAAAGGCATCAGCAAAGGCCTGCTTTAGATTATCCGGGTTACCCTTGGGAACCATTCCGCCCCCGGTAACTATTGCTATAGTGGCCTTCTTCAGATCCGAAAGAGGCTCTGCAGGAGGAACCTTTTCAAAGCCTCTTAAAGGCACTTCTGTAATAGGTTCCTCTCCCTTAAGCCTCTTCATAAGCATGGAAATTGCCCTGTGTGCGGCATTCTCCGGTACATATTCATTGTACCTGTAACCGGTTTGGATATATCCATCAACCAAGGCATTATCCAGTTTTCCATTTTTTCCCATTTTAACTGCCAAGGTGGCAAGTTTGGGAAGGGCGTCCCTCATCTTTGCTGCTGATTCTCCTACAGGGACAATATAAGTATCCTTTTTATAGATATCCACAGCAGGATTTTCCGGGAAGAGTCCCATAAGGCCTGGAATGCCTAATTTCTCTTTACAAGCCTTAACCACCATTCCGCAGGCTAGGCCGTAGCGTCCTGCATTGAAGGCTGGTCCGGCTAGAACCAGATCCGGTTTCACCTCTGCTACCAATTCGACAACCCTTTTTAATATCTCTTCCTGATTCTGATTAATAAGATTGTCTCCGCACCAGAGGGTCCGGACTACCTCTGCTTCCCCTTTAAAAAGTCCAGTCAAACCTAAACCGGGGCCTTTCGGCCCCTCGCAAAATTCTAAAGGGGAGCTTCCCTTTTCCTCTCCCCCAATTCCAGCAAAGAATTGGTTGATATAATGGACTATCCGTACCGGTTTTGCCATCACCTATCTATATCCTCCCATAAGTAAGGCCAAAATTGCCTTTTCAGTATGAAGCCTGTTTTCTGCTTCATCAAAGATTATGCTTTTGTTGCTGTTGAGAACCTCGTCTGTAACCTCTTCATTTCGAGCAATGGGCATACAATGCATTACGAGGGCATCCTTTTTGGCCATATCCACAACCTTCTTACTTACACACCATTTATCCTTCAGCTTTCCCTTCTTTTCTACGAATTCCGGATCTCCCTGGAAGTGTGTTTCTAAACCCTTGGCAAAGACCTCGGGAGATACCCAGGAGTAAACATTGATAAAATCTGCATCCTTAACAGCTTCTTCGTAGGAGTGAACTATCTTAACAGATCCGCCGGAAAGAGCTGCATCCTTGTCTGCTGCGGCCTTGATATTCATATCCGGCTCAAAACCTTCGGGACATGCGACTACCAGCTCGTAACCGAGTTTTCCTGCCATGAGCATGGTTGAGTTTGTGAGTCCTGCTGGTGGATTGGCTTTTCTGTATCCCCAGAGAAGGGCAACCTTGGACTTTTTTATATCTCCCTTCTTTTCCATCATGGTCATTGCGTCAGCAAAGGCCTGGCAGGGATGTTCAACAGGACAGGAGGCATTAATAAGAGGAATGGTAGCAAATTCTGCTGCCTTTTCCAGAAGATCCCTGCGGATAGCTCTGTAAGCTAATCCATCCAGATATCTGTCCAGGGTTTTAATTGTATCAAACCAGTCCTCTTCTCCTGCATCGCCCACCCAGAGTCTGCTCTGGTCAAGGTACAGCATTTTACCGCCCAGCTGGGTCATGGCAGCTTCAAAACTAACACTGGTTCTGGTGGAGGGGGTTTCGAAGATACCGCCCAGATTTTTGCCTTCCAGAAGCCTGTGGGCCCTTCCCATTTTTAGTTCTCTTTTCAGTTCTCTGGAAACCTCAAGAATAAATTCAATCTCATCCTTGTTAACATCCAGTATGCCTTTAAGATCTTTTCCTTTAAGTTGACTCATTGCCTTTCCTCCTAATCAATTTTTCCTTCTTTCAGATATTTTTTAACCTGATCTACCGACCAGGACGGATCAATACCCAGTTCTTTTACAGTTCTCCCCGATTTCCAGTAATCCTTGTCCAGCAGTACCTCCGAGAGGGTGATTATTGCATCTGTAACAGGGGTGGGAACTCCCAGCATCTTTCCCAGGGAGGAGAAGGTAACAAGACCGTAAGGGATATCCTCGGTAAGGTGTCTGGTCTCCAGGGTAAAGGGACCTTCGCAGACTTCCAGGAAGGGGGTGTGAATGGCATCGTAAAGAGGAAGCACATAGTCTTCCCCCTTGGGATTCCATTTTACCATGAGGATCTCCTCTTCCAAAGTATACTGTTTAAGTCCCAGTTTTTCTCCAATGGCCATCCTCTCCCGGTCGATTCTTTCGATTATTCTTACCACTGGAAGGGGGTTTTCCTCTTTTCCAAAGAGATGGAAGGTTTTGTCGCCGGTTAGTATCCTGGAAGCATTACAAACCATGGGCGGAGTATGGGTTATAGCATTATAATCCACGAGAATCGAATCCACCGCATTCTGGCCTTTCCGGATTTCGTAACCATGCTCCTGGGTAAAGAGTTTTCCCATTACTTCGGCCACATAGTCGATATCCTTTCCGGGAAAGGTGCCAAGCAGCAGGTTCTTTGTTCTGGCTTCCAACCTGACCTGATGGGCTCCCATCTTTGAGGTACCATAGGGAAGAGTGTTGGTGTCCGCCAGGAAAACCCTTTTCTTAATACCAAGTTCCCTCATCACCTTTGCCCAGGTTAGACAGGCGCCACCCTTTCCAAGGTATACCACCACCTGATTATCTTCCAAATGAGGAACCGTAAGTCTGGCATATTCCTCACAAGAGGTGTAAGGTATGGGATTCAAGATTACATGAGCCCCTTTTACAGCCTCTTCGATTTTATCCGTTACTAGAGCGACCTTTCCAAACATTCCTGTGGGTTTGGAATCTATGTCAAGAACCTCCACACCACCTCTGGCTTTAATTCCCGCCACCCGGGATATATCCCTGGAAAAGAGAC
>ENA-OSEO01006628-OSEO01006628.1-sediment-metagenome-genome-assembly--contig:-NODE-6628-length-10270-cov-8.315609_pt1 | contig 10270 bp, 9 predicted proteins | sample MGYA00237883_ERZ534232 | MGnify/ENA metagenome assembly ERZ534232
GTCCCGGTTGAACTGCATGAAGACCAGGTTCCACAGTTCGAGGTACCGGTCGCAGTCGCAGCCCGGGGCGCAATCGGGCCGGCCGCAGCCCAGGGCCTCACCCTGATCGATCAGTATTTCCGAACAAGGCCCGCAGGGACCGGTCTCGCCCATGGCCCAAAAGTTGTCCTTTTCGCCCAGGCGGTGGATGCGTTCTTCGGGCAGACCGACGACCTTCCGCCACAGATTGAAAGCCTCGTCGTCATTCTCGAAAATCGTGGCGTAGAGCTTGTTCACGGGCAGGCCGTAGCCGTCCGTCAGCAGGGTCCAGGCCAGTTCGATGGCCAGTTCCTTGAAATAGTCGCCGAAGGAAAAATTGCCCAGCATCTCGAAAAAGGTGTGATGCCGGGCGGTGAATCCTACGTTTTCCAGGTCGTTGTGCTTCCCGCCGGCCCGGACGCATTTCTGGGACGAAGCGGCCCGGCGGTAGTCGCGCTTCTCTTCGCCTAAAAAAACCCGTTTGAACTGGACCATGCCCGCGTTGGTGAACAGCAGGGTCGGGTCGTCCTTGGGCACCAGGGAGGAACTCTTGACCACGGCGTGGTCATGTTTTTGAAAAAAGTCCAAAAATTTGGCCCTGATCTCGTCAGCGGTCATCCGAATAAACCTCTAGTCGTTTCAGCGGGCGTTTTTATCATTATCTATCAGGGCATCACAAGGATCGCCCCAGCGAAAGGATGAATTGTCATCCCTAATCAGGTCCGGCCGGCTATGACCGTTTCTTGGAAAAACCATCATAAACGCTTAAAAAAAGCCCTTTATCAATACCTTGGCGGCCGGCAGGCCTATTCCGCTCCCGGATTCGGTCGGGTCTCGGTCGGCTCGGGCGGCATCAGGCCGTAAGCGCCGCGTAGCTTGGTTTCCAGTTCGGCGGCGATTTCGGGGTGGTCCAACAGGAATTTCCGGGCGTTTTCCCGGCCCTGGCCGATGCGTTCCTGCCCGTACGAGTACCAGGACCCGCTTTTGTCGATCAGCCCGGCGGCCACGCCCATGTCAATCAAGTCGCCTTCCAAAGAGATGCCTCGGCCGTACAGGATGTCGAACTCGGCCTCTTTGAAAGGCGGGGCGATCTTGTTTTTGACCACCTTGACCCTGGTCCGGCTGCCGACCACGTCCTGGCCTTCCTTGAGGGCGGCGATCCGGCGGATGTCCAGGCGGACGGTCGAATAGAACTTGAGGGCGTTGCCGCCGGTGGTGGTTTCGGGGTTGCCGAACATGACTCCGATGCGCATGCGGATTTGATTGATGAAGATGACCGCGGTCAAGGACTTGGCGATGGCCGCGGTCAGTTTGCGCAGGGCCTGGGACATGAGCCGGGCCTGGAGGCCGACGTGGGCGTCGCCCATCTCTCCCTCGATCTCAGCCCGGGGCACCAAGGCGGCCACGGAATCGACGACCAAAACGTCTATGGCCCCGCTTCGGACGAGAATCTCAGCGATCTCGAGGGCTTGTTCGCCGGTGTCCGGCTGGGAGATCAGCAGTTCGTCGGTGTTGACCCCCAGCTTGCGGGCGTAGGTTACGTCCAGGGCGTGTTCGGCGTCGACAAAGGCCGCTACGCCGCCTTTCTTTTGAGCTTCGGCGATCACGTGCAGGGCCAGGGTGGTCTTGCCCGAAGACTCAGGCCCGAAAATCTCGACCACTCGGCCCCGGGGTATGCCGCCCACGCCCAAGGCCACGTCCAAGGCCAGCGAACCGGTGGAGATGGCCGGGATGTTGCGGATCAGTTCGTCGGCCCCAAGTTTCATGATCGAGCCCTTGCCGAACTCTTTTTCGATTTGGGAAATGGCCAGGGATATGGCCCGGTCTTTGTCCGGCGATTTGGTCATGGCTTGTCCTCCAATTTTTCTCCCTTCAGGGGCAGGCGGTCCAGAGGGGTGTACACCGCCCCGGTCGGCTTGAGATCGCTTTTAAACAGGACGACTTCTTCGGCCAGAAACTCCAAAGGCCGCGGGCGCAATTTTTCAACTTGGAGCAGCAATTCGTTCTTGCGACGGTTCGAGCGAAAGCGGCCCAGGGTCAAATGGGGCCGAAAGGGGCGGTTTTCCGGGGCGAAGCCGAACTCGGCCGCCGCCGCTTCGATCCCCTTCTGCAAATCGGCCAGCCGGTCCAGGTCGCCGTCCAGGCCGAGCCACAGCACCCGGGGCCGGCGGCGGTCCGGAAAGATTCCGGCCCCGGCGACCCGCAGAGTCAGGGGGGCGTGACCGGCCGCCACCCGTCCGGCGGCTTGGGCCAGCGGCTCGATCAGGTCTTCGGCCGCATCGCCTAAAAATTTCAAGGTCAGGTGGACTCCTTCGGCCCTGGTCCATCCGACGTCGGCTCCGACGTTGCGCAAATGGGCCTGAATGACTTGGATCTCCGCGGTCAGGGCCGCGGGAAGATCAATGGCGAAAAAGGACCTGACCATCGATCAGATAATGGTGCAGCCAATCCAAGGCTGTCTGGGCGGTCATCTTTTGGATTTGATCGCGGCGGCCGGTGAACTGGAAACGCTCGACCCCGACGCCTTCCGGAGCGGCCAAGGCCATGAAGACCGTGCCCACCGGTTTGTCCCTGGTCCCGCCGGTCGGACCGGCGACGCCGGTCACGGCGAGGCCTATATCAGTCCCGCTCCTGTTTTTTGCTCCTTCGGCCATTCGGGCGGCCGTTTCGGCGCTGACCGCGCCGTGGGTTTCAATGACCTCGGCGGGAACTTTCAGCAATTCCTGCTTGGCCCGATTGCTGTAAGTGACCAGGCCCCGGTCGAAATAGTCGGACGCTCCGGGTACCGAAGTCAGGCGGTGACAGATCAGTCCGCCGGTGCAGGATTCGGCTACGGCCAGCCGCCGGCCCTGGCTCCGCAAGAGCACCCCGACCGATTCTTCCAGGGTGGCCGCGTCCTTGGCCACGACGTAGCCGCCCAGTCTTTTCTCCACTTCAGCTTCGAGACGATTCAGGACGGTCTCGGCCTGGGCCTCGTCGGCCGCCCTGACCGTCACGGTGACGTGATTCTCCGGGAAATTGGGATAAAACCCGATCATGACTCCGGCTTCGGCCTGACTCAGACCGTCCAGCATCTCGCCGATTTGGGCTTCCTGGAGGCCGAAGACCTTAAAAAGCCTCTGCCGAAACACCCCCGTTTCGGACCGTCTGGCCAGCAACAGCGGCAAAACCTTGTTTTCGGCCAGGAGCTTGACTTCCTCCGGCACGCCGGGCAGGAAAAAAACCGGCACAGGCCCATAATCAAAATAGAATCCGCAAGCTTCGCCTTCCGGATCGATCAACCGCGCGCCTTCCGGGAGCAAGGCCATTTTTTTATAGGATTCCACCCAGGTCACGCCCCGGGTTTCAAGAGAATTCTTGATGGAAGCCAAGAACGATTCGTCCAGGCGGAGGGGTTTATTAAAAAACCGGGCCGCGACTTCCGCGGTGATGTCGTCTTCGGTCGGCCCCAGTCCGCCGCTGACGATGACAAAGTCGGAACGGTTCACGGCCCGGCCCAAGACGCCGATGATGCTCGGCGGGTCGTCGCCCACCGAGGAAATGGCCGTGACTTTCAACCCGTACGAGGAGAGGCGGGCGGAAAGAAAATGGGAGTTGAGGTCGCAGACCCGGCCGGTGATGAGTTCATCGCCGATAGTGATGATTTCCCCGTGCATGAACCAACCGTCAGGCCGGGTTTTAAGCCGGCCGGAAATATAAGACCGCCTGCAAGGCCGCCGCCGCGTACAGGCCGGCGATCACGTCGTCCAGAACCACTCCGGCCCCGCTTGTCCAGGTCCGGTCGATGACCCGGGCCGGCCAAGGCTTGAGGACGTCGAAGAGGCGAAAAAAGCCAAACCCCAGGATGATCCCGGCCAGGTCCGGAGTCGTTCCGGTCATGGTCACGGCCAACCCGGCCACCTCGTCGATGACTATCCGGCGGTCGTCAGGCCGGCCATAAATATTTTGGGCCCGATCGGCCAGGACAATCCCGGCCGCAATCAACAGGACCAAGCCGAAGAGGTAGCCCCACAGGGACAGCCGCGACAGAGCCAGGTAAACCGGTATGCCGGCCAGGGCGCCGAAGGTGCCCGGGGCCCAGGGCATATGTCCCAAGTAGGCTCCGGAGGCTAAAAAGACGATCAGCTTTTGTCCTGGCGACCTCGCCGTGTTTGTTGGAATGCCCGGCTCCTTATTCCTGGCTCCGGTAAAATATTCACCCGGCCGGACGGTCCAGGTGACTGTAACGTTAATAACTTATATATAATCCGGGGACCTTGTCAAGTGCGACCGGCAGGGGGCGAAGGTCGCCGGGAATCGCCGGGGGGTGTGAGATATTTTTTGGTTTTTTTGACTATTCAAGCCAGGACTGATATGATAAAATTTTAAAAAATCGGCTGGGTGCAGCCGGAGGTTTATAAGGAAATGTTCGGTTTAGGCATTTGGGAGCTATTGATAATTTTGGTCATCGTGCTGATCATTTTCGGGGCCGGGAAGCTGCCCGAAATAGGCGCGGGTCTGGGCAAGGGCATCAGCAATTTCCGACGGGCCAGTCAGGAGGCCAAGGAAATAGACGTCACTCCGGACAAAGATAAAGACCAAGCCGGGGAGAAGAAAGAAGAGCCGGGGAAAAAGTCCGCCGGTTAAGGCTGGTATAATAATTTTCTTGTTCATCCCAAGTGCACCCTCGGTTTCGGCCGGGGGTGTTTTTTTTCGGGTTTAGGGGGGTGATTCCGGCCGAATCCCCGGCTTTTTTCCTTGACAACCGCCGGTTCCGGCGGTAGAAAATTGCCCCAATAATGAATTTTGTCACAAGTGTTAAACTAAGTTCAGAGGCGGTGTTATGACCCAGCACGATGAGGCGCGAGTGACAGGTCACGAAGAGGGCCGAGCGTCCGAACACCCCAAGGGACCGGCCTCCGGCGGGGGAGGCTGGCTGCTGTTTTTTGCAGGTCTGGTGGTTACGGCGGTCATCACTTGGTTGATTTGGCCCACGCTGATCTATTCCCAAAAAAACCAGCCCTTCTCCTTTAACCATGCCATTCACACGGTCAAAAGCGGCATGGCCTGCGATGAATGTCACAAGTTCACGGCCGAGGGACGGTTCCAGGGCATCCCGGCCTTGGAGGAATGTTTGATGTGCCACACTTGGAGCAGCCGGCAGAACGAGGCGAATGAGGCTGAGACGGCTTTTCTTGAAGAGTTCGTCACCAAGGACGACCGGATCAAGAAGTCGGCGGACTGGTACGTATATTCGGGCCAGCCGGATTGCGTCTATTTTTCCCATATCGCCCACGTCAAGAACGGCGGGATCTCCTGCGAAGAATGTCACGGGGATCATGGTAAAACCACCGGGCTGCGGCCTTTTTACCAGAACCGTCTGACCAAGTACAGCCGGGAGGTTTGGGAGAAGATGAAGATGACCGACTGCGCCGACTGCCACACCAAGAGCGGCAAGCCGGAAAACAACGCCTGTTTTGTCTGCCATAAGTAGCCGGGGTCTGAAGAGGTAGGATGATGAAGGTAGATCGACGAGGATTCATCAAGTTAGCCGTGGGCGCAGCGGCCGGGTTTCATCTCACGCCCCTGCCCTGGAAGCTCATGGACGACATCGCCATCTGGACTCAGAACTGGCCCTGGGTGCCGCGACTGCCCAGGTACCCTGAATCGGCTTACGCCGGGACCATCTGCGACTTATGCGACGGGGGCTGCGGGATAAAGGTCCGCTTGGTCAACAAAAGCCAGGCCGTCAAGGTCGAGGGCGACCCTAGTGCGCCGATCAACCGAGGGAAAGTTTGTCTGATGGGGGCGGCCGGGCCCCAATATCAGTACAGCGTGTCTCGGTTTCATGGTCCGGTCAGGAGGATCGGGACTCGAGGTTCGGGGGCTTTCGTCAGGATTTCCTGGGAGGAAGCCCTTAAAGAGGTCGGGACGAGGCTGGCTGAATTGAGGCGGGAGGGACAGGCCCACAGTGTGGTTCTGATCAGCGGCCGCCGCCACAATCTGGTCGCGGAGCTTTCGGAGCGTTTTCTTAGGGCTTACGGTTCGCCCAACCTGGTCAAGATGCCTTCGGGCGAGGACGGTCGCCGGTTGGCCGACCTGGCCCAGTTCGGCCGGAAGGACTGCACCGGCTACGACCTGGAGCACAGTAAATTCATCCTCAGTTTCGGCTGCGGCCTGATCGAGGGCTGGGGCGCGCCGGTTCGGTCCATCCAGGCTTACAGCGGCTGGCGGGCCGCCGGGTCGGCCAAGTTCGTCCAGGTGGACAGTCGGTCTTCTCTGACCGCTTCCAAGGCCGATGAGTGGGTGGCCGTGGCTCCGGGCACGGAAGCGGCCTTGGCCTTAGGCCTGGCCCATGTCATCATCAAAGAGGGTCTTCATAATCGGGCTTTTATCGACCAGCATACTTTCGGATTTGAGGCCTTTGAAGCCCTGACGGCCCAATATTATTCTCCGTCCAAGGTTTCGGCCGTGACCGGCGTGCCCGAGTCGACCATCATCGGCTTGGCCAGGGAATTCGCCCGGATCAGGCCGGCGGTGGCCATCGCCGGCAAGGGCAAGGGGGATCTGCCCACGCCGGTCTATGAAATCATGGCCGTTCACGCCCTAAACGCCCTGGTGGGCAACATCAATCAGGAGGGCGGGCTGATTGTCCGTAAAGACCTGCCTTTGAGTCCCTGGCCGGAGCCGGCCTTGGATGCGACGGCTCAGGCCGGAACCGCGGCTCCCCGGCTGGACTTGGCCGGCGGCGACCGGTATCCCCTTTCGGAAAGCCTGCTGAACAATCTGGTCGAATCGGTCCAGCAGGGGCGGCTTTATCCGGTCAAGGCTCTCATCATCGACCGGGCCAACCCGGCCTTTTTCGGGCCCGACCCCGGGGCCTTCCGGGCGGCCCTGGCCAAGATACCCTTTATCGTCAGCTTGTCCAGTTACGCCGACGACACCAGCATTCATGCCGACATTGTTCTGCCTGAAGCGGCCAATTTCGAGGGGCCGGTGGACGTGGTCAATCCGCCCACTTTGCCCTACCCTCTTTTCGGGCTGTCGGAACCGGCCCTGGCCCGGCCGAACTTCGAGACCAAGCCGGCCGGCGACATTTATCTCGCTTTGGCCAAGGCGGTGGGTGACGGGGTCAAAGAGGCCCTGCCGTTTAAAAGTTACAAAGAAGCGGTCAAGGCGGCGTCGGCCGGACTCTACCGATCCGGACGGGGCCGGATAGCCCAGCCTGACGGCGAAGCCCCCGACCGAGTTTTCGGAGGACGGGTCCAGCCGCAACTATTCGGCAGCCAAAATGATTTCTTCAAGGCCCTGGCCGCCGGCCGATTTTGGTACGACCCTGATTTCACTTTCGGGGATTTCAGCGAGGCTTTCCAGACCCCTTCCGGGAAGTTCGAGTTTGTCAGCCAGACTCTCAAGAAGGCCTTGGCTGGATACATCTTGGCCGGGGGGCAGAAGAGTTTGAGTCAACTTTGCGTGACCAGGAGCGGCGACGAGGTCTTTCTGCCTCATTATGAATCCACGACGCCGACGGATCTGGGCGGCGAATATCCCCTGCTCCTGGTGCCGGTCGAGTTGTTCAAGCTGGTCAACGATTCGGTGGGCGGGGCTCCTTATCTGACCAAGCTGCTGGAGGATGATCTGCTTAAAGGGAAGGACCTTTTCGTCCAGATCAATCCGCGCACGGCTGTAGATTTAGGGTTGGCGGAAGGCGAGCGGGCCTGGCTGAAGACCAAGAAAGGCAAGCTGGCCGTCCGCGTTCATCTTTTTGAGGGGGCCCGCCCCAGGGTGGTTTACGCCCCGATCGGGTTGGGACATTTGGGCTATGATCTTTATTGGCGGGGTAAAGGCGTCAACCCCATGGAGATTGTCGAGACCACGACGGACCCGCTGTCCGGACAGGCGCTCTGGTGGGGCACCCGAGCTAATTTGACCAAGGTGTGAGGTAGAAGATGAGTTCGCTTGGCCCGACGACTGGCATCAAGTACGGCATGGTCATCGACCTGGACAAGTGCACCGGCTGCGGAACCTGCTCAGTGGCCTGCCTGACGGAAAATAACGTTTACGTGCTCGAGGATGAAAGCGACAAGGTTCGGTCCATCACTTGGCTGAGGGTTTACCGGATAAACAACGGGCAGCCTTACCCTCAGACCAAAGTGGCTTACATCCCCCGGCCCTGCATGCAGTGCGACAATCACCCGCCTTGCGTCTCGGTCTGCCCGCCCACGGCCACGACCAAGGATGAGATCGGGGGCATCGTCAGCCAGATTCCGACCCGCTGCATCGGCTGTCGGTACTGTGTGGCGGCCTGTCCCTATCATGTAAGGTACTTCAACTGGTTTGATCAGGTGTGGCCCGAAGGCATGGAGCAGGCATTGAGCCCGGATGTTTCTTGCCGCATGCGGGGCGTAGTAGAAAAATGCACCTTTTGCTACCATCGTCTCAATCAGGCCAAGAATCGGGCGTATATGGAAGGCAGGCGTGAGATTCAAGAACATGAATACATTCCAGCCTGTGTTGAGGCCTGCCCAACCAAAGCCATAACCTTCGGGGATCTTTTAAATCCCGACCATAGAGTGAGTAAACTTGCTAAGAGTCCCCATGCCTTTCGTTTGCTGGAAAGCTTAGGCACGGAACCTAAAGTTTATTATCTCACTACTCAGGAGTGGATTCGCCGCCAGAGTGACAATTACTTGCAAAAACAGGGGTTGAAGACCTGAACTAAGGCTGTATTTCAGTTTAGATTGCTGTTATGAACAGGGGCCATGAGCATGGATAGAAAAGAGATTGGTGAAGTCGTCAACGAAATCAAGTTTGTGGTGGATCGCTGGCGAAAGCGACCGGGTTCTTTTGCCATAGATTCTTCACTGATGCCTGAGGGCGTGGAACGATGCGGCCTGGCAAAATTTTCAGGTTGGATGTTGTTTTGTATTGCGCTCTGCGCATGGGGTCTGGTGAGCGCCTTCTTATGCCTGTGGCTGGGATTAAACCAGACGGGCATGAACGACTATTTTCCTTTTGGACTATGGATAGTGTTTGATCTCGCCGTGATTGCACTTGGCGCTGGCGCTTTCTTCACCGGTTTTCTTACCTACATTCTGCGCAAGCATGAACTAAAAGCTATCATCAATTGCGCGGTGATAGTGGGATTCATTTGCTACAGTGGAGCAATCCTCATGCTTGGCGTGGACATCGGGCAACCCATCAGAGGTTGGTTCGGTTTTTGGCATGCAAACGTTCATTCCATGCTCACTGAAGTGATGTTCTGCATTACCACGTACTTGATCGTGTTAACCATAGAATACGTTCCCTTGATTTTTGAAAACCGCAAGTTGGACCGAATTCCAGAATTACATCTCTTCGGACACAATCTGCATAGCATCATGATTGTATTTGCCGGAGTAGGAACATTTCTTTCCTTCTTTCATCAGGGGTCATTAGGCGGCATGTATGGTGTTTTATATGCCCGTCCTTTTGCCTATCGCACCGGCTTTATGATCTGGCCCTGGACCTTTTTCCTGTTTGTGTTCTCGGCCATTGCCTCTGGCCCTGCTTTTACTGCTTTAATCACTTACATCACCCAAAAAGTCTCGGGCAAACAACTTGTGAATAGAAGTGTTTTGTCTCTGATGGGCAAGATTGCTGGCGGCCTGCTGGCGGCTTACATGGTGGTGAAAATCGCTGATACTATCTATTGGGCGACCGTGACCGCACCCTCCATGGGGCAGAGCCTGTGGGATTTTTACCGGGATGGCCCGTACGGAATTTGGCTAATGGTCGCCGAATTGGGTATATTTGGGATTGTTCCTGCGGTAATCTTGCTCATACCCAAGGCTCGTGAAAACGACGCATGGTTGATTTCGGCGTGCGCCATGAATTGCATAGGCATCGTGCTTAATCGGTTTGTATTCGTAGTACAGGCAATGGCTATTCCGGTGTTGCCCTTTGAAAAATTTCTCGGGTATTTGCCCACATGGCAGGAATGGGGAATTTCTTTTGGGATGGTAGGATACGGGCTCATAGTTTTTTCACTCTCATATCGGTACTTGCCCGTATTTCCCCAGGAAAATGATCTGAACTATGCTCAAGGCGGTCCCCGTTAAATAGGGCAATTAACGCCATAATAAAAAACCCCGCTGCTTTCCACCAGCGCGGGGTTTTTTGCTGAATAACGCGGGCAGCGGGGGCTTAATGAGGCGAGGATTTGGACAAACCTACCAGCGTTTTTATAAACGCATACATCAGGCCGCTGGCAATAGTAGCCAGCGCCAAGTAG
>ENA-OSEO01006629-OSEO01006629.1-sediment-metagenome-genome-assembly--contig:-NODE-6629-length-10269-cov-8.281986_pt1 | contig 10269 bp, 7 predicted proteins | sample MGYA00237883_ERZ534232 | MGnify/ENA metagenome assembly ERZ534232
CATACGGAAGGATCGACAGCCTTCAGCCGCCCTATTCGCTGTTTTGGCGCAAGGTCGAAAAAGATGCTTTGCCGTACTGCCGTGAGAACAAAATCACCGTGCTCGCGTATTCTTCAATGGCCCAGGGGCTGTTGACCGGAAAATTCAGCGAGGACCATACCTTTGCCAAAGGTGACCATCGTTTTAGAAACAAACTGTTTCAACCAAAGAATTTCAAACGGGTCCAAGAGGCATTGGATAAACTCCGTCCCATAGCAGCGGCGAATCATATCACACTGGGACAACTGGCATTGGCCTGGATCATATCACAACCGGGCGTATGTGCCATCGCCGGTGCCCGAAACTCCGAACAGGCCGTTCAAAATGCCGCGGCTGGAAATGTTTGCCTGTCTGATGAAGATCTGGCGTCTGTCGATAACATCGGAAGAATCGTCACCGATCCATTGGATGACGATCCGGTAATGTGGGAATGGTAACCCGGATTTCCCGTTAAAATTTTCGGATCATCTCCAAAATAGTTGGTAACCCCTGAATGTTCAGAAATTCTAACCTATTGAAACTCTTAAAATTTATAGCTAATCCAAGAGCGAGGGGAATGGATCATCTTTTTTTAAAAACGTGTACTGTCTGAGTGGTTTAGGGATCGTCGGAAAGAACAGAGGCGTGCCGAAACATGTCAACAGCAGGAAAGTAGCCGCCTTGACTCAAACCCATTATTTGGTACCCAATTCTGGTCTTTCTTTACGATCCTTTAACCACGAGTTTACACGTTTTGAAAAAAAGCATGATCCATGGAGCGATTTATAAACAACGACATCCCGATCAACTCAATGGGAGAAGCGCCAAATTTTCAAGAGGTCTTTTTTGTTTTTGGAATACGGTCAAATAAGGAAAGCGGCAGTCTCTATTCATCGTAAAATACCAGAGGGATGAGGATGCTCAAGGCCTTGATAACATCATTGGAAAAAAACACTCGACCCCTTGATTCCCTGAATCCTCGAACCCTTTAGGTGAAAACCTGACAACCGATGAGGACCTTCTAAAAAGATGAAATATTGCACTCAATGCGGTTCAAAGGTGGCATATCGCATCCCTGAGGGCGACGATCGGTCGCGCTTTATCTGCGATGTCTGTGAGACCATCCATTATCAAAATCCCAAGTTGGTGGTGGGCTGTATCCCCGTATGGAAAGACAGCATTCTATTGTGCCGGCGTTCCATCGAGCCGCGTTACGGCAAGTGGACGATTCCGGCAGGATTTTTTGAACAAGGCGAGACGGTGGAAGCGGGGGCAAAACGGGAGCTTTATGAGGAGGCTCGTGCATCCGTCGAATTTCTCGAACCTTATGCCCTCTATAATCTTCCCTTTATCAGCCAGGTCTATCTGATATTTCGCGGGCCGCTACAGGATAAAAATTTTCGGGCCGGGTACGAGAGTCTCGAGACCCTGCTGTTTAAAGAACACGAGATCCCCTGGGATGATCTGGCGTTTTCAGTGGTCAGAAAGGTCCTTCACCAGTATTACAAGGACTATTTAAATGGGGTCTTTCCCTTTCACATGGGCAATATCCTGCCCGAGGGATACCGGTAAAAGACGACGGGGTGGTTTCCAAGGTCTAAATGATACCGCTCTTATGAGTAAGTGGTGCTCAATGCCTGTCCCCGATGGGCGCCGCAAAAGCATCACGAACCAGTGTTTCCACATTGTCTCCGGTGAGGGATTCCAGAAATGCGACGATATCCTCCGCCTCGCTGTCGGTTAAGTCCAGCGGCCGGACGGAAGGATCAAGGTGGGGATTGGGAATGCCGCCCTTGTTGTAAAAAGAAACAACCTCTTTCAAGGTGCCGAAAGCGCCGTTATGCATGTAGGGAGCTGTCAGTGCCACATTTCTTAACGTCGGGGTTTTGTAACGCCATCGATCTGCTGGGTCCTGGGTCACCTCATAACGGCCGAGATCACTTGGCGGGGGTTCTCCGACGCTGTCGATCACTTTGCGCGGCACCGATATCTTTATCCCCGGAGCGATCTGAACCGGAATTTCCGTCCGATCGTCACCAACGGAAAACTGCCAGCCGAGACCGGTGTTATGAAAGTCATCGTCGGTAAACAGGGCGTAATCCTCCCCGACCCGGTGGCAGACCACACAGCCGGCTTTTCCGGTAAAGAACCTGAATCCTTTCTTGGCAGACTCGGTAAGTGCCGACTCCTCTTTACCGAAATACCAGCGATCAAAGGGGGAGTTGCCCGAGACGATGGTTCTTTCATAGGAGGCGACGGCCATACCGATGGTCTCTATTTCCGGCCCACGGCCGTCAAATGCGGATTCAAACAGCCCCTGGTAATCCGGAAGACGGCGGATCTTTTCCACAACATACCCAATACTCGGGTTGGCCATCTCGTTGAATGCGAGCAGCGGCTGCCAAACCTGATACTCCAGCCGGGTATCCCGGCCGTCATGAAAAATATTGGAAAAGTAACCAACGTTGTAGATGGTGGGCGCATTGCGACGCACTGTCCGCCCCTCGATTCCCACCGCAGTGGTCAACTCGTTGCTGGTGAAGCCCTGTTCCGGAATGTGGCACATGGCGCACGACATGGTTTCGTTTAACGACAGACGGCGGTCAAAAAAAAGTTTTCTGCCAAGTATCACCTTCTTCCGCGTCACCGGGTTGTCCTTAGGAACAGGAACCGGCGGCAGACCTAAAGGTGGTGATTGCAACACGACCAATAGGTCTGCCGCCTCGCCTGTCCGCTGCAACACGCTGATAGAACGGGTCTTGTAGTCGGTCGATTCGTATCCTGTTTTCACATCACCCGGTCCGCGTGTCACATCCGATCCAAAGGCATGTCCGATCAAAAGCACCGGCAGTAAAACTAAGTGCACCAAGAGATTGAGCCTTAGTCGCAATGTTCCGCGTTGTCCCTGAGTCATCGTCATGTTTACACTGAACTGATCGGTTCCAAGTTCAGAGTTCAAGGTTCAAGGGTTATAATTGATCGGCATTGTTTGCAATTCTGTCCAATATCCAGAATGCGGACATAACCCATTGGGTGGACCAGCTTTATAACCACGATAACGGCAACATCCCTTTGCCATGAGTTGTTTGGGGGTTTTCAACCCGGAACGTTGAACCCAGAACCGCTCAACCTGCGTTATAGCTTATACAGCGAATACGCCGAAAACTTCATTTCATGCGGACGGCCCAGCTTTTCCTTCGTAAAGTCGATGGAAAAGCGCTCTTTGAGTTCTTTGCCGTCCCAGTCAAAGCCTTTGATGAATTGCGCGTTGTCCTCGCCTTTCTTGTCCCACTTGGACAACAGCGAGCTTGTAAAATAAAGTCTCCTGCCGTCCCAACTGGTAGATACCATATTGACCTGCGAGCCGATCTGTTTTTCATAAATCTGGACAGGGTGAAACGGATCGGAGATGTCGAAGGTGCGAACCGTGCCATCCATAAACGTGTTGACCCAAAGCAGCCGGTCATCGGAAGAAATGGTGAAAGCTACGGGAAGCGGCACTTTAGACGGATCGCCGATGTCCCCGACCTCCTTGACCTGCCATTCACCCTGCTTGTCCAGATAAATCAGCCAGATCTTCGAAGTGAGCGCAGTGGTGGTGAAAGCATACTCATTTTTCGGATTGATCGCAAGACGAATTTCGAGCGGCGCACCGGGCATGTCGAAAATCTTGAGCGGCTTGCGATCACTCAAACGCCAGACAACAAAGGTGTTGCCGAACCGCTTCATGGCCTCCTCATCATTGAGCATCTTGCCGAAGTCCATCATATAATTGGACCAGCCGGTAAAGGACGACGTGAACATTGTGTCCAGTCGGGGCAATGCCCGCATGTCGTAATTATAACCGTCCGCATATTTTCCCGTTTTCTGTGCCCCCTGGAGATTGTCGTCCGTGGGCATCCAGTAGGTGGCGACATATTTTCCGTCAGCGGTATATTCGACCAAAGCAGAGCGGCCGCCGTGATCGCGGTTGTTGGAGAGTCCGGTGATGAGCATACGGTCTTTCATGGGCATCACACTATGGGGGCCGACCACACCACCGCTTTTGGCTGTAAAGTCGGTGATGGTCTTGACCAGTTTCGGTCGAGCCGGATCGGTATGGATATCAAAAATAAATATCTTGCTGGTGTCCAGTGTGGCGCCCCAGAGATACCGCCGGTCAAAAGTAAACCCCATGTGGTGAGCCTCGTTTCGACCCCCTACCGACACGGAATGCACTACTTTGCCGTACTGTGTCGAGTTCGGATTCACATCGACAGTCACCAGTTTGTCCTGCTCATCCCCGACACCTTCCGCACCGAGGGTCCAAATGTGTATGAAATCCTCCTGCCCGGTTATCTTGACCATATCGTGCGGCAAACCGGTTTCGTTAGCCCACGAATGAGTTGTCGAAACAAAAAATGCCGTAAAAAGTATCATTGCGGAGACGTAGAGTGTTTGTCTGAGAGTTTTCATCAGTCCACCTCCTTTCCACGATTCGTGATAAAAGGATTATTGTTCGTAAATCATTATAAGACGCATTCAGATCCCGCCAGATCTATCTTTATTCAAAACATTACAGGCATTGAGTAAAACGCCATTCAAATGAGCGCCTATCGCAAAGGTCAAAGGTAAGCCGGGACAGTTTCTGTATTGTTCTGAATAAGGTTTGGAACCTTTTTAAATAATCGATATGCATAAAATGATGAAAGTCAAGAAAAAAAATGTCACAATGTAGCATTTTTGATTGGGCGGGGAAAATATTCAATGGTTGAATATATCAACATATGGTGGTGGATAGGCTTTTGATCAGGTGGTTCATAGTCCGGTGCAGGATTACCACTTGGGCCAAGGTTTCGAACGAGCTGATAAATGGCCTGAAGATCTTCATAATGAAGTTCTTTTCATCTTATGGTCAATTCCCGCCTTCGCTTGTAATTTCTTCCAGTCGTTTTAATGCTGTTTTGCGCACCCCGGGATCAGGATCTTCTTTGATCACCTTCGCCAGATAGGCTTCACTTTTAATTTTTCTTAATGCCTGCTTTCGGACTTCTTTGACTGTAACACCTTTTGGTTCCAATTTTCCTCTAAGGGCCAAATATCCGTATCTGACGCCCAAAATAAAGAAGATGATTGAAATTCCCGTTAAATAGTATTTGTTCGGTTCTTTAACATCCAACTGAGGTGTCCGAACAATCGTCAAAATACTAAATCCGAGTCCAACGACCGTGACATAACATGCAACCCAAAAAGGATAATTTTGTAACAGCTTCATTTAACCTCCTTTATCATATTTAGTTGCATTCCAAATCTTACACCAGATAAGAATAGTATAATTTGTAGTTGATGTATGTGAATACGGGAAATTATGTATTTGGGGGGCTAAAAATAAGTATTTGCTTGGAATAGAACGCGAACCTATTGCCACATATTTTTTCTGGCAAGACGACCTAAAGCTGATGCTCACTGTTTGATGAGGGTCTCAGGCAAATAGTGTATCTCGTTTAAACAGTCCTCACAAAAGCACTGCCTATTAGGGTTTTGGGCGGCTTTGATAAACGATTTTAAAGATGGAGAAACGGACATGATACATTTTTCCATGGGAATTGTGAAATGATCATCAAGGTTATTAACCGTATGACCCCAATATTCATGAAGGAATATTCGACGGGCGAATGCTTTCTTCTTTTCGAGAGCACACTCCGAGACTGATTTGACAGATATCGAGATTTTTGCCCTTCCCGGGGACCCGATTTCCGGGTCAATCGGCTTGCAGCAACCATACCCGTAAAATCCCCTTCCAATAGAATGGTAGTTTAATGTTCCATTGCCGTGCAGTTTGGGAGAAATTACCTTGTGATGAAACAAAACAACTAAAATATGTGCATCCGGAAATTTCCCGGCAAATTTCTGCCCGATTTCATAATGCTCCACAATTTCATGTAAACTGTCCGGTCTATGAAATCTTCTTTTGTACTCCTTCCACAGTATTTCCATTATGGACATTGGTTCTTCTCTTAAAGATTGTTGGAGTTCGGGGCGTTGCCTGCTGAAATCTATAAGTGTATCCACAGAAACCGGATCGGTTAAATAATTGAAGCTCTTTCTGAACATTTTTCTATCTCTACGGAAATAGAACTTATTATTTTTCCGTGCTTGCTCGCCATCAAAATGTTTAATTGTAATTGGATTGAGGCCATTGTTTCTCAATAAATTGAGAATAAAATTTGTCGTTCTCGATTTAAGCCGTTCTTTGTCATCGGTAACGAGCACGACATCCTTTATTTTGCGATTATAGTTGTATTGCATACTCTCCCATTATTCGCTCGAAAGAAATTACATCATAAACCCTTCCAGGGTAACAAATAACTTCCTGGTGCATTATCTTCAGTCACATCCCCGTCATAACGGCAATGATTTCTGCAGCCCCAAAAACCACCCTTTTCAACTTCGGTTATTGATGAACATCCGATGCTTAAGAAACCTTAAGACAGTTTTCAACTCCTTGAATCACCCATAGGGCCCTGTAATAGCAGTGTTTGGGTTGGATACGCAAACTCAATACCTGCTTCATGAAACTGTTTGTAAATTTCGAGATTGATGGCTTGCTGAATATCCATATAGACGTTGTAATCCGGGCTGTGAACCCAGTACACCACTTCAAATCTTAAAGAATAGTCTCCATATTCCTTGAAATGGGCACGGTCGAAGCGAACCTGTGCTTTGCTTTCAATGATTTTTTGTATCATTTTTGGAATTTGAGAAAGCATCTCATGCGGGGTCTGATAAAGCACACCGATGGTAAATACCACACGCCGCTCATACATGCGTTTGTAATTGCGGATGCGGCTTTTTAACAAATCGGTGTTTGAAAATACAAGTTGCTCACCTGACAGGCTCCGAATCTTAGTGGTTTTCAACCCGATATGCTCAACAGTTCCCAGGTAGTCATCCACGATGATAAAATCTCCAATTACAAAAGGCTTGTCCAGCACAATCGAGAAAGAAGCAAAAAGATCTCCAAGAATATTTTGTACTGCCAATGCCACCGCAATACCGCCGATACCCAATCCAGCGATGAATGTGGTGATATTTATCCCGATATTGTCAAGTGCAATCAGAATAAAAATTGTCCAAATTATCATCCTGAGAACAAATCCGACGGAGGTTAACGTTGTCACGGCCTCGGCATTGCTTGCGATTTTTTGCTTCCGATAATGTTCAATCCAAAAATTGATCGTGTAAGAGATTAATACGGCAACTTGAACCAGTGTAACGATAATAAATGCTTTTTTGAGGATATAGCCCGTCGTTTCAGGAAGCGCAATTTTCAAAGAACCCATGTAAACTGAAAAAAACAATAAAAAGACGATATGAATTCGACCGACCAACTCGGCTACTAAATCATCCCATTTTGTAATGGTCCCGGCAGCAAAAGAGTCCAGCTTTTTCTTAAGGGCATGTTTGGCTAATCTTGCCAAAAAGTAAACGATAATGGTGATAACGACGGCCAAGAGCCAGTCTTTCACTGTATTGTGATATATTTCCTTTTCTAAAAACATTTAAACCCCTCCGAGCGCCTGTTATCCGAAATTCTTCTAATCCGCAACTGAGTGAAATACGTTAAGATCGAGTAAATTCTTAAAATTTTAGGTTATCGAATCTTTCTTTTTAAATTTTCGATAATATTTTCATAAGATCTAACCTGCCTCGAATAGCGTTTGCCTTGCGTACTATTATTATCAATCTTTGATAATTTTTTATTCAGGAGTTCAAGTCGTCTTTCATAAGATCTTATTTGTGCCGCTATTTTATTTTCACGAAGTATCGATCCTTTTGATATCATGGATCTTTTCGAATTCAGATATACAAAAACCTCTGAGATAGCAGCCCGATTCTTTCTTGAACCAGAATAGATTATTGCATGATTCATACCCCTTAAAATTTTCGACAACGCTTCGCCAAGAGAAACTCCTGATATTTTAGTTGTTATTTGTTTTTTTAAAGATTTTGGGAATCTAATAGAAATACCTGTTTTGTATGCAAGTGTCGAAAGTACATTCTTTAAATCAGCATTTTGTGCCGACAAGGTTAATAAGTCATCCTTATAATCTATGCGAAGATCCGGGTTGTGGGTCTGTGCATATGACAGGGACGCAACGGTTGTGAAGTACATAATATAAATGAAAAGTTTTAGAAACTTATACCTACCTGTATTTAACTTCATTCGTGAATTTTATAATAGATTAAAAATTATGAAATTAAAATCGGTCTTTCTTCAAAAGGTATCCTTTTTTAAGGCGGAGGAAAATTTACTATCCTTTAAACATTTCACTACATAAACTATTTACCAATTCCGAAACATGACGATATATTTCAAAACGATTAACATGATCAAAATACCAACCAGGGGCCAGTAGATAAATGATATATACTGACTGATGAATTTCTCCAACAGCTTTTCCATCTCAATCTGGTCCAACATCAATTTCGTTTCATGCCGATTTTTTGGAGGGTGCCTGCTAATGAATGAAAACAAAACCAAAATCAATAAAAAAAGCAGAAAAAAACCGATCAAGAAGGGAAAAGAAATACGCTGAATGGTCCATATCGTCCCTGCCCAGACAGCTAAAAATACAATCAGAAATATTTGGAAAATTCCTCTTCTTTCATCTTTTCTTTTGATGAAAAGCCATATGATGAATACCAATAAAATGGTGAGGACTAATGCTGTGATATAGTTCAGTATCATATTTTTTGAAAAGTCATGAAAAAAATGAACAAGACCCACTCAAGTGGCATTAAATAAAGCTTCAGCCTCCGGCTCATAGCACCCAGGTAAAGGAATCAGACCTCGATTGAAATGTTATACACATTGAATCACTCGAGTAAATACGGGAAATTATGTATTTTGATATCAACTTTATCCCGGTGTCGAATATTTCGGTTCCTCCATTTATCTTTTTTCAATAATATCCTTTCCTTTTAAAAATTCTTCTACCACCTCCGCTGTTCTTCTTTTTTTTCCATCTACCTCAAAGTTCAAACGTTGCATCGTAGCATTGTCGATGAGTCCTCCTAAAAGTGATAGAACATCGCCAAGTTTCGGGTGGGCTTTCAGTATATCTTCCCGGATGACAGGGGCAGCATGGTATGGGGGAAAAAAATTTCGGTCGTCTTTAAGAGGCTTTAAATTATATGCTGCAATACGACCGTCAGTCGCAAAGGCGCAGATCACATCCGCCTCATTGTTACGAATGGCCTCATACATCAAGGAGGGATCAAAATCTCGGACATCATCAAACTGCAGGTTATAGGCCTGGCGAAGTCCAGGATAACCATCGGGCCTTTCAGCAAATTCAGCGGTGAAACCTGCAAGAAGATTACTCGCAGATCCTTTAAGATCAGATATGGTAACCCACCCGTTCTGCGCAGCATCGGCTGCTCGGACGGTAATGGCGTAAGTATTGTTAAATCCGAAAGGTTTCAACCATTGTAAATCAAAACGTTCATGATACATTTTGGTTACATAGTAAAGTGCTTCTTCGGGATCCGTAATCACCGAATGCTTTAAAATCGCGGTCAATCCGGTACCCGTGTATTCGGCATAAAGGTCGATCTCTCCGTTTACCAAAGCTCCGTGACAAATCATCGTACCGCCAAGGTTAAAACGGCGATCCACGATGAAATCGGTTTTTATCTCAATCAACCGAGCCATCATTTCCCCTAAAATAAGCTGTTCAGTAAAATTTTTGGTTCCAATCCTGACAACCCTGTGACCGGTCTCCAAGGGTGTTGCGGATTTGGAAATCCATCCGGGTTTTGTGAAGTAAGTAACGATACCCATCAGAATTAAAGCAACCGGCAACAAAAAAGCCAGCGGTCGCATCAACGACTTCACCGATCCTTTTTTATCTTTTTTTCTTTCCGGTCGAAGCCCCCACTCAAAAGCCCCGATGGAAAAGTCTACGATCAAGGCGAGAATTGCAGCGGGAATTGCACCGAGGAGAATGAGATTTGTGTTGGCCAGCGCCAGACCACGATTAATAAACTGGCCCAGCCCGCCGGCGCCGATGAACGCCGAAAGGGTGGCAATACCCACGCCCACCACTGTCGCAGTACGGATGCCTGCCACAATCACCGGTGCCGCCAAAGGTATCCTGACCATCATGAGCTGCTGGTATTCATTCATACCGATTCCATCGGCGGCTTCCATTATCTCTGCGGAGACTTCCTCAAGTCCTGTAAGGGTGTTTCTGGCAATCGGCAGCA
>ENA-OSEO01006631-OSEO01006631.1-sediment-metagenome-genome-assembly--contig:-NODE-6631-length-10265-cov-4.098645_pt1 | contig 10265 bp, 7 predicted proteins | sample MGYA00237883_ERZ534232 | MGnify/ENA metagenome assembly ERZ534232
GCGATTTTGGCAATGGGGAAACCGGTGGCTTTGGATGCCAGGGCGGAGCTGCGCGACACCCGGGGGTTCATTTCAATGACAATCATTTCACCGGTTTTAGGGTTGACGGCAAATTGGACATTGGATCCGCCGGTATCTACCCCGATTTCGCGCATGATGGCGATCGTGGCGTCGCGCATGGTCTGGTATTCCCGGTCGCTGAGGGTCTGGACCGGGGCTACCGTAATGCTGTCGCCGGTGTGAACCCCCATGGGGTCCATATTTTCAATGGAGCAGATAATGACCACGTTGTCATTGTGATCCCGCATGACTTCCAGTTCAAATTCTTTCCAGCCGATAACGGACTCTTCCAGCATGATCTGGTTGATCAGGCTGGCATCCAGGCCGGACTTGGCAGTTTCGAGCAGCTCTTCGGGATTATAGGCGACTCCGCCGCCGGTACCGCCCAGGGTGAAGCTCGGTCGCACGATGAGGGGGTAGCCGATTTCGTCTGCTGCTGATAGAGCGGTGTTGAGATCGGTGACAATAGCGCTTCTGGGAATCCGCAGCCCGATGCTTGTCATGGCCGCCCGGAAAAGATCCCGGTCTTCGGCCTTCTGGATGGATTCAAGGGAAGCGCCGATCATTTCAACCCCGTATTTTTCGAGAACACCCATCCTGGCCACTTTCACAGCCGTGTTGAGTCCGGTTTGGCCCCCCAGGGTGGGAAGCAGCGCATCCGGACGTTCCTTTTCGATAATCATGGCAACGGCTTCGGGGGTAACGGGCTCGATATAGGTGCGATCCGCCATTTCCGGGTCGGTCATGATCGTGGCGGGATTGCTGTTGAGCAGAACGACCTGAAAGCCTTCTTCCCTCAGGGCTTTGCAGGCCTGGGTGCCGGAATAGTCAAATTCACAGGCTTGCCCGATAATAATGGGGCCGGCGCCGATAATCAGGATCTTATGTAAATCGCTGCGTTTGGGCATTGCATAAATTTCTTGTTTCTGTCATTGAGCCATCTGATATTCGAATTTCGAATTTCACCAATGGCGAATTAGTAAAAAATCAGCTCTCCTATCCTAGACTGAATCCGACCTCCCCTGAGTCGGTTATTTGTTTTTATCCATCATCCCGGCAAACTCCTGAAACAAATACCTGGCATCATGCGGCCCCGGGGACGCTTCCGGGTGGTATTGTACGGTGAAAATCGGAAGCGTGCGATGCCTGAACCCCTCCAACGTGTTGTCATTCAGGTTGACATGGGTGAGCTCAATATCGTTTTCCGGAAGGCTGTTTCGGTCAACAGCAAACCCATGATTTTGAGAGGTTATCTCAACGCGACCGGTCAGAAGGTTTTTTACCGGCTGATTGGCGCCGCGATGCCCGAATTTTAATTTATAGGTTGCGGCGCCCAGAGCAAGCCCCAGCAATTGAATCCCCAGACAGATGCCGAAGATCGGACGATAATCCAGCAGGGCTTTGATGGTTTCGATGGCATAGCGAATCGGTTCCGGGTCGCCGGGTCCATTTGAAAGAAAGATGCCGTCCGGCGCCATGGCCTGGATCACATTTGAGCCGGTAGCGGCCGGCACCACGACAATTTCGCAGCCAACGGATTCCAGCGATCGTAAAATGTTATACTTAATGCCAAAATCAAAGGCGGCCACTGCGTACGTTGCCTTGCGCCGGCGCCAGATGTTTTTATCAAGCGGGGTTTCAACCGGGATTGCAACGGGCTTTCCATCCTGCCAATAGTAGGCCGTGGGGGTGGTCACGCCGCTGGCCAGATCCAGTCCGGTCATGGTCGGGATGCTGCTAGCCCGGGCAACCAGCGATTCAGGATTCAGGTCTTGAGTCGATATCGCCGCCCGCATGGCCCCTGCTGTGCGAATATGCCGCGTCAGCGCCCGGGTGTCGAAAGCCTCGATGCCCATAATACGCTGAGCATTCAAGTAGCCGGCCAGCGAAGCGGTCGCTCTGTAGTTGCTGTAGTGCGGCTGATACTCCCGGATCAGAAAGGCCGATACCTGGATGCGGTCGGATTCAATATCCTCTAAATTAACGCCGTAGTTGCCCATCAGCGGATAGGTCATGGCGACCATCTGACCCCGGTAGGAAGGGTCGGTAAGCACTTCCTGGTAACCGGACATGCTGGTGTTAAATACGACCTCTCCGAAAGCCTCCCCGGGTCCGGTAAAGGAACGGCAGGGATAGGTGTGTCCATCTTCTAAAGCTAATAGTGCATCCATTGTTAAATGCCTTAAATGAGCTAAAAAGCCTAAATCGCCTAAAATTAAAAGAGGGGATTTCCAACCTTAATTTTAGGCATTTTAGACATTCCGCTTAATTCTTACCTTCATTCATAGCTTCAACCTCTTCCTGCCAGTCCGCTCCGTATTCTTCGGAGGCGGTTGATTCCATCGCCAGAACATCCAGCTTGACGGCTTGCACTTTACGATAAACATCGCTATATTGCCGAATCTTGCCGGCGACTGTCAACAGGTCATTTTGAACCGAAATGCCGAAGAGATTTTCGTTTTCCTCTAAATAAGGGAGCATCAGTCTCCAGTCGGCAGGAGTTAATGCGACGATTTCGCCGCCGTTTAATTGGTTTTCTACAACCTTCTGATAGGGATCGCGGATGTAAATAGCGCCGCCGGAAGCCAATGAAAAAAGGTTGGATCCGGGATAGGGGTTTTGCTGCTCCCGCAGGATTCCGTCATCATCAAACTCCATGCCGTTTAAGATCACAAATCCGCCGCCTGTGAGCGGGTCCCCGGCCATGAAAGACTCGGCCAGATAATCGAGGCAGGTGCCGTTGATGACCACCCGCGGACGGCCGACCGCATTGATCAGAGGCCGGCCGGCGGCGTTTCCCATCACAAAAACCGTGCCGCCCTTGGCGCCGTACAGGAATGTCTGTCCCACGTCGCCATAAATAATCAGCTTGCCGCGCTTCATGATCTGTCCCAGCTGATCCTGGCCGTTGCCGTGAACTGCGATTTCAGGCCCATCGATTCCGGAAGCCAGGTAATCCCCGGAACTGTCATAGACATCGATGCGGACATCGTCGGCATTTTCACCCAGGCCGCAGCCGCAAAACCGCTGCCCGCGGCAGCCGTATAGGATAAATTGCCGCCAGCCCAGCTTATAGGCATTACAAATCAGCCGGGAGTCGCAGTGATCTCCTTCCGGCGGAAACTCCCCGGCGTTAAGCACCAGGATTCGTTCACCGTTGCGAGGCGCCCGCAAAGCGCTTCGGGTCTTCCAGTCGATCCTGCGATAAATGCCGGCGCCGGGCTCATTCAGCCCCGGGGATGTCGCGAATATGGCGCAGAGGCTTTCTCTGATGAGTCGCAGAACCGAGCTGCGTTTGAGATCGCCGCTGCCGTAACGGCTGTCGTTTAATGTTGTCAGCGTGGCAATGGCTTTGGTTTTATTTTCAGCGCTGACGTGGGACTGTTTTTCCAGTTTCCGGCAGAAATCTTTTAAATCGGCAAAATCCCAACCGGGAAGCCGGCTGATGCAGTACCGGACAAGTTCGGAGGAATCCGCAGCCGCCATACCGGCCTGAACCGCACGGGTAATGGTGCTGGCGATGCCGGAGACTGAAATTTGAGGGCTGTATTTATAAAACTGTCGCTGCGGGGTCGTCAGCACCGCTTCGCCGAACTTGTTGGTGCACGTCAGCTGTTTAGAGCCGTCGCCCCGGCCGGCATCGTTGACCGTGAACAGAAAGGCCCCGCCGTCCGTGGCGCTGCCGCCCCGGGCGTTCCAGTATTTATCGGCTATGGGGCTGAAACGGGCGTCTTCCGCCGCCAGATTCTGCAACGTGGCGTCGATGGCCTGTTTTTCCGAGCAGATCAGGCCGATCTGGACGCCCGCTCCTTCCTGCAGGGCAAACACCTGGGGCCGCAGCATGGCTGTATCGGTAATGCCGATGAGCTGGAAAAAATTTTGATACGGATTGTTGCGGGCAATTATGAAAAACCAGGGACCGTCCGGAGAGCCATGCACATGGTGCGACTGGATCTGCCGGTAGATGCGTTGTTTATCTGCCGGGAGCAGATCAAAATCATGTTCAGTGGTGGGGGCCATGGCTTCAATGATATATTCAATCGGGTATTCAAAGGTGCGGTTTAAAAGATCCAGCAGCAGTACCGACACCTCGGTATCGGTCAGAAACTGGGGAAAGACATTATTTTGCTTCAGATATTCAGCCACCGCATGATAATTGGCAAAATCGCCGTTGTGGACCAGGGCTTCGTCCAGTCCGATAAACGGATGGGCCCCGCCGGGATGCCAGACGCGACCTTTGGTGGGATAGCGCTGGTGCGCGATCCATCCGTGGGCTTTAAAATCTTCTAAAAGGTAATACTGCGCCACCTGCTCGGCATAACCGACAATTTTCAGAATCATCAGATTGCGTCCATGGGACAGGACGAACGCTTTTTGTTCCCCCAGGGAGGCGTAAAATTTTTGATTCAGCTTAAATGAGTTTTGGTAGACAAATTCATCTTCGGCTTTGCGCACGTCCATGTCTGCCAATTCGTTTCCGGTGATAAACCGATCGAGGATGTCTTTTTTGACCCTGACAAAATAGCGCCAGACATCAGGCGGTCGGACCGTCAGCCCGTCAATATCCCGGAAATCTTTCAGGGCGGGAATTTGACCGGTCTTGTGGATTTCAAAAAAAGGCTCGATGCACGACTGCTCGACTTCCGGGCGGACCTGGGGGTCCAGCAGCGCCACCTGCAGCAGGTAGTGGGTGTCTAAAACATCCTGGCTGACCCCCAGACTTTGGGCGGAAAGGCCGACGGCCGCAATCCCACCCCCCTTTCCATTGCCGCGGTTGTGCATCTGGACGGACGGCTCAAAAATATGGCGGCCCCGCACCGGAACCGATGAAATAAAACCGGTTACCCCGCAGCCTCCCTCTTCGGCGGATTTTTTTGCGTAAAAATTTCCGCGCGGCAGCCTGGCCCGGACGCTTAAAATTTTATCGATGATCGCTTCCCTATTGTATCGCATGGATCAGGTATCTCCTTTGTTCAGGTGATTAGGCTGAAGACCGAAGGCTGAAGGATAAAAAAACAAGTGATTGGGCTGAAAGACCGAAGAGGTAATAACTTTAGCCTTCTTTCTATCTTCCACCTAAATTCCTTCAGCCTTCAGCCTCTCCCCCTTCAGCCTGCTCCTAAATTATAAGCTTCCTGTTCGGCGCCGGCTGGTATGTTTTTCTTTCGCTTTCTTCGAGATAATCCAGATGCACCAGCAGGTCCGTGCGGCCGGTCAGTTCCCGCATGCTGGTCAGACCATACTGCCGCAGCAGCTGGCACCACTGCCGACGCCAGGCGCTGTACATATTGACGATGCGCTGTTCGGCCCACGCTTCCGTGATCATGAAGCCCAGTTCATCGTCGGTCGAAGCGATGCCCCGGGCGCAGCCGCGTCCGCTTTCGCAGTTTCCGCAGCGGACGCATTCCAGTGCAACCATCTCGGCGGTGCCGATGACGACGCCGTCCGCGCCCAGCGCGATGCTCTTGGCAACATCCATGGCATTGCGGATGCCGCCGCTGGCGATCAGGCAGATTTCATCGCGAACGCCTTCTTCGGTCAGAAATTTGTGAACCTTGGGAATGGCATACTCGATCGGCATGGCGATATTCTTCTTGGCGATATCCGGCGCCGCTCCGGTCCCGCCGTAACTGCCGTCAATGTGCACGATGTGGGCGCCGGCATAGTAACTGCCGACGGCCACCATATCCACGTCCGTCGGCGTGGACACCTTTACGGATACCAAAACGCGCGGGTTGATGGCTTTCATCCAGTCCACGTGCTTCTTGTGATCTTCCACCGAATACACGCTGTGAAAAGGAAACGGCGAGAACAGGGCGTTTCCCACCACGGTTTCACGCATGGCGGCAACCTTGGGCGTGACCTTGTCTCCCAGCAGATGGCCGCCGAGCCCCGGTTTGGCGCCCTGGGCATATTTAAACTCCACCACCGGCGTGTACTGGATGGTTTTTTCCCCTACCCCGAACAGCCCGGTGGCCACCTGGGTTATCACGTGATCCCTGTAAGGGACCAGTTCTTCCGGATAGCCGCCTTCGCCGGTACTCATCAGGGTGTTCAGACGCGCGGCTGCCCGGGCCCTTCCTACAATGACATTCAGGGCGGTGGAACCGAAGGACATGCCGCCGCCGTAGCATGGCAGGGAAAGCGTTTTGCGGGGACGGTCGTCGGCACGCTTGTTAAGCTCCAGGCGGGTGTCGATGTCTTCGTCGGTGATATCCAGATAGGCGTCCGGGTCCGGGTGGATAAAGCGGATCTTATCAAAACCGCCGCCGGAGTTGCCGAGGTTGTATTCCAAATCTACCCGCGGCAGCATGCCGTCTTCAGCCATCTGCCAGTGGGCGATGAGCATTTCCGAGGTCCAGCGATAATCGCCGAGCGTGTCCAAAATGGGATTCAGGCGCAGGGTCAGCGCCTTTTCAGGGCAGCGGTCGATACAGAAGTGTTCGGTTTCGCGGCAGCTGAAACCGATGCAGCGGTGATCTTTGGGGCGAAGCGGTTTTGTGAAATTCTCGTAACGGGGATGCACCCCGTAAGGACACAGCTCGGCGCATAATCCGCAGGAAGTGCAGCGGGAATTTCTTCGGATGGCAAATTTGCCGATGGTGTTGCGGAAGCGAGACGCTGCGGCATTTACCTTCGGGAATCTATATTTTTCTTTTTGGGAAATCATCTCTTATTCCAACCCTATTAGTTTTTTTTCACCGAAAATCGGACCAAAGTTTTCCTTTTCAAGGTCTTCGAACCACATGGACCGGCCGATTTCACCCCGCAGCCGCCTGACTTCGCGGATGCCCATAGCTCCCATCACTTCAATCAGCTGATTGCGCCAGGCCCCCATCAGGTTGACGATGCGGTGGTGGCCCCACTGGGGATCGACATCGCCCAGCTTGACCGGGCAGGGCTTGCCGGACTTGCAGCGGTCGCACAAGCGGCATTCCAGAGCGATCAGCAGGGGGATGTCAATGGCGACGCCGTCTGCGCCGCAGATGATCGCCTTGGCGATATGTTCGGCCATGGCGATGCCGCCGGAAAAAATCAGGTTGACCTTGTTTCTGACGTTGTGGTCGACGAGAAAAAGATGAATTTCTCTGATCATTTCCTTTAAGAAACGGGGCGATGCCGCCTGCCTCTCCCGGCCGCAGTCATCCGCGTAAAAGTGAAGGGTGTCGACTTCGGCCCGGGTCAACTCCAGGGCGCGGCCGGCCGCCTTTGAATCCAGCGGCAGGCCGATGGAAATGATCAGTTCCGGCCGGCGGGCGCGCAACCGGGCCAGTTCGCCCTCGATGCCGTGTGCATCGCTGAGTTCAATCATTTGAAGACCGGGAACGGTGTCAAGGAAATGGCGGTAGTTGTCCCGGGTCAGACAAGGCGCCAGGCATTCCACGTAGGGCGCAAAGTTTTGAGAATAATAGTCCGGATTGAAATAGATCATGGTGTCCAGTGCATCAGCGGCCCGAACCGTCGCCTGCAGCACATTTTCACTTAAAACGCCGAAGGTCGGCTGCTGAAAGAGGATCGGGATCGGCACGTCGAAGATCGGCGGCAGATCCGGATCAAGGGACATGTCCGGGTTGAATGTGAGCCTGCCTTTTCGGCGGGAAAGTTCAATGCCGGTGTTGATGTACTCCCGTCCGTGAATGCCGTCCCGGGTAGGCCGGACGATTTCAGACATATCCGTCCACATGGAATCAAACCCTTTGCCCACAAAGGGGCCGCGGTAGCCGGCGCCCGAGACCGGAATTTTGCCGGTATGGGCCTGGTACCAGGTCCGGTGGATGATATCGGCCTTCCAGTAGTCATCGCCCAGGGCCCGGTATTCGGGATTGATCACCCGGGAAAAAATTCCCTTGGTGCACTCCTGGACGCAGCGGAAGCAGCTCTGGCAGGCATACAGGTATTCAGGCTCATCCATGGCGATCATATGCGCATAGTTTTCCTGAAAAATACCGTAAACGCATTTTTTTTTGACACACTCCCGGCAGCTTCCGGCGCAATCTTCGCGAAATTCCACGGTGCTGTATTTCCCCACCGGTTTATAACGGGGCGGTGCTGATTTTATGGGAACATGATATTTTTTTGTCATAAGACCCCCTCCGCCTGATCCGCCGCCGGTCGCGGCAGGAGGCCTGCGGCCGCAACGATTTCGGCGACGGTTTCTTCCCATTCAATCGCCATGATGTGAATTCCCCGCACGCCGGTGATTTCGCGCAGGGCCGCGATCGTCTCCAGACAAATGGCGATTCCCTCCCGGGCGGCATTCTTTTTTGGAACACCCGCCATGCGCTTGATCACAGAATCGGGAATATCCATGCCGGCCACCCGCTCGGCCATATATTTGGCCATGCCTTCGGATTTCAGCGGCGTTATTCCTGCCAGGATATGAACTTTGTCGGTCAACCCTTCATTGCGGGCCCCTGCCATCCATTGGGCGAACCGGTCCAGGTTGTAAACGCACTGGGTCTGGATGAAGTCGGCGCCGGCGTCGATTTTTTTGGCCAGCCGGATGACACGATATTCAAACGGGTCGGCGAAGGGATTGGCCGCCGCACCGATAAACATCCGCGGGGGCGTCTTCAGATTAAAGCCGCTCATGTCCTGACCGGTTTCTCTCATATTCCATACGGTTCGCACCAGATTGATGGAATCGATATCAAAAACGTTCATGGCGTCGGGCTGGCTGCCGAAATGCTGATGGTCGCCGGAAAGACACAGGATGGTTTTAATTCCCAGGGAGTAAGCCCCCAGGATGTCGGATTGCAGCGCGATGCGGTTGCGGTCGCGGGTAACCATTTGCATGACCGGTTCAAGGCCCAGTTGCATGAGGTGATGACAGGCGGCAATGCTGGACATTCTGACAATGGCCGTCTGGTTGTCGGTAACATTGACGGCATCCACACTCCCTTTCAGCAACGCTGCTTTTTTGCGGATGGCGTCGGGATCACCGCCCCGGGGCGGTCCGCATTCTGCGGTAACAGCAAAATAACCGGCTTCCAAAACTTTTTGTAAATGGCTGGGTGTTTCCGTATTCATATGATATGATCCTCTCTGACTAATTTTCGGGGACCGCCGGCATGGCTGGTTTTCCAGTTCTTGGGAGGCATGTAGTCCCTTAGATGATCGAGCTGCCCCAGAATTTTCAGCCGTTCGATGATCAGCTGCCAGGCGCAGTCAATGTCCGGCGAGACCTCGCATTTCCCGTTGCGGGAACCGCCGCAGGGACCGTTGAGCAGCTTCTTGGAACATCGCGTGACCGGGCAAATCCCGCCGAACGGGGCCAGTTTGCAGTCGCCGCAGCCTGAACACTCTTCGGTGAAAAGTCCCTGCTTCTCGAGCACGCCGATAAAGGTCGTGTTCACTCCCGGTAAGACGGGAACCTTGACGAAACGCCTGGCGATGGCCTGAACACCGGCGCCGCAGGCCAAAGATAACACCGCGGCATTTTGAGCAATGTGTGGGGCCGCCTCCTGAATAAACGCATCCTCGCATTGTCGCTCCACGGTAAACTCTTCAACGGCAATCTCTTTTCCTTCTTTTTTTAATGCCAGGCGCAAAGCCGAAGCAAGCGTCGCCACCTCATCTTCGCCGCCGGCAAAACAGGTTTTAACACAGGTGCCGCAGCCCAAAATAAGGAGCTTTTTGTACGGCGCGATAATTTCCTTGATTTCCGCGATGGATTTTTGTTCTCCGACTATCATAAACCGACTCCCTTAGATCATTTTCATGGCTGAATCTTGCCTGATAAAATTACGTGCGTTAAAATATCACGGATGCATAATGTTTAGCGGTATTCCGGCCGCCCTTGACGGTTTCATGCCGCCGGATTCGGCCCTATCACTGCCAGGTCGGACAAAATTCTTTGAATGATCTGTTCTGCGGCGGCAATATCACCGCATGCAATATTGAACAAAGACAAGCGTCTGCCGTCTAATCCGATTTCATCCAGCAATTTTTTGACCCATTCAACCCGTTTCCGGGCGCGGATATTGCCTTCCACATAACGGCACTGCCCTTCAGGACAGACAAATACAATCACGGCATCCGCGCCGGCTTCAAATGCCCGCAGCAAATAAACATCCTTAACCATGCTGGAACAGGGCAATTTAACTGATTTAATTTTAAGGTTAAGGTTTTCGCATACGGGCAAAGAATCGCCCTCTGTAAATGTATTAATACAATGAAACAATGTTATTGTAGGTTTAAGGCCG
>ENA-OSEO01006632-OSEO01006632.1-sediment-metagenome-genome-assembly--contig:-NODE-6632-length-10264-cov-3.505154_pt1 | contig 10264 bp, 12 predicted proteins | sample MGYA00237883_ERZ534232 | MGnify/ENA metagenome assembly ERZ534232
GAATGGGGGAAAACCTTCATTCAAAACGGCGAGGATCAGCTTCCTTCAGAGCGGATCTTTCTATCGGGCGTACTGATCGGACCGGCTCAGGAAAAATCGTGGTATCAGGACGAGAGACCGTGTGATTACTACGACATGAAAGGGGCGGTGGAGGCCCTGCTCAACGGGATCGGCCTTCGCGGGATCGCTTTCAAACAGGAGGAGGGAGCGCCCGGATACGACGCGCATCTCTTCGCAGGGATTTATTCCTCAGATACGCGCATCGGGCAGTTGGGAAAGGCCGCATCGCCGGCGCTCGGGGCATACGACATAAAGGATCAAAACGCCTACCTGTTCGAACTGGATGTTCAGCCCATCCTGATGCGCTGTCTTGAAACGACAACATTTAAACCCTTCCCCCGATTTCCCGCTGTGTTGAGAGATCTCTCCCTTCTGGTAGACCGACACACAGAAAGCGCCAGACTCATGGAGGTCATTCGAAAGGAGGGGGGCGAGCTGCTGGAGTCGGTTCGTATATTCGATCTTTACGAAGGAAAGAACCTCGATCCTTCGGAAAAGGCCATAGCGTTCAGGATATCTTACAGATCTGAGCACGAGACCCTCGATGGTGAACGGATCAACCGTTTACACGGGGCCATTATTGAAAAGATCCGAGAAGAGACCGGAGGCAGATTGAGGGAGGTCTGAAAAATGGTCCAGATTCCTGATAACAGACGGTACTTTCGTATCGGGGAGGCCAGCCGTATCGTGGGCGTGGAACCCTATGTATTGAGATATTGGGAGAATGAATTCCCGCAGTTGAGGCCCAAAAGGGCCGATTCCAGACAGAGGACTTACCAGAGAAAAGACTTAGAGGCCCTTCTTGAGATCAAGAGACTTCTTTATGAGGAGCGCATGACCATTGAGGGCGCCAAGTTACGCCTCAAAAAGGAAAAGAACGAGCCGTTAAATACCGGCCACCCATTCTTCAAAGAGATAAAGGGAGAACTGCACAAGATACTGGACGTACTCAGTTAGGTATGCCGTGTCGCTTCCTGTTGACTTCACACCCTGTCATCTATTTATCTTGTCGCGAAGAACGCCGGAAGTCTTGAATACAACGACCCGTCTTGCCCTTAGTTGGAGATCTTCAGTGGTTTGAGGATTTCTCCCCCGCCGTGCGGATTTTTCTTTAACAACAAGCTTGCCGAAACCGCTGATCAGGAGGTTTTCTCCCTTCTCCAAGGTTCCTTTAATGAGTTCAAGCAGATTTTCTGTTACAGTCCGCGATTGGCTTTTGCTGAGTCCGACCTGATGGTAGATAGTGTCAATGATCTTTTCTTTGGTCAGGGCCACCTTATGATCCTCCTCATCTGTACCGCAGGGTGAAAACCACGTAAGTCTTAAATTTTCAGAGAAAAATACACTCCAACTGACGGGTGTGTCAAGCATTTTTTATCTTTAAAAACTTTTCTTTCAGCTTATTGTTGACAAATTCCGGTACGAGACCGCTAACGTCTCCGCCAAAGCTTGCCGCTTCCTTGATGATGGTGGAACTGATGTAAAACCATTTATAGTCGGTCATCAGAAATACGGATTGGACATCACGGTTCAATTTCCGGTTCATGAGCGCCATCTGAAATTCATATTCAAAATCTGAGAGGGCCCGAAGTCCCCTTAGGATGATATTTGCTTTCTTATGAATCACATAATCAACCAATAATCCGTCAAAGGTATCTACCTCAATATTCGGGTTACCTTTCAACGCCTCCTGGATCATCCCTATCCTTTCGTGTATGGTGAAAAGGGGTTCCTTTTTGGGGTTGTGCAAGATGGCAATAATCAGGCGGTCAAAAATGTCCAGACCCCGCGATACAATACTCAGATGCCCGTTGGTGATAGGGTCAAAAAAGCCAGGGTAGATGGCGGTTTTGCTACATGGTTCCATTCCTCGTTCGACTCCTGATAAGGGGTTAATGGAAGTGTCCAAACTGCCTGAAATGCCTAAAGTTAAGATTGAATTCGTCAATTCGTCAATTCATAAATCGTGATCTTCGTGTCTCCATAAACACGGGCAATCACCCGTGAAAACCCTGAAAAAAACAATGGAAGGTCAGAGGTCTTTGCCGTTTCAATAACGATCCGTGCCGTGGGTGAAAGCCATTCTCTGGAGGCGGTCTCTACAACCCATGACGGGGCGATATTTTTGGAATAAGGCGGATCCAGGAAGACGAGATCAAATTTTGTTCTCAAGAAGGGATGTCCCCAGGGGATCCCTCTTTCAATATCCCTTATCAGGACCCTGCTTGAATGTCGGTGTCCACATCTCTCAATATTTTTTTTTATCAGGTCGATGGATTGATCCAGGTTATCGATAAAAACTGCATATACGGCGCCTCTGCTCAGGGCCTCGAGACCGAGACTCCCTGTGCCCGAAAAGAGATCCAGCACATGATATCCCGATAGGTCCTGACCCAGAATGTTAAAAACCGCTTCGCGAACGCGATCAGCGGTCGGTCGAATGAGACGTCCCTTCGGACCTAAGAGAATCCTTCCCCTTGAAAGGCCCCCGGTAATTCTCATTCGACGCCTCTTCGATCACGGCCATTTGTACCAGACGAGGACAGACCAGGCATGGCTGTCTTCGAAAGAACCCCGATTTGGCAGGGAAGCAGATTTCGTGTCGATCAGATGGTGAGGAAAACAACCCCCATTTTTTGGGTCCCACTTGGATTGATTTGTTTGCCTCGATGTCATGGCAGATACCCGATAGCGGTTACACCCGCTTTGACCTTCTGCCGCGCCTGAACAGTGACTCTGCTGTCGCTGGGAAGATATACTTCCAGTCGGGAGCCAAACCTGATAAGTCCGAATCGCTGTCCTCTGGTTACATGATCTCCCTTTTCAATCCACCATACGATTCGCCTTGCAATAAGACCCGCAATCTGAACAAAGGCAATTCGTTCACCATTCCCGGTCTTCAAAACAATCAGGTTTTTTTCGTTTTCTTTTGATGCCTTGTCAAAGTTTGCGGAAAAGAATTTTCCTGGTTGATAGGAGATTTCCTCAATGATCCCGCCAATGGGGATGCGATTGACATGAACATTGAAGATCGACATGAAGATACTCACCTTCACTGCGGAACGGCCGAGGGGGTTGTCGCCCCCGTCAAGATGAAGCACCTCCAGAATCGTGCCGTCGGCAGGCGTCAGCACGGCTCCCTCTTCATCAGGCTCGTTTCTGCGTTCAGGGTCTCTGAAAAAAAAGAGGATGAAAAGAGCAACGACCCCAAGGATCATAGTGATATAAAAATGGCCGAAAAAGGCAAAGAGGAGGGTCACCCCGCTGCTGTAAATAATAAAGGGAGCCCCTTCCCTGGCCACCGGCCATGTGTTGTTAATGCGTGAGTCGTCCAATTTATAAGTTGAAGACCTTTACCTTTCTTAATCAAGATTCGATGGTTCAGAAGGAGGGTTCACTCGCTTTCTTAGAAAAGCGAATGAGCCAGCCGATGGTTTGGACTCTAAATCATTTAAAGACTCATTGTCAATCCCCTTCCGAACGTCAAAGTGCGGCGTGTGGCGTGTGGAATAACTTCAAACCTGGATTGGGTCGGATATCTGGGGGGCGGAGATAAACCGGACTGAGAGCGTAGGGATCATCCGGATCGCCATGAAGGAATTTCTCGATCGCCAGGGATCCGACGGAAGATGCCCTCAGACACCAGCAGTGAACCGGCGCCAGCAGGACGCTCTCTCCCGGCAACTTCTTCAACCGTGTCCCCTGGGTCGGGTAATCGTTCCCTACAAACAGCGAGGGTTCCTGGAAAAGAAGAGGGAGATCGTCGAATCGGACCCAGGTATCTTCACCGGTTCTTTTGAGGCCGCTATTATTTTCCCAGACAAATCGGGCGGCGAAGACCTCACCTTTCCTCGAATGGAGAAGGGGAACTATGGGCAGACCTGCAGACGGGGCTTGAAGCGCCATGGCCTCAAGGGTCGATATGCCGACAATGGGGACCCGAAGGGCATGGCACAATCCTTTTGAAAGAGAGAGCCCTATCCTTAGGCCGGTAAAGCTTCCCGGTCCTGTCGCAACCGCAATACATGTTACGTCATGAATCTCCCGTTCTGAGGAACTGAGCAGAAAGTGAAGGGCAGGCATCAGGTTCCTGAAGTGTCCTTTTCCTTCAGTCATGAGATGCTCTGCTATGAGGCCGCCGCTTTCAGAGAGAAGGGCAAGGGAGAATTGAAGGGTCGACGTATTGATGGCCAGGATCATAGGAGTTCACGCAGTACGAATTAGGCGTTGCCAGTTGGGATTTAGGAGTGACAAGTTCTGAAATCACCAATCACCCACCATCAATCAACAGTCACATTCGGCTTACCCGATAAGCCGTTTGATGTCGTTATAGACGACGAACACCATCAGCAGCGCCAGGAGAAAGATACCCACCTTCTGGAGAAGCTCACGTTTCTTGATATGGAGGGGCCTTCCGATGGCCAGTTCTATCAGGAGCAGGACAATGAAACCGCCGTCCAGAACCGGAACCGGAAGGAGATTCAAAATGCCGAGGTTGATGCTGATAACGGCCGTGAAAGGAATCAGGTGAATCCAGTTTTCCTGGGCCAGTTGGCCGGTCATCTGGCCGATAAGGATCGGTCCTCCAACCGTCTCCATCGGAATGACCCTCTGGATAAGCTTTACAACGGTCAGGCAGGTCAGTTCAATGATTTCCCAGGTCTTTCGAAATCCTTCCGAGATGGCGTCTACAGGTCCAAGTTCCACCTTCTCGAATGTACCGGCCGCGACGATCCCAATGAGGGGCGATCTGATCTCCTCACCGAAGATATTTTTGCTCACTGAAATTTCGGGCGTCACCATGACCGTGTGATATTCATCGCCTCTTTTTATTGTCAACTCAACAGGTTGACCCGTATTTCCTTCTATAATTTTTTTGATCTGCGGCCAGTTTTGTGTTTGCTTGCCGTCCACGGACACGATGATGTCGCCTTTCAGCAAACCTCCCTTGCTGGCCGGCGAATCTTCCCGTATCTGCCCGATCTCCGGAGTCATGACATGGACCCCTGCCACCATATAGAAACCGCAGAAGATGATTAGGGCCAAGAGCAGGTTGAAGATGGGACCTGCGGCCACAATGCCAATCCGTTTGGCCACGTGTTTATTGCTGAAGGATTTTTTTTCATCTTCAGGAGAGAGGGGTTCATCCTCTTCTTCAACGTTTTCTCCCAGCATCTTCACATATCCGCCCAAGGGGAGGGCGGAGATAAGATACTCTGTTTCTCCCATCTGTTTGCCTATGAGTTTTGGTCCGAAACCCAGTGAAAATTTCAGAACCTTTACACCAAAATACTTGGCGGCCAGAAAATGACCCAACTCGTGAAAAAATATCAACACGCCAAGAACAACGACGAAAGGGAGTATGTAGTACAGAAAAAAATGTATGGATTGATCTAAGTGCATGGGGCTTCTCCAGGCTTAACCGGCTCGGGTGATTGACGAATTAACTGCTCAACTGTCCTTTGGCTGTGTCCCTTGCCCACCTGTCGGCGGCTATGACGGCTTCAATGGTATCGACAGATGACTGGGTGTGTGCCTTCATCGTTTTTTCTATCACATTCGGGATGTCGAGAAAACCGATCTTTCCATTCAGGAAGGCTTCTACTGCAATTTCATTAGCCCCGTTTAAGACGGCAGGCATGCTTCCTCCTGCTTTTCCTGCCTTCAGGGCCAGTTCCAGGCATTTGAACCGGCTCATGTCCGGCTTTTTGAAACTGAGGTGGCCGATCGTTTCCAGATCCAGTGGGGGAAGGCTGTTGACCAGATGTCGTGGATAGGAGAGGGCATAGGAGATCGGGATGGTCATATCAGGTCTGCCCATCTGGCTGATAACAGAGCCGTCCCTGTATTCGACCATGGAGTGGACGATACTTTGGGGATGTATCAGGATATCTATCTGGTCCATTTCCAGATCAAACAACCATCTGGCCTCGATGACCTCGAGTCCCTTGTTCATCAGGGTCGCTGAATCGATGGTGATCTTGGGGCCCATTTGCCAGTTGGGATGCCTGAGTGCTTGGGCGGCTGTGACGCCGCGCATTCCGTCAAGGGACAGGTCCCGGAACGGTCCTCCTGAAGCGGTCAGGATCACCCGTTTCAGGTCCTCTCTCGAGTGCCCCTGAAGGGATTGGAGGATCGCGCTGTGTTCGCTGTCGATCGGCAGGACGGTTACGCCCCTTTTTTGGGCCTCGGCCATTACCAGGGGGCCGGCCATGACCATGGTTTCCTTGTTGGCAAGGGCGATATTCTTTCCGGCTCTGATGGCTTCAAAGGTAGGCATCAGGCCCGCTGCACCGGTCATGGCGGAGACGACGGTATCCGCATCTTCAAGGGTTGCCAGGCGGACAAATCCTTCAACGCCGAAGAAGACCTTCGGGGAGTTCTTGGTCGTCAGGCGCGACTGTACCTCTTCCGCAAGGGATTCATTTAACACAGCCACGAATGCTGGCCGAAAGGACGCTATCTGATCTAAAAGGAGGTCCGTATTCTTGCCTGCGGAAAGGGCCACAATCTTGTATTCCTCGGGGTAGGTCCTGACTACCTCCAGGGTGGAGATGCCGATGGACCCCGTAGCGCCTAAGAGGACGATATTCTTCATGTCGATGCTCCAATCAAAATGAATCGCGACTAATAGAGATGTGTGCTCTTCGTTGACTATGGCGACCCAAGGTCAAGACAAAGATAAACATAAAGAACGGGGATGGCAAAGAGAAGACCGTCAATTCTATCGAGTATCCCCCCATGTCCGGGGAGAAGATTCCCTGAGTCCTTTACGCCATGGGTTCGTTTCAACATCGATTCGCACAAATCGCCGATCTGGTCCGCTGCAGACAGGATCGCCACAAGGATTATCACTTTCAAATCCAGTATGCAGGGACCGATCAGACGAATAAATAGGGATGCCGCCAGAATGCTGGCGACCAGTCCGCCAATGGCCCCCTCCCAGGTCTTGTTTGGGCTGACGGCTTCATAGAGCTTATGCCTTCCCAGAAGTCTGCCGAAATAAAAGGCGCCCGTATCGCTTGCAAAAACAACAGTCAGAAGGAAAAAAATCCAGATCGGTCCATTCGGCCGCAGGTCGATAAGTATGAGCAGGGCAAGCGGAAGCGCTGCATAAACGGGACCGAAGAGGGCCTTGCCAAGATTTTCAGCCGCAAGTCTTTGAGGGCCCGCTATCATGAACCATGTCATGGGTATGAGTGCCCACAACAGAATAACGGCCGGTACAAACATGATCTGTCGAAGGTATATGGCAGCGAACAGGAGGACTGTCAAAAGCCCGATGAGCCAAAGGAGGAATTTTGGAAGGCGTGCAGAGGTCACCGCGTAAAATTCCCTCAGACCAGCCAGGGAGGCCGCACAGATGACCGAGTAGAAAACCTCTTTCGGTCCACGGCCTATGAGCAAAATCAGGATGGGTACGGCGATTATGGCTGTCAGCCATCGTTTCAGATGCATAATCATCCATCGGAGCGATGTTGCCGCCCCTCATTTTTCAGTCTTTACTCACTGCTCCTTACGGACTATTCTCTACTGTTCCCTTTCTATACTCCCGAACCGCCTGTCCCGCTTCTGATAGTCGCCAATCGCGGTCAGGTATTCGTTCTTGCCGAAATCCGGCCAGAGGGTTGGGGTGATATAGATCTCGCTATATGAAATTTGCCACAAAAGAAAGTTGCTGATTCGGTATTCACCGCTGGTCCGGATCAGTAAATCGGGGTCCGGCATCCCCGATGTGTAAAGAGCGTCCGAAATCGCCTGCTCTGTTATCTCATGCGTGGCCATGTGGCCCCGTTGCACCCTCTCGACAATTTTCACGACGGCATCCAGGATTTCCTGCCTGCTCCCGTAGCTGAGCGCCAGGGTCAGGGTCATTCGGTTGTTGGACGAGGTCTTTTCGATAGCGTCCAGAAGAGTTTCTCTGGTGCTTTTTGGAAGCCTTGAGGTCCTGCCGATGGTCTTGAGCCTGATTCCGTTTTCCTGCATCTCTCTCAGCTCTTTTTTCAGGAATCGGTTGAGGAGCTTCATGAGCGACTGAACTTCGCGTGCAGGTCGCTTCCAGTTTTCTTCAGAAAAGGCGTAGAGGGTGAGCCAGCGGATACCGATTTCACGACTCAGCGTCACGATTTCTCTGACGGCGTCAGCCCCCTTCTGGTGACCCAGTATGCGGCTGAGACCTTTCTTTTTGGCCCACCGGCCATTGCCGTCCATAATAATGGCGACGTGCTCAGGCAATCGTCTGAAATCAATGGATGTCATGGTGTTTCGTCTAAAAGTGCCGGTCAGGACATTGTGTAATGAAGAGAGAGGCGGAAGATCAGAATTCTATGATTTCCTTTTCCTTGCGGGATGTTATCTGATCAATTTTTTTGATGAACTCATCTGTAATCTTCTGCACGTAGTCCTGAGACTTGAAGAACTCATCTTCCGAAATCTCTTTTTCGGTTTTCAGCTCCTTGAACATTTCGTTGGCTTCCCTTCTGAGATTCCGTATTGAGATACGGTTCTCCTCGGCCATCTTCTTTGCCAGCCTTGCCAACTCTTTTCTTCTTTCCTCTGTCAGGGGCGGGATCGAGATCCGGATGATCTTGCCGTCATTTGCAGGGGTGAGACCCAGCTCAGATTTCAGAATGGCCTTTTCGATATCCCCGATAATGGACAGGTCCCAGGGTTGAATGGTGATAAGCCTGCTCTCCGGAACGGCGATGGATGCTACCTGTTCCAGGGGCATCTGGGTATTGTAGCAATCGACTTTGATCCCTTCTAAAAGGGCGGTAGAGGCCCGCCCTGTTCGGATTCTCCTGAAATCCCTTTCAAGGGCCTCTGCGGTCTTGTTCATTTTCTGACGCATTTCGGAAAGGATTTCGTCCTTCATGGCGCTGCTCCTTATCCGGACAAACCGGAACGAAAAGGTCCCACACAAAGGCACCCCGGTAATTCAACAACCGGACATGGTTTCACGGGGCAGAGGGAGACGTGGAGATTTTGAAATTCTGTAGTGTTCTTTACTCTGTAGCCATGCCGGCCCGCAACATCAAGAAAAGCGATGCTGCCGGGCAGGCATGGCTCGATGAAAAGGATTAACCCTCGGTTTCACCTAACTGAAATCGAACGAACCGTCTGATGACAATGTTTTCTCCTGTCTTGGCGATCAATTCGTTTAACAGGTCCTGAACCGTAATGTCAGGGTTTTTTACAAAAGGTTGTTCCAGGAGGCATGCTTCGGAATAGAACTTGTTCAGTTTTCCTTCCACAATTTTATCTAAGACTTTTTCAGGTTTTCCCGATTCTTTGGCCTGGACTGCATAGATCTCTTTTTCCTTTGCGAGAACATCTGCCGGCACAGTTTCGCGATCTATAGCGATCGGGCTGCTCGCGGCAACCTGAATGGCGACGTCCTTTACGAAGTTTGTGAAATCTTCCGTTTTGCCAGTGAAGTCTGTTTCACAGTTCGCCTCGACCAGGACCCCGATCTTCCCTCCTGCATGGATATAGGACTGCACTTGACCCTGGGAAGTGGCGCGTCCCCCACGCTTTTTGGCCGTTGCGATCCCCTTTTTTCTGAGATAATCAATGGCCTTGTTAATATCCCCGTTCGATTCCGAAAGCGCTGTCTTGCAATCCATTATCCCAACGCCGGTCTTTTCTCTAAGCTCTTTGATCGTTGAAGTCGATATCGTCAATTTATACCCTCACTTGATGGATGTTTTTGTAATCTATACTGGTGTGTGATGGCCAATAGGCCGCTTTATCCTTCCATAGGCACGACGTTTTGGTCGTCCCTTGCTTCGCTCGTTTCAGAAGGGTCGCTTTTTGGAAGGACAATAATTTCAGGTCCCCCTTCTTCGCTCTCAACAGCTCGTGGGGGTTCAGCAGCCTCAACTTCAGGGGCCTCCTGATCCTTTCTTAAGGCATCTTCTTCTCTTAACCGTTGCTCTGCAAGATTGTGTCCTTCAATGCAGGCGTCGGCAATTTTGGAGCAAATGAGTCTGATAGCCCGTATGGCATCGTCATTCCCCGGTATGAGGAAATCGATTTCATCCGGATCGCAATTGGAGTCGGCAATCGCAACAACAGGAATGCCGAGTTTTTTAGCCTCTTTGACGGCTATTTTTTCTCTCTTGGGATCGACAACGAACAATACCCCTGGCAGTTCATCCATATTTTTGATCCCACCCAGGTTTTTTTCCAGTTTTTCCAGTTC
>ENA-OSEO01006633-OSEO01006633.1-sediment-metagenome-genome-assembly--contig:-NODE-6633-length-10263-cov-2.272138_pt1 | contig 10263 bp, 10 predicted proteins | sample MGYA00237883_ERZ534232 | MGnify/ENA metagenome assembly ERZ534232
AGGAGTAGCAGGCGTCCCTTTTTGCATGTTTTCCAAAGCAGTTAATAGCTTGACAACCGCATCAATAATTGCTTCCGGACGAGCGGCGCAGCCTGGTACATAGACGTCAACCGGAATTACAGCATCAATGCCGCCGGCAACACAATAACAACCGTCGAAAATACCGCCGCTGCAGGCACAGGTACCAACCGCAATAACGAACTTGGGGTCCGGCATCTGTTCATAAATTCTTTTAAGCCGGTCACGGGTCTGCAAAGTTACAGCGCCGGTGCATACTAATACATCAGCATGGCGAGGGGTACCTTTTTGCAATAATCCGAACCGCTCCACATCAAAACGAGGAGTTAGAGAGTCGACAACCTCAATATCACACCCATTACAGGCACCGGCATTAAAGTGGATAATCCACGGTGATTTCCGTCTGCCCCAATCTATTGCTTTTTCTATAAATGTTTTTGTCATATCATCACCTCCGGAAAATAAGAACCAACGCCAGGACACCGACAACCACATAAAGTAGCGGTAATGTCAATACTCCCCGGGGTGCAGTGGCAATCACCAACACCAGTACATGCATGATGGTGAAGAAAAACGCATAAGGGAAAAACTGCTTATAATCAGGAGATATGTTATGAACAAAGTCTTTTTGACCGCAGGCATAAGACTCAAATTTGCCACTATCCGTAACTTCAGATTTCGGCGCATAACGTCCCGCCACTTTGGTCAAAGCAGCTCCCACGATTATAATAATTAAAAATACTATAGGCGGGGAAAGCAAAATATTATATAACAATTTTCTCCCTCCTAACCTTTCAAATTAGTTAATTCGCGGATATCAACATTACCGTTTTTATGATAAAGACTGATGGCAATTCCAGCCGCGACGACAGCAACAATGACTTCAAGAACGATCATGGTAATAACAAACGTCTGCGATAAAGCAATGTTTCCGTTTACCGCGCCTGCAAATACCAATAACAAGGTAATAGCCTTCATTGCTATCTCAATAGCAATGATAATGCGGATCAGGTTGTAGGTTCTGACCAGACAGAACATACCGGTAATAATCATCAGCAAAGCTGCCGTGAGAATTATGGCACTGACTATATTCATATATTATCACGCTCCTTAAACAAGACTATTACCGCAAATGTACCAGCTAAGATAGCAATAATCTGTCCTAAGATATCGGCCTGGCGCAAACTCCAAAGCGCTTCTTTGAATGCTGCAAATGATGCTGGCGTTGACGAAATAACGATATTGAAGTCATGGCTAAAGAGGATAAACAGTAACGATGCCCCGGCAAAGATCAATATCGCGGGTAATGCGGCTGCTCTTGCTCTATGCTCTTTTATGTGCTCTTCATCTTTACGGTCGGAGTTTGTCAGGCTGACGGCACTGACGAATACCACCGTAATCAATCCGGAGCATACCGAAAGTTCGAATATGGCGGCCCAGTAAGCGCCCATCAAGAATAATACGGCGGCCAAAAGCGCGCTGGCAACTCCCAGCGATATAGTTGACTTAAGCATACTGCGCAACATTACCGCTGCGCCGCCGGCGACAACCATCAAAACTAAGCATAAGACAATGAAAAACTGTTGCATTTTTCTCCCCCCTCCTTAGAGTATACCTTGCAGATGCAAGAAATTGAGAATAACGGGGAACAAGACACCAAAAGCAACTGTGACGATCGACAGTAAAACTGCCGCTAAAGAAATTGTACCTTTCGCCTCGGTTACCTCTGTCAGATGATCTTCCAACGGTCCAAAGAATACTTTGCGTTGAAGAATCAGGAAATATGCGGCCGTAAAGATACTGGCTGCCAGAGCAATACCGCCGCCTACAGCAGAGACGCTCTGCCAAACAGCGATAATAATCAGTAATTTGCTCCAGAACCCTGCCAGCGGCGGAATACCAGCCATTGAAAGGAAGGCAAGTATCGAGGAAACCGCCGTTACCGGCATCCGAGCCTGCAAACCGCCCAGTTGATCAATATCGGTTGTCCCTGTTTGCGTTTCCACCGCAGCGGAATTAACAAATAATGTTGTTTTGAACGTCGCATGATTGAAGAAGTGCAACATTGCTCCCACAAATCCGAGCAGGCTGCCTGAGGCAACGCCTAAAACTATATAGCCGATCTGACTGATACTCGAATATGCGAGAATACGTTTGAAATCTTTCTGTCCGCAAGCTGCCACCGCGCCGAATACAACAGAAATCAACCCCAAAATCAACAGCGTATTATTGATCATCGGCATCGAAACAAACACGCTGTTTAAGACTCTGATCAGAGCATAAACACCGGCCATCTTGGTTACGATACCGCCGAGCAGCACCGAAACAGAAGCAGGTGCGCTCTGATATGCATCGGGCAGCCAACCATGGAACGGTGCGATACCGGCCTTGATACTGAAACCGGCAATAAACATCACAAATCCGACTATCAGCAGCGGAGCATATTGGGCATTACGCCAATCTGCCAGCGCTTTGGCGACATCACCGTAAACCAAACTGCCGGTTTGGGTAAATATCAGCGCAAACGAACCTAAGATCAAAGCCGATGCGATAGCCGACATCACCAGATATTTGAAAGCACCTTCCAAACCTCTTTTGTCATGTAGTAAAGCAATCAGTACGAACGAGGCAATACCTGTAATTTCCAGGAAAACATAAAGGGAAAACAGATCGGTTACAACAGCAATGCCATTCATACCGAGCATAATTACCATTAACAGATTGGTATAATTTAGCGCTTTGGCACCAATGGTATTTTTAGCAGTCAGCAGCGACGCCAGCGAAACCATACCGATGCAGAACAAAACTACCAGCGAGAACAAGTCAACGGAAAGCTTGGCCGCTCCCAGCGTAGCATTCATATCCCAAAACAGAGAGAACTCAATGAAGTCCTTGCCATGCATCCATAACAACGCCATACAAACAACAGCAGCGATCATTTGAATAATGGCTACTATATAACCAACGGAAATACTGATAGCGCCGCCGGTTTTCTTACTGACTATATTCAACAGTAATATCGCCAGTAACGGTAATCCTAAAAACGAAATCGTAGCAAATGTTATCATATCAGTTCCCTCCTTTCTACATTAATGCAATGAACAGCATGATAATAAAAGCAATACCAGAGAAAGACCAAACCATATATCTAGACGGGCTACCATTATTTGCCATCCTGAATCTGGATGACACGAAAGATACGATCTTAACCAGCAACACGTCATAGAACCAGTTGATAGCTCTATCGATACCAAAACAGATATAAGAATAGATTTTAACCACTACCATCAACCAGGTATAAGGATCAGTGTAGCGTTTTTCAGCGCCATTATAGATACTGTGCAGTACCGGCGCATAATGAATGTGGTCAACGGCACTAAGGGCTGCGCCAGTCTTTTTATAGCCGTAAATATGATTGAGCACGCCAAGTAGCAGTATAACGCAGGAGATAATAACCAGCGTTGCCGAATGCGGCCAACCAGAAAAATCATGGTTGCCGATGATATCGCCAAAAATCGGCTGAATCAGATATTGCAGAGGAATAAAATTGCAAACGCCGAAAACAACGCAACCAATCGCTAAAATAACCACTGGTAGTTGCATGGCCGGCGGCGCCTCTTTCAACCTGCTGACATTAGGAGCTTTAACCTTACCAAAAAACACCGCTTGGCCCATTTTCAAGAAGGAAGCTGCAATCAGAAAAACACCAAACACAGCTATCGCATAAAAGATCCAGTTAGTTTCCAGGGCAGCGTCAAAGATCAGCTCTTTGGAGAAAAACCCGTTAAATCCAGGAACGCCGCAAATTGCCAAGGAGGCAATGACAAAACAAATGCCTGTCACCGGCATAACTTTCATTAGTCCGCCCAGCTTACTCATGTCGGTGGTACCGGCACGGTGCTCTACAGAACCGGCAGTCATAAACAGACAGCTTTTATAAGTTGCATGGTTTAACATATGAAACACTGCGCCGATCAATCCTACCGGCAAGGCCGTGCCAACACCCAAGACAATAAAACCAACCTGGCTGATTTCTTGATATGCCAGTAGACGTTTCATGTCTTTTTGGATCAAAGCCATCGCGCCGGCAAGTAAAATCGTCACGGCGCCGATGATCATTACAGCAATACTCATACCACTGGCCGGAACAAGTTGATAAAATTCATATGAAACGCGAACCATCAGGTAAATACCGAGGAATTTTTCCAATGATCCGGGTAGGAACGGCATGAACGGCAACGGAGCATCCTGGGCAGCATCAGGGATCCAACTATGGAACGGCATAGCTCCTGCTTTACCAAGTGCGCCCAGCATCAAACAAAGATACCCGAATAGTCCCATACCGGAAACAGACAGCCCAGAAATAGCGTCCATACTTAAACTTCCGGTTTGGAATACCGTGAAGGCAATGCCCAGCATTAACAACAAGTCAGCTATACCGGAGATGATCAGTGCCTTAACAGCAGTTTTAGGCTTACTCTGCTGGTTTATCAAAAGGAAGCCAAACAAAGTGACTAATAAACCTTCCCAGAAAAACAGCATGACCACAAAATTATTAGCCAATACCGCGCCATTGGCTAAGGCCACTGTCAATAGGAAGTAAAAGAAAAATTGACCGGATTCGTTTCTGTTCCTCATAAAAGCGATGCTGTATATGGCGACCAACAAGGCAAAAACAGCGATCAACAAAACGGTAAACCCGGAAAAACTATATATCCTGAATGCCAGATTCATCTCAAAACCAGCCCAGGGCATTAGCATCGTTGTTTCCTTAGTACAAAAGATAGCGATTGCTGCAATGAAGTTAATGACTATTGCCAAAACCAACACCGCAGCGCGGCCGGAATAAGCAGTTTTAGGGATAATTAATGCTAAAAATGCTAATATCGCCGGAATAACAATCATGATCCAAATTAATCCGGCGCCGTTGCCGCTTGTTATAAGTGAACTCAAACCGCTAATCATATCCTACCACCTCCCTAAAGATTCAATAATGAAGGTCGTAACATAAGATGGCAGGTTGATAAAGATACCTCCCAGGAGTGACAGCGCGCCTAAAATGGCAACGCTGCTGACCATTTCCCACGAACCTTCTTTGATATCGGGATGCGTAAGCTCACCAAAGAATACTTTGATGAATACTCTTAACAAATAGATTATGGTCATCACTGCGCCGATAATAAATATAACCGCCAGCCAGGGTGAAGCACCAGTAGCCGCACCATAGATAACCATGTATTTGGCGAAGAAACCACCGAACGGCGGAATACCCATTACTGAAAAAGCACAAAGAGCAAAGGCAACGGCAGTAATCGGTAAGCGCTTTGCCAATCCGCCCATTTTGTTAATGTCCTTAGTATGAGTGCTATGTTCAACTATACCAGCACAGAGGAAGAGTCCACCTTTAGCCAAACTATGCATGAGGATATAAAGTAAGCCGCCGGCTGCACCAACCATGGTGCCGCAGGACAACCCCAAAAAGATAAAACCTAACTGGCTGATAGTTGAATAAGCGATGATCCGCTTAATATCAGTTTCTACCATTGCCGCACCGGCGCTGACTAAAGCGCTAACACCGGCAATAACGGGAACTACTGTGTCCCAAACCGGGTCAAGTTGAAAATTGACCAGGAAAAGCCGCGCAAAAACATAAACGCCAATCTTGACCAACACCGCGGCGTGGAGCAGTGAAGTGACGGGAGAAGGCGCTACGCCGGCATCCGGTAACCAGGTATGCAACGGCAAAGTTGCCGACTTGGAAAGGATACCGAATAAAATCAATACCATTGCTGCCGTGGTTACGGTATTTCCCTGCATTTCAAGCAGATTGAAAGTACCGGTCTGCATATAAACAGAGATAAATCCGATTAGCATTAATAGAGCGCCGCCGACTGTAATCAAAAACGCTTTGTCGGCGCGAAGCACTACGTCTTTGCCTCGATAGAATCCAATTAAACGCCAGCAGCAAATTGCCGAAATTTCCCAGAACAGATATATCAGCAGCAGGTTTGTCGAATAGACCAACCCCATCATTGAGCCGATAAACAGTACAACCATCATGTAGTACTCGTTTTGATTGGGATAATGTTCGATATAACCAAACGAATAAAACACAATAATTGAGGCTACCAATGACGATGTCATTGCCATGAATACGGCTAATCCATCGGCAAAAAAGCCCATCGTAAAGCCGAAAATCGTCGCCGGCATGGCCTGAGCAAAAATAATCAAAAAAACATGGATGATGCATCTTCAACAGTGATGCCCGAGTGGGTTATGAAACTCCTATGCAGGCTTTGGTCTCGTATTTTTCATGAGAAAAATCGCTCGTATTGCCTTTTTTGCGGATGTGAAGGTCAAATTGTGGATCAATTTCCCCGCAGGGGATACGGCTAACCATGAAAGGGATGGACATGATACGAAAAAAAATACTCGTACCCGATCGTATCAGACAAAATGAGGGCAGCTTTGGCTTTATTCCTCATCGTTTCCTCACCGATGGATTCTTAGCCGCGATGAGTCAGCACGAACTGCTGTTATATCTGTTTCTGATACTGGCCGCTGACCGTTATGGCCTGTCCTTTTATAGCTGCAATTCCATTTGTTCTTTGCTTGGCCTCACCACCGATCAATACCTGAAAGCCAGAGACGGTCTGATCGAAAAAGATTTGATCGCTTTTGACGGAACAATTTTTCAAGTACTTTCTTTGCCGGCGCCATTAAACGCCGATTGGCGCCAAAAGCCTCGATCAACGCGAGGAAAAGGCCCTGTGTCGATTGCCCAAGTTTTTCAACAGTCGCTCAAAGGATCAATTCATGATCGATAACCCCTTTCAAACACTAAAACAAGCTATTGACGAATATCTGCAGTGGATGCTTTCCAACGGCTATTCTTTCCGCACATGTGATACATATCGAATTGAATTAAACCACTTTTTCCTCTTCATATTCCGGAAGCAAATTGACTGGAATGATATCTTTACCCTTAATACACTCAAAGACTTCCAAAAAAGCAAACAAGATACTGGACCCGCGGTCAGAGGGCTTTGGCAGTATCTATTTGAGCAAAAAAGAATCCATCAGCCCATAGATCCGCCTCCCGGCAAACTGTCGGATCCTTACGAAGACTATCTTCGCTATTATTATCAAACCCGGAAAGTGTCATCCATCAAGCTTGCTCATATCAGAAGAGTCCTTTGCGCTTTTCATGATTACCTTGAAAGCCACAACATCAAACTCTCTTTAATCCGGATTGAACAGATCGATGCCTTCCTGGCGGAATTTTTTACTGCTTTTTCTGCCAACACCCGCATAACATACCGTTCCTATCTTCGGGGATTCTTAAAATTCTTGTATTACCCCCGAAGGATCATCCGCAAAGACCTTGCCCCCCTGGTGGTCGGCGCACGTCAATTTGATCAGAGCAAGCCGCCTAAATTTTTACGCTCCCATGAAGTTCAACGACTCTTTGACAGCCTTGAGCTTTCTTCATTCAAAGATCTTCGAAATTATGCGCTGGTACACCTATCGCATAGCTTGGGTCTACGCCCGGATGAAATCAGTCGCATCACTTTAGATGACATCTCATTTACACAATCGGAGCTGACCCTGACGCATCGGAAAAACGATCGCCCAGTCAAGCTCCCCCTCCCTGAAAATACCATGAAAGCCATTGCCGCCTATATCATCGGCGTAAGACCCAAAAGCAGTCACCGGAGACTTTTTTTAAATCTGGTTGCACCTCACCGCCCCGCTTCCGCCACTTCGGTCGGCCAACATATCACTGAGTGTATCAAAAAAGCAGGACTGCCCGGCACAGCCTATTGGCTCAGACATACCTATGCTCAGAACCTGCTGGAAGCAGGCGCTTCCATTTATGAAATTAAAGAGATGATGGGCCATACTACCATCAACTCGGCTGAAAAATATCTTCATGTTCATATTAAACTCATGCAAAAGGTAATATTCGATGAAGAACTTTGAAAGCTTTCTGGCTCCCCAGCTCAACGAGTTCGTGGCATATCGCCAAAACCTTGGTTATTCTGTAAAACCACTGCGGTCATATCTTTTAGGTTTTGATCGCTATTTAAAGGACCAAGAAATCAAGCCGGGTCTATTGTCACCCTCCTTTTTCCTCGAACTCAGAAGCCACCTTAACCTTAAAATGGAGCCGATGACAGTAAATCGCATCGTCAGTTCTGTCCGCGTCTTTTTTAATTTCATGGTTCGAATGGATTACTATACGGCAAATCCGCTAAAAGATATCCCGCCCGTTCCGGAACATTCATTCGCCCCCTTTATCTTCTCGTCCGAACAAACCGAACAATTAATTGAGGCGGTCTGCAACAGAATCCGTAAAGAACCAAGATATTACTTGAAAGACTTGTCTGAATATATGGCTATTGCCCTTATAGCTCGATGTGGACTCAGAATCAAAGAGCCTCTGCGACTGCAGCTCCATCATTACCGGTGCCGTGAAAGAACCATTTACATTGAGAAAACAAAATTCAACAAAGACCGTCTTATCCCAGTTCCAAATTCTGTGGCTTTGGAACTTGACAACTACCTGTCTGTTCGCGATGCCCTGATGAGTAAAGATCAAAATCCATATTTATTCATCAGAGACAAACAAAAAGGATTAAGTGACCCCAGACTGCGTTTTATCTTTCACCGGGCAGTCCATGATATTGGTATTGATCGCCCCAGGCAGGTAATCGGTCATATGATCTTTGCTTCACCAACGCCTCATAGCCTGCGTCACAGTTTTGCTGTGAATACTTTAAAACGAGTAAAAGAACGCGGCAATTGCCCTAAACAAGCACTGCCCGTTTTAGCGACCTATATGGGCCATCAGGTCTTTCAATATACAGCTAAATATCTGAAGTTCATCGATGCCGAGCAGCGTCAAGGACTCTTTGATTTTGCTATCTCACAAAAAGTGGATATATGAAACTTGAAACGTGCATCTACCGGTTCTTCGAACAATACCTGCCGCGCATAAAGGGCAGCAGTGATCAAACCATCAAAGCGTATCGGGATGTCTTTTCCTTGTTCCTGCCCTTTGCGGCAAGAAAGCTTTCCATACAAATAGCTTCTCTCAGGGTCGAGCATCTTACTCCGGATATGATTCTTTCTTTTCTCGACCACCTCGAATCGGATCGCAGCAATGTTATCCGAACGCGAAACCATCGGCTGGCTACCATAAAATCCCTGGCCAAGATGATCCGGTTAATGTATCCGGAAAATCAGAAGGAAGCTCAACGGATACTGGACATTCCGCAGAAACGTGCACAAAGGCAGCTTATCGGCTTTCTTTATCCGGATGAAACCCTGAAAGTCTTTCATTGCGTCGACCTCATCAAAAAGAATGGCTTTCGTGACTACACCATCCTTCATCTGCTTGAGGACTCCGGCGCCAGGGCCAGTGAAATCGCAACGCTTAACCTTGACTATTTCGATCCCCAAAATAGTTCCTTGATCATCATGGGTAAAGGTAATCGCTATCGACAAATAGAACTGGAACAAAGAACCGTTCAGCTCATCAGACGCTATATTGCCAAACACCGAGTTAAACCCAAACCGCTTTATCAGCATCGCATGTTTATCAATCAACGAGGGGAAGAGATGAGCCGGCACGGTATTTATCGCATCTGTAAAAAATATTTGCAGAAAGCCTTGAGTCCAAAACGCCTTAAAAACATCAATCCGGTTCATAGCTTTCGTCACAGTTGCGCAGTCAATATGCTTCTGTCTGGAAAGAGTCTTACAGATATACAAAACCGCCTGGGTCATGATAGTATTCAATCCACTACACTCTATACCCACATGGATTTAACTCGCAAGCAGGCGGTACAAAAGAAATTTATCGAATACATGAAATCCAATCTCTCTGAGGATCCGAAAATCAGCGAATGGATTGATTGGGAAAATAAAAAGGACATTATGGAGTGGCTCGATAGCCTTTAATGGGAAGGAAAAGCCATAGATCCGGTTAAAAAGGGTATATAAACCGGCAGATTGTTATGTTGTCAATTTTCTTTCAAAATTGTCAGTTTGTTTATAACATGTTGTTTTTATATGAAATTTGACTTTCCGTGTGTCAGGCAAAATACTATAACAATGTTAAGTGGTTAGGTATACTCACAACATAAATTCTCTTATCACAGTTTCGAATAATGTGGTGATCTGTGTCACATATTACCGCCTCGCCCTTTAGTGATGTCAAACCGAAACCTTGAAAATTTC
>ENA-OSEO01006634-OSEO01006634.1-sediment-metagenome-genome-assembly--contig:-NODE-6634-length-10262-cov-11.047128_pt1 | contig 10262 bp, 10 predicted proteins | sample MGYA00237883_ERZ534232 | MGnify/ENA metagenome assembly ERZ534232
GACCGTTCGACTTGCATGTGTTAAGCACGCCGCCAGCGTTCGTCCTGAGCCAGGATCAAACTCTCCATGGCTTACTTGCGAAAACCTTCGCTGCTCTCTCTCCACTTACGCTTGTCAAGGTGCTGATGTGAAATGGTGCTGTGTTGCAGAACCCCTCTCGCAAGGGGCAAGGGGCATAGTACAACGCCTAGGGAATCCTGTCAACACATACGCATTGATTTCCTTGAGCCAATCGCGTATTCCGTGATGCGACTTTCCCTTACAAAGCGCTGCCCTGGCTTTTAAAGGATGGGAACAAGCCTTCGATTACGGAGCTTCCCCTGGTTTATTCCGGGTATTAGGAGTCTTCTTCCTCCTCCAGTTCGAGAAGCCCGTCTTCGACCGCGACGGCCTGCGCTATTTTGGATTCGACAGGATTCAAGTCGATTGGAGGGGTTTTCGGGACCAGGAGAGCGTCTCCATGGCCAGCCTGGTCGAGAATCTCGCGTTTGATCTCTTCCATTAGAGCGGGGGTTTCGAGAAGGTATTTCGACACCTTCTCCTTCCCCTGACCGAGGTTTTCCCCCTTGTAAGCCAGCCAGGAACCCCTCCGCTTGACGACTTCGAGGTCGATGGCCATGTCAAGCACCGCCATCTCCGCAGGAACCCCCTTGCCGTAGATCAGGGAAGTGTGGGCTGTCCTAAAGGGCGGTGCGAGCTTGTTCTTGACGACCTTTATCCAGAGTTCGTGACCAAGGACTTCGTCCCCCTGGGTAATCGATTTACCACGCCTGACTTCGATGCGAACAGAGCTGTAAAACTTGAGGGCCCTTCCTCCTGTCGTGGTTTCCTGCGGCCCACCGTACCCCATCGTGGAGATCTGGGCGCGAAGCTGGTTGATGAAGATGACAACTCCCCTGCTCTTGGAAATGGCCGCCGTCAGCCTCCGCAGGGCATAGGACATCAATCGCGCCTGCAGCCCCACCTGCGTGTCCCCGATCTTGCCGTCGATTTCGGCCTGGGGCGTCAGCGCTGCAACGGAGTCGACAACGATGACGTCCACCGCACCGCTGCGAACGAGTGATTCCAGGACATAAAGGGCTTGCTCTCCGCTATCCGGCTGGGCCAGGTAGAGGGATGGGACATCGACGCCCAGGCTCGCGGCAAGGCGAGGGTCCAGGGCATGTTCCGCATCGATGAAGGCGGCAATCCCTCCCGCCTTCTGGGCTTCCGCGATGGCGTGAAGCGCGATCGTCGTTTTCCCCGAGCCTTCCGGCCCGAATACCTCGACGACTCTTCCCCTCGGCAGCCCCCCTACGCCGAGCGCAACGTCCAGGGGCAGGACCCCCGTGGGTATCACGTCTACAACAACATTGGTCTGGTCACCGAGGCGCATGATCGCCCCGTCCCCGAACTTGCCCTTGATGTCTTCCAGGGCCTGGTCCAGGATGTCTTCCCGCGTCAGAGACCCCTTGCCGTTTTTCGCCATTTCAGGATGGCACCTCCTTCACCTTAAACCCTATAAAGCGGAAATGTCGCGAGAGGGGAATACTGGGGCCCTCCCGCCCGAAGCTCGCTTTTCATCAGCGTTACGGAAGTGACCCGCCATCGCCCCATGGGAGGATCGGATTCCGTCAGCGTCTTCGCCAGCGCAAGGGAAAAATCCCCCGGATCCTTGATGCGGGCAAGCGTCAAATGAGGCCGGAAGGGCCGGGTCTCCGGCGAAAAACCCATACGGGTTGCAAGCCCCTCCACCGCACGCCAGAGATCGCAAAGCGCGTCGGTTTCGCCGACCAGGTCCATCCACAACACGCGCGGCAGCCTGTAGTTCGGGAAGGCCCCCACCCCGGAAAGCTCTAGGTAGAAGGAGCGAAGCGCTTTTGCCGCCAGGACTTCCGGGAGCAGGTTCCTCATCTCGGAGAGCTTCTCGGCGGGTTGCTCGCCGAGGAATTTGAGAGTGAGGTGAACGGCATCGCCTTGAACCCACTTGAGCCTCGGAGCCAGGGATTTCAGGGAATCAAGCCAGCCCTTCAGGGTGGCGCGAAGGGCAGGCTCCGGCTCAATACAGAGGAATGATCGTGTTCTTTCGCCCATCGGCTACCCCTCCTCCAGGTTTCGCCACAGCGTTTCAAGTGCAATCGCGGTGGACCAGCGACGAATATGCGGGCGGTCTCCGGCAAGGTTGCGGAGAAAGGCCCGTTCACCTTCCGGGCCGGAAACGCCGAACCAGACGGTCCCGACCGGCTTAGCCGCGGTGCCCCCGTCCGGGCCCGCGATACCGGTAACCGCGACGGCCAGGTCTGCACCGAAAACCCGGCGGGCCCCCCGCGCCATTTCGAGTGCACATTCTCCGCTGACCGCGCCACGAGTTTCGAGCAGTTCCCTGCCGACCCCCAGGACGGAATGCTTTGCCCCGTTGGAGTAGCAGACGGCCGAACCGAGAAAGACGGAAGACGAGCCGGGGACATCGGTAATGGCCGCCCCCACGAGGCCCCCGGTGCAGGATTCGGCACAGGCGATAGACAATCCCCGATTGCGGGCACGGGCCACCACGGCCGTTGCCATGTCGGGTTCGCCATCTTCAAGGCAATCCGAAGGCAGTTCACCCCTGACATGGGCAACAGCCGCTTCCACCCTCGCCGCTTCTCCCCTGAATACGAGGGTGACCACTCCGGCTGAGGGGAGGATCGACACATGCAGGGCGGGATCTTCGATTGTGCCTTTCAACTTCTCGGCAAGCAGGCTCTCCGGCCATCCGGCGACCAGGACCTGTTTCCAGGTCGAAATTTGCCGTATCCGGGGCAAGAGGCTCTCTTCGGCCATGGCCCGGAATTCCCAGGGTACGCCCGGAAGGGCGAACACCTCGGTTCCCCTGGCGGAGAATAAGATGCCAAGCGCGGAACCCTGGGGGTTGAACAACGCGCAAGCCCCTTCGGGGATGAGGGATTGGGTTGTCCGCGAAGCCTCGATGCGGGTCCTCAGGGGTTCGGCATAACGGGAAACGACCCGGTCGTAGGTCCGATCGTCGGACTTAAGTCCGACACCGAGATAGCGGGCCAGGACCTGCCTTGTCCGGTCGTCGTGGGTGGGGCCGAGCCCACCTGAAAGGACGATAATGGCCACCTTCCCGATCCAGTTTTCCAAGGCTTCAAGAATGGGGGCCTCCTCGTCCGGAAGGACCTGCATTCCCCGAACCGGCACCCCCGCATCGTGCAGGCGCGATGCCAGCCAGGCGCAGTTCGTGTCTCTCCGTATGCCGCTCAGCAGTTCATCCCCGATGGCCAGAAGCGCGACGCCGTCTGCCATTTCAATGTCTCCTCAATGAAGAAAGTACTGCAGCCCGCCGCCGAAGAAAAGCCAGCTGGCTCCGCGAATCAGCCCATTTGTCAGGAGTCCCCCGACAACGTCGTCGGCGACGATTCCCCAGCCGCCCGGCAATTTTTCCGCAGTCGAAACCGGGAACGGCTTGATGATGTCGATGACCCGGAAGAGGAAAAGAGCCGGAAGCCCGTAGCCAAGAGGCAGGCCCCAAAGGGCAAGCCATGTGCCGATCACTTCGTCCGCGACCACTTCCGGCGGGTCCACCCTGCCCTCCTGCCGGGCATACCCCTCTGAGGCCCAGATGGAGAGGCCTGCGGCCGGGACGATGATCCACAGGGGCACAGGGTGAATCATGGCAACGAGAAATGCGGCAACGGAACCGACTGTCCCCGGCATCCCCGTCAGGAACCCCAGCCCCCCGAGGGTGCTGATCTTCCCCTGCCACGTTTGGGGCATCCTATATCCCATTTGCCTGCACCTCCGCAACAAGGTCGTGTTCAAGGGCTTCCCTGACGCGGACAGTCACAAAACTGCCCAGAGGCAGGGCCCCTCCTCCGCGGATCTCGACGACTCCGTCCACTTCGGGGGCTTCGCGGTAAGACCTTCCGAAAGCAAGGTCCTCGCCGGAGTCCACCGATTCCACAAGGATCCTGAGAATCTTCCCTTCAAGCCGGGATTGCCTCTCCAGGGAAAAATCTTCCTGGAGGCTCATCAACCGCGATAGGCGCCGCTTTTTCGTACGGGCCGGCACCTTGCCTTCAAGGGAAGCGGAAACCGTTCCCTCCTCCGGTGAGAATTCGAAGGCGCCGAGGCGGTCGAAACGGACCTCGCCTATGAATTCGACCAGGTTGTTGAATGCTTTTTCGTCTTCACCGGGATGCCCGACCATAACGGTTGTCCTGAGGGCAAATTCCGGGTCGGCTTCCCGGATGCGCCTGAAAATTCCCCGGAGACGTTCCGGGGGAATTTCCCTGTTCATGGCCTTGAGGACACCGGGATCCGCGTGCTGGATCGGGATGTCCAGGTAGTTGAGGATTTTTTGACTCCCCAGGACCTGGTCGAGCAAGGCCTCGTCAATCCCTGAAGGATGCAGGTAAAGCAGGCGAAGCCAGGTTCCCTGGGGGATGACGCTCTCCAGTTCGGCCAGGAGGACCGGGAGTGAAGGTTTCCCGTAAAGGTCGATTCCCCAGGACGTCAGGTCCTGGGCAACGAGGCAGATCTCCCGGGCGCCCTGCCGGAGGAGTTCCTGGGCCTCGCTGGCCAGGAACTCGGGTCCAAGGCTCCTGAGACCTCCCCTGATCGATGGGATCGTGCAATAGGAACACCGGTTTTTGCATCCTTCCGCAATCTTGAGGAAACGGCTCCATTTATTCTCTCCGGGGAGGTTCAATCGCCCAGGGGTGCAGCACGGGAGATTTTTCCCCAGGGCTTTTCCCAGGGTTTCCCAATCTTCAGCCTCTGCCCAGAAATCAACGGAGGGCAGTTCCTTTTTGAGGTCGTTCCCGTAACGGTTCAACAGGCAACCGACCACGCCGATCGCATCGAGACGGCCTGCGGCTTTCAACTCCTCCATCTCCAGGATGGCACGGATACTTTCCTCCGTTGCAGGGCGTATGAAACCGCAGGTGTTGACGATGGCCGTGCGGGCTTCCTCGACGTTTTCGACGAGTTCGTACCCCCAGGCTTGCAGGTTTGCGGCCAGGCGCTCGCTGTCCACGAGGTTCTTGGCACAACCCAGGCTTAGAAGGAAAAGCGGGTGCTTGCTAGCGGACTGAGAACGAGCCATCAGCCTTGTAAAGGACCGTGACGACCTTTTGCTGTGAGGAAGGGCGCCCCAGGTCCTTTCCCAACCACCGGACCGTGACCGCAAGCGGCCTGCCGTAGCGAACCTGGATTTCCTTTTCTGAAGGGAAAACCTTGGTTTCACCCTTTTTCAGCGTCCCGCGAAAGAGCACTTGCCCTCCACGACTCACCTGGATCCAGCACGATTCCGAAGCGGTGATTTCAAGCTGCTTCAGGTTTAACTCACCCGCCGGGCTTCCCGGTTTCGCTGCGTGACCGGGCAACCAGCTCAGGTCATCGCTTTCGCTGTTCGCATCAGGGCTTGCCATCACGATAGCGGCGCCGGGGGCGACGCCTGCCGATGAGGGCAGCGCGGGAGATGACTGCGGGGACTCCGCTTGCTGCATCTGGGCTTCAACCGTTGCCTGCTCGGCTTTCCTGCTGATGGCTTTACCGAGGGTCCCCTTTTGCTGCCAAAGCAGGTAACCGGCTACAACCACGGCCAGCGCAAGAAGGATTACGATCCACCGGTTGTCCCTGCGCCTGAAGCCCTTCGTCACGGGAGGCTTGGCAAAGGGTGTCTCGCGAACCGTTTCCTTTCCGTTGGCCCGCAGGAATTCCTCATATTGGGGCAAAAGCTCGCTCGAGTCGAGGTATTCAAGGTAAATCCTGACCATGCCTTTGGCGTAGACCGGGGCGGGCAGGGCCTGGATTTCACCGGCTTCCAGGGCTTTCAGCACATCCAGGCGAAGACGGGTCTCCATCACGGCATCTTCCAGCGACTTGCCCTTTTCCTTGCGCTTCCATCGGAGGTAGGCTCCCAGTTCCCTCAGTGTCTGATCATTCACCAGGTTTCGCCTCCTTTGCCTTTGCCCTCAACAGCCGCGCTGCAGAAGCAGGATCCGCCTCGCCGAAGATGGCGTTTCCGGCGACGATCACATCACACCCTCCGAGCACAACGCTGGCAACGTTCGAGGGTCCAAGTCCGCCATCCATTTCCACGAGGAAATCCAGTTTCTCCGCTTCCCTCCACTGGCAGAGGGTTCTTGTCTTGGAAAGAACCTCCGGGATGAAGGCCTGGCCCCCGAAACCCGGGTTGACCGACATGACCAGCACCAGGTCAACGAAGGGAAGGACCGGCCTCAGGGTTTCCACGCTCGTACCCGGGTTCAGCGCCACACCAGGACGGCTTCCCCCTTCTCGTATGGCCTGCAGGACCCGGTGAAGATGCGGGGTGGCTTCCTGGTGGACGACAAGGAAATCAGGCTTCCACTGGAGAAAGGAGGCAATGAAGTTTTCAGGGGGTTCCACCATGAGATGGACGTCAAGCACGGCCTCGGGGAGGGCCGACCTGAGGGATTTCAAAAGACCCGGCCCGTAGGAGAGGTTGGGAACGAAGCGACCGTCCATGATATCCAGGTGGAGCCAGTCATATTCTCCGCCGAGGGAAGCGATCCCTTCCCAAATGCGCAAGGGATCGGCCGAAAGCAGCGACGGGGCGATCAAGGGTGGCTTCTGGGGCCAGTTCATGGCCGATACCTGTCCTGCCATACGAACTCTCCTCCCAGGAAGATGGTGACAGCCGCTTCCCGAACGTAGGGAACGTTGACCACGATGGATTCCCCGCCCCTGACTTCCCTTTCCAGGGCTGTCCGGGTTCCTTCGGGATCCACGATTTCTATGCGTAGGGACAATGGCTTGGAAAGCGGCGGAACCTGGTAGCGAACCCTTGCGATGTGCCTGGGTCCCTCCGTTTTCGCCACGGCAGGCGCGGTACTGGGCGGCGCAACTGCCTGGGTTTCGGGCTTGGGGGTTGCCGGTTCCGGAATCGGCGCGGCAACCGCCGCTTCGGTTTTCTTTGGGGGCACCGCAGCTTTCTCGACCGGGTCCGGTGCCTTTTCCTGAACGGGCTTCCTGGGAGGAGCCTCGGTATCCTCTTCCGTTTCCTCCGTCATCCCGGCCTGGGTCTTCGACATCGTCGCCACGGTCAGGGTGATGCGGCTTCCGCCCGGCACCTTCGCGCCGGTTTTCGGGGAAATCGAGGTCACGATCCCCGGCGCGGTGGATTGTGTGTAGACGTAGCGAACCTGGGCGCCCAGTCCTGCCGACGCAAGCAGGGCCCTGGCGGAGGTTTCAGGCTGGCCCAGGATGTCGGGCACGAAAACGGCCTCGCCCTCACCACCCGCACCGCGGCTAATGAGCAGGTCGATGCGGGTGTCCAGCGGGACCATGGCGGGAGCCGAAGGACTCTGCGCGACGATCGCTCCGGTCGGTTTCTGCGAATCGGTGACGCGCAGGACATCGCCAACCTGGAAACCGGCTTCGGCCAGCTTGGCCCTGGCCTCGTTGAATTCCAGCCCCCGGACATCCGGAAGCGCCTTTTTCTCGCCGCCCCTGCTGACCTTAAGGGCAACCAGGCGGCCACGGGCGACTTTCTCACCCGAAGCGGGCCACTGGGAAACAACCGTACCCGAGGAAAGCTGGGAGGCGACCTGGTCTATTCGAACCAGCAAACCCAGTTTCTGGAGCGATTCCACGGCGGGAGCGGACATCATGCCCTCGACCTGGGGCATCGCAATCGTCCGCCCACCCATGAAAACGAAATAGAAAGCGGCCGAGGACGCTCCCGCGATGACAAGAACGAGAAGCAGCATCGTCCAACGGATCCATTTCACGCGTTTATCCCTCCTAAGGCCTTTTCATGAAAGCGGCGACGTAAAAACCGTCGACCCACGGCAGTTTCGGCCACAGGACGCGGCCGTAAGGTTTTCCCCTCACCGAAATCCCGCCCGGAAAATCGAGCGGCAGTTCCACGATACCGCTGACTGCCCCCAGGGCCGTCCCGACAACCTGTTCATTTTCCTCCCGGAAGAGACTACAGGTACAGTACACCACGACTCCCCCCGGTTGCACAAGCCTGAAAGCCCTCTCAAGCAGGCCCGACTGGAGCTCTGCCGTCTGGGTGAGGCGTTCCGGCGAAAGGCGCCATTTTGATTCGGGATGCCGTTTCCATGTCCCGCTCCCGGAGCAGGGTGCGTCGAGCAGGATTGCCCTCGGTGCTTGCAGGGGCTCCAGCTTGAGAGCGTCGCCGACCTTGAAAAAGGCCCTTTCCGACAACCCGATGCGATGCATTTCCAACTTTGCGGCAGCCACCCTCCCGGGACTCAGTTCCCAGGATTCAAGGGGAACTCCGTCGGGCAGGCAAGAGAGGAGCTGTCCGCTCTTGACTCCCCTGCCGGAGCACATCTCAAGCACCGGGCCTCCCTCCTGTATGGAAAGAAAGGCCTCGACGACCATCATTGCAGATTCGGTCTGCGGGGTGACCCATCCTTCCGCATAACCGGGCAAGGAAGGTGGGTAGGGGTTGGAAGCCATCCTTAAGCCGCTTTTTACGAGCGGGCTATGCCATGCCCGGATAGCCGCCTGCTCAAGCCCCAGGCGGAGGGAACCGGCTTGTTCAGGCCTGTTGAGGCGAAGCGACATGTAGGGTTTCATGGAAGTGAGCTTCCCGAGGTTGCGGGCCTCCTCTCTCCCCCAATCTTCACTCCAGCGACGTCCGACCCAGGAGGGGATTCCCCAGATCATGCACTGGTCCCTCGCGTCCATGGAGCGTCCCATCCTATCGATGACCTGTGGCGCTTCTTCGCTAACCCGCCTTAAAACCGCGTTGACGAGCCCTGCCTCATGGGGCGACCTGCCTGCCTTGACATGCCCGACGAGAGCGCTGACAAGGGCATTCGGCGAGAAGTGGCGCAACTCGACGATACCCGCCGCCCCGATCAAGAGGGCATCGGCGGTTTCAGCGGAAAGGGCATGGAGAGGTTTGCGAAGGAACAGCCCCAACAGGTGCTTCCATAGGGATTCACGCCGCGAGGCCGCATAGAGGAGCGACGAAGCCAGGACGCGGTCAGGGGACTCCATCCCGCCTCCGATTTTTCGCAAGGCCTCAGATGCAAAGGCCCCCTTCCGGACTTCCCGGCGGCATTCCAGGGCCGCTTCGATTCCTCTCATGTCTGTCCTGCCTTCCTTAAAGCCTGCAATCAAACCCTCCGAATCATACCACCCGGCTGCGGTGGTATGGCCCTACGGGAATGAAGGGTTCAAAAAAAAGGCAGGGTGGAGGTCTCCCCCCGCCCTGCCGAAATCACGCCTGGCAAACGGGTCAGTCCCGTCGGCCGCCGACCATACCCCGGAGGAGCAAGAGACGCAAAAGCTGGGCTGCCGCCATGACCGCAGCGGCCACGTACGTCAGTGCAGCCGCCTTGAGGACGGCCCGGGCCCCGCCGATCTCGTCGCTGTCCAGCGTCCCAGTGTCGGCAAGGAGACGCAGGGCCCTGGCCGAGGCATCGAACTCCACGGGCAGCGTCACGAGGTGAAAGACGATGACCCCGAGGAAGAAGACGATCCCAAGATCCATGAGGACCGGCGACCGCATCAGAAGCCCGATGAAAAACAGGGGAAAGGCCATCCAGGAGGTCAGGCCCGCCACCGGGACGATGGCGTTTCGAACCCTTATCGGCCGGTAATCCTCGGCATCCTGGATCGCATGCCCCACCTCGTGGGCCGCGATGCCGATCGCGGCCAGGCTTGGGCTTGAATAAACCCCTTCGGAAAGGCGAAGGACCTTCGAACGCGGGTCATAATGATCGGTCAGGTTCCCCGGCGTCTTCTCGATCTGTATGCTTTTCAGTCCGAATCGGTCCATAAGCGCCCTCGCAACGTCGCAAGCCCGGACTCCCTTGCGGGAGTAGACCTGGCTGTATGTCGCAAACGCTCCCTGCACCCGGGACTGGGCCCAGATGCCGAGGACCAGGGCGGGGATGAGCAACAGGAATGTCGGGTCGAAGAAAAATGGGAACATCCTTCACAAACCTCCTCTATGCACGCGGGCGATCCCTTTGCCCACGGCTTTCGATTCGGATTTTACACGAGAGCCCCTACAAAGGCAATATTGGTCAAACAACTATTTCCTGTAAAACGCCTCCATGGAAGACACGAGCCATTCCTGCTCTTCCGCCTTGAGTTCGGGAAATATCGGAAGAGCCAAACACTCGCGGCTCAGGGCCTCGGCCTCGGGGAAATCCCCTTCTCCGTACCCGAGATCCGAGAAACAGGGCTGCAGGTGCAGGCAGAGGGGATAGTAGACCCGCGAGCTGATCCCCTCGGATTCGAGGTGTGCC
>ENA-OSEO01006635-OSEO01006635.1-sediment-metagenome-genome-assembly--contig:-NODE-6635-length-10262-cov-3.450172_pt1 | contig 10262 bp, 13 predicted proteins | sample MGYA00237883_ERZ534232 | MGnify/ENA metagenome assembly ERZ534232
TTTTGCATCAGCGATACTGATGGATTTTTCATTCATTTACCAACCCAATGACTCTAAATCATCTTTTCTTTTTAATCTGCGAAATCTGCGAAATCTGTGTTTTAAACATATTTTATGGTCATGATGACCTGTTTCATTAAAACTGTCAAGCGAAAACCCAATTACCCGGCCGCTACTCAAATTCGTCTCTCTGCCCCTTTTTCACCAAGCGGAATGTTTCTCGATAGATGCTTTTCCGGGGTCCAATGGCCACGATTTCAATTACACGTCCAGCAGCAACTCTGTAAATGATCCGAATCCTGCCGATGCGATAGCTGCTGAGTCCGATCAATTTTTCTTTCAGCGGTTTTCCAGTGGATGGATTTTTAAGAATCAGTTTCAACGCGGACCTGACTTTTCGCTTGAGCTCCGGATGCATGCCTCGGATCATGTCCGCCACAGGCTTCGGTACTCTCAACTGATGATGCGGCTCGGAAGATAGCGGCATGTGGGCTACACCAGTTCATCCAGGGTGTAAAGCCTGCTTTTCTTTTTCAGTGCAGAGAGACCCTTTTTAATTTCTTCCATGAGCTCCGGATCGGATTGAATCTCAATGGTCTCTTTCCAGCTTTCGTATTCATCGGGGCTCACCAGAACCGCGGAGGGGCGTCCGTTTTTTGTGATGACAAACGCTTCATCCATGGACTGGACTCGGTCCACCAGTTCGCTGAGCTTGATTTTTGCCTCGGACAGGGAAAGAATTTTCATGATAGATCCTATATTCAGGTTGATCTTAATTTTGGTCTATTGTAGCAGTCCACCCGGTTAGGGTCAATATCCCAATCCGCCCAAGATTCGGATGGAAGCGGGTGCTGAAAAGCAATGCCCGCTTGACCCGACCCGATCATGAATTCCGGCTTGACAAGGAACTTGGGCAAGAGACATAGTTAGTCATCATGTTAATTTAAAATTACATGAAAGGATAATTTCGGTATGAAATCGAAAGTAACCGCGCGAGGACAGGTTTCGATACCGTCCGAAATACGGAAAAAATTCCATATAGAGCCGGAATCCAGGGTCGAGTGGATTGTCGACGGCGATACCATCAAAGTGGTCCCCCTTCCAAAAGATCCGATTGCGGCGTTTAAAGGCCGGGGGTCCGGAAAATACGCTACAGGGCGGTTGATCGAAGACAGAAGTGCCGACAGAGACAGGGAAAATGAAAAAGAGAAAGTAAACCGCCAGCCCGTGAAACGGGATAGCTTTATGGTTCAAGGGGTAGTGGGATCAAGAATTCATGGGGCCGAGGGTCGTGCGGTTGAGGACCCTGTATCTCCGATTTGGTAACGGATCACCACCGACGCATTGACCTGGATTCGGCCAGGTTCGACCGGGGTCGAGTCGGCGGCTGCGCTGACCATCCGCTGGAGTTGAAATCGAGGCTGGACCATATGGATGCCTTCTTCGAAGATTTCGAGGACTCCAACGATTCGAAGATTCAATGTTTTAGCGATCCCCTCCGCCTTTTCCCGGGCATTGACAACCGCCCGGCGCAGCGCCTCTTTGCGAAAAGGCGCATCGTCCTTCAACTCGAAAGACAGCCCCTCAAGCCGGTTTGCCCCGGCGCCGATACCGGCGTCGATCACATCGCCGACTTTATTCACCTGATCGATTTCCACCCGCACCACATGGTTTGCCCGATAGCCGACGATGCGAGGAAGCTTGCCGGGTTCGGCCGCGACCCGGTCCGTTCGCTCGTAAACAGGGACAAGAGCCAATTGGGTGGTGGAGGTTGTTTCCTCGGAAATCCCCACAGCCTTCAACGCGCTTAGGATCGCACCCACAATGCGATTCACCTGTTTCTGAGCCTCCGCGGCGTTCTCATTTTGGGCATCCGCTCCGAGCGCAACGACGGCCTGGTCCGGGGGTGCCGACACCTCTCCGCTTCCTCTGACCGTCAGGACGGGGCTTGCGCTTTCTTTTTCCGAAAGGGGTTGTCCATGGGCGTAAGCCGGCATGCAAAGCAGGAGCAGGGTCAGTGAAAAAATGATAACGTGGTTCATGGCATCGCCACCTCGCTCAGAATCTTTCGCCCGATATTTGGTTTGAGCGCCGCCTTTGTTACCGAGTCCACTTGCCATCCTATCCATTCGCTCAGGCGCTCCTCGAGTTTTAAAAACCCGGATTGGTTTCATTGTCCTTGCATACCGGATCAAATATGCGTATCGTAGAGTAAAATCAGCCCAAAAGCAAATCCGGGGGTAGGATCACAGCAATTTTTGCAGCCATTTTTTGAAGACCACATCCTGAATCATATACTTCCCATTTTTCACGATGATCTCTTTATCTGTGAGACTTGATAGTGCTTTTGTGACCAGCGATGCGGTTTTTAAGTTAACCGATTTTAACGCGTCGGCACCAAACAGGTTTGATCCATCATTGAGCAGAATCAGTTTCAGGGTTTTTTTTTGATTGATGCTCAATGTCTCCCATAAAATGGTGTATTCCAGACTGCTCTTTTCGATAATCGAATTTTCGATCCTATCGATAAGGTCGGCAGTGAGTCCATTTCCCCCGGGTTCATCCCACAGGTGGAACAGAAAGTTCTGGATGTACATGGGATGATTTTCGAATCTTTCTATAATTTCTTCGATCAGTTTTACATTTAGCGCAATGTTTTTCTTTCTGAACAAATTTTGAATCCAGGGGATGTAATGTTGGGTTCCAATTTTATTCAGCGGAAAACTGTCCGCCAATTTGTAGAAGGCGCGTTTGGTAGAGTTGAACATCTCGGTCATCAAGTGGCGCTGACTGCCGGCAAAGATATAACAGATGTTTGCATGCTGCTGAATAAACGAGCGCAGTCTTTTTTCAAACCCTTCTTCCGAATAACCGGCAACTTCCTGAAATTCATCAAAAGCGACAACCAGTTTCTGTTTCAATGAATATTTTTGAAGAATATTCATCAGCTCTTCAAGCAGCGTTTTTTCATCAACAGCCCCAAAGGAAGGTGAAACGGAGGCCGCCCCGGTGGCCGGATCGATACTCAAATTCAGTTTGATGTTCCTTAGGGCGGTACCGACGGTTTTCAATAGCCTATCGACATTTGACTCCAGTTGGTTTAAATTTTGAAACGTCCGGGCGATAAAATCCTTTTCCGATATCGTTCCATACAACTCGACATGCATGGTCCCAATATTGAGCTTCTTTTTCTTGATCTCAAGGAACGCTTGTCGAATCAATGAACTTTTACCGAATCGGCGATGGGAAAATAAGAGTACATTCTGCGATCCTTTGATATAATTCAACAGGCTGGAGAGTTCCTGTCGGCGATTGCAGAAAGATTCGCCGGTGACATAGTTGCTGAAGGCGAATGGATTCTCCATTGTTTTCTCCAGAGGGTGGTAAGTTTTACACGTCAGGGTATAACCTATTAGGGATAATATTTAATACACCTTGAATGTAATGTCAAGGGTCAGATTTCGAATTACCGGCAGGTTGTCAATATATGAATACCCGTCCTTTATGTCCGTACACGCCCATTCTGCGTTTGAGGAACTCTATCAGAATTTCATACTCTCCGGCCATGAGCCCTCCTCAATGAAAGGTTTCATCAATAGAGCAACTCTCTCGGGTTATCGACAAACATTTGGCGGATATCCTTCTCATTGATCCCCTGAGAGAGGAGGACCTTAGCCAGCATACGCAGGCCTTCAACCGGATCGGGATTCTGAAGCTGACTCAAATCGGTCTGGGAGACCCACCTGCCCGTTCCGACGGCTTTGACCCAGGTAGAAAGCTCGAACTTGTCGATCTCCGGCACGATGTAGTTGGGGACTGCGCAGACGTAGGTGAGCCCAAGGAATACACCGACAGAAGCCAGCTCCTTCAGCTGGTCGACCGTCATGCGAGAAACGTGCAGCTGAGGATGTTCGATCACGATTCGCTGTACCCCCAGCTCCTGAGCGGCCTTTACCATCATGAATCGTTCTCTGGTGGATTGGTGGCTGATACCGAGAATGCCGTCGTTTTCAGCGATCATCTTGAAGATTTCATGCAGTTCTGGGATCAGTTTGCCATCTTCGCCCACGCACTCGAGCCCCTTGGAAGGATCCATCGAAGCTCTTTTGTGATGCGCGGAATCCTTGGTGGGAGTCCAGACGTACTTGCCGCCGACTCGGAAAGAGGCATCCACAGCCGCAGGGTTGTAGCCGCCCACCTGGGTGCTCAGGCAAACACCTGAAAATATATCGATCTTGCGCTTGCCGGTTTTTTCGGCGTGAATATCTGCCAGTTCCTTGACGAATTGTTCCCTTGCAGAACTGGGGGCCCACTGGCATTTGAAGACGACGCCCCCGAAATTGTAGTCGACAGCCTTGCGGGCTACGTCCGCCTCACTGTAGCACCGCCAACCATAGCTGTCGGGTCCTGCATGGACATGGGTGTCGTAGCAGCCGTCCAGAATCTCGGTAAGGCAGCCTTCGGTGATCTTTATACGCGATGACGAATGGATTGCCTGATAGCTCCTACTGATTCTCTCCTGCCAATCCGGTTCCATCGATTCCTCATGGAGATCCTCGATATCGTCTAATCCGCTCACTTTGAATCATCCTCTTCTCTTGGGAGTTATCTTTCGGTTGTTTTCCTTCTTGAGTTTCTCTGCCGCAACCAGGTCGTTCCAAACATAGTTGCTGAAGGCGAATGGATGATTACCCGTCCGGATAGCTACTCTCACCATCAAACCGGCAGATCCCTGGCTCTTAAATCACGCCAAAGATTTCGGCGCCGGTCGTGTTTTTTACGCCACCGCGTGATTAACGCCCCGTATTCATCTTTATTGAGTTCAAACAACGCTTGAGCCCATCGGGCGTGTTGATCATAGTCCGATTTGTGCACATCGGCAGGATCGGGAACAACATGCCGCAGTTGCTTTTGCCATACTGCCAGAACGTTTTTAAAAAAGGGATCGGGATTCATATCCTTAAGACTGCTGCGCCGGGACACGGTCAGATCATCCTTGGAGCCGCTCTTTTGAAAAACGGTTTTCCAAAACACGGGATATTTCTCTGCGATCTTTCTATACTGTGGAAGGTCTTCGGTTAATGGAACCAGCCAGCGCCATTGTTTTTTAAACGTTGTCGTATCGTCTTTGAGATTCGACAGCCAGGCATCCAGCTTGTCTAAAAACCACCTTTTCTTATTCTTGACATCCAGTTGGGCATCGATCAGCCAGTGGATCCAGGTATCTGTAATTTTATTGGAATCCATAAAATGGGGATAGCTGCGAGCCGCCATTTCATTCTTCCACTGGACAAAAAGCGGAGCAAGCGCCCCCTCAGGATCCGATTCGGATAAACGCCGGAATGCCGTCAGTACAGTAGTCCATTTTTCAGGAGCATCAGAGACAACCCCCTGAAATTTGGCGGCGGCGCTGCGACCGTGCTGATTAAGCCGCATCGCGACATCGCCCCATGTATTGAGCAGCAGCGTAATGTCCTTTTCACCCTCATTGAACCTCAATCTTGTCTCTGTCCGAATTAAAGAGGTCTCCGGGAACCATATTTTTTTTCTATAGCCCGAAAGGTAGCTTGAAAAGGTTTTAACAAGGAAGGATTCGGCCTCCCGGTAATTTTTATGCGACAAGGCATCATCGACAAGCGGCTTGCCGTACCGCCAATTTTTTTCGAGATATTTTCGGCAGGATTCAAGGTGTTTTCGTGGTTCAAACCGCTGTTCAAAATCATGATGAATCTGGTGCCAGGCTGAATAGGTATTGTCCAAATTCGCGCCATGGACGCCTTCTTCAAGGAAATCATAAACTTCCCGACTGATGTCATCCGGGAGCTGAGTAAAAAAACCGGTCATTTCTTTTTCATCCAATGCCACCATTTGAAAGTCATTTCCGAGAGAAATCGCTTTTTCAGCAAAGCGCCGGCCGGGATTCCTTCCTTCCTGCGAGGATATCCACAGCCATTTCAAGATGCATTGGGTCATGCTTTCTTCAAGGATACAGGGTTCCCCGTGTTCAACCCCCATCCATTCAGGGTAAAGACCGATCTGATCCTCCATTTTTTGCAGCGCATTTAAAAACAGGTCCGGATCATTCACCTCGGTGTATACATTTTCGATCAGGTTCAACATATCTTTTGCGATGGGTTCCAGATCACTGGCGACACTTGATCCGTCAAAATACGGCTCTTCCCAGTGATTGTCCTGAACGGCGTACTTTCCGTCTTCATCACCCAATTCACCGATGATGTCGTCAAACTGGCGCCAGAGCGAATCCCAGAACTCCATGGTTCGTTTCAGGGAGACCGACGGCTTTGCTTCACCTCTGCCACCAGAACCTTTATCGTCAGCCAGAATTTTTTTGACCGTCGCTGCCATATCCGAATCCATCTTTGTGAATTGATCCATGTACTGATTCAAATCGATTGAACCGGACACGACCGTCAGCAAATCGGCGATCTGCTCAGACGTTAATGATTTCACCAACAGTTGACCGATAGTTGATTTGGTTCTTCTCTCAAGGCCGCTTTTCATATAGCATTTCCTGTTTTATTCGATCGAGCCGGTCTGCTCTTTCCTTCTTGCGCTATGATAATGGTGTTACCCGCAACCAATTTTCCACTAATAAACCTTTGATTCGGCTAAAATGACGTACATTGGCGGTTACCACTGTAAAACCGTGGGTAATGGCCGAGGCGGCGATAAAGATATCTTCGATACCAATGATTTGACCTGTTTTCCGGAGATTGGCCAAAATGTCACCCGCTGCCAAAGCCTCATCCATGCCGATGGGAATGATTCCGACAGTGGAAAAAATCTCCTTGTAAATCTTTTCCCAAAATTCATTAAAATCCTCGCGCAAGGCGCTGCCCATGCGAAGCTCCATAACACAAACACAGGAAGTAAAAAGGCTATCAGGCAGTTGGGACCGGAGGCGTTCGACCAAAAGAGGGTTGGGGTGCTTCTTGACGAGCTCGCTGAGAATGTTGGTATCCAGCAGGTACATCGTCAACGTTCAGGTTCTGCCAGGGTTCGCGGCACATGGGTCGTTCGTTCTGCAACGATATTGTCGATGGTATTAAAAAAGGGATCCGTATCATCGAGCCAGCCGCTCGCATCCGCCAGATGCCGTTCTGGTTCTTCGACAGGAACCAAGCGCGCCATCGGCTTTCCGCGTTTGGTTATCAGAAGCCGCTCTTTGGCATAGGCCACCCGTCCGATCAACTCTGAAAAATGCTTTTTTGCATCAGCGATACTGATGGATTTTTCATTCATTTACCAACCCAATGACTCTAAATCATCATTTCTTTTTAATCTGCGAAATCTGTGCTTTAAATATATTTTATGGTCATGATGACCTGTTTTATTAAAACTGTCAAGCGAAATTAATCATACCAGCCTTGCCTCCTTGGGGATCCTCCGGCGCAAAATCCAGTAGAGCACCCTCTTCCACGCCTCACCATTCCTCACGGCCCGCTTGCCAGGCGTCTCCAGCCCTGACCGCATCGATCAGAAAACGAATCCCCTGGTTGTCCGAGGGGTTGAGCCAAAGCATCCCGTCAAATACGCACGCCGCCTCGTCAAACCGCTCCAGACGCCAGAGACAGAGCCCGTAGCCGTGCATGCAGCGCAGAAACGGACGGTTGTCGATCATGCCCCACGGGAGCACACCGTCAAAACCGTCACCGAGAGACAGCTCACCGATCCGGATGCCCACCGAATAATGACGAATGGCTTCCCTGGGGTTGCGGTCGAAGGCCAGGTTCCCCAGATGCACGTGGGCATCGAGGCAGCGCAGGTCGGCTGCGACCGCATCCATGAGGATTTTGTATGCACCTCTTTGGTCCCCGGCCGCCTTAAGGTCGTTTGATCTGCTGATGGGATCCGAAAACGGGTCATTGATATCGGCTCCCGGCAGTATCTGCTCCATTTCAAATTGCGGCCGCGGCCCGCGGGCGATGATCGGCTTGGCCCATTCATCGATCGGTTCTCCTTCCTCGCCCCAGTGTTGTCTCATGGGGTTCCACATGCCATGATCCTCCAAACGAAGCGGCACGAGGCCGAGAGCGGCCACATCGAGCCGGCAAGACGCAATCTCACCGGATAGATACGGGTGACCGGCGTAGTTCCACTGCTTGCGCGGCATGACCGTGAGAATTTCACCCGGGATGACGTCCCAGAGCCGGCTGGGGCGAAGCGTGATCACCCGGTCGCTTGCCAACAGGCGACACCGGACGGCACGATCCTTGACCGATAGCGCAACAAGCTCGACAGACCTGCTCAGATCGATGTCATCCGCTGTGGCCTTGTGGTGAGGCTTTCGAAGTGGAAATGCTTTAGCCCCCGAAAGGTTTGGATCGAGGCCGAGCCACTTACGGTAGGCAGCGACATACCGTGCACCCTTTGTTCCTTCAGGGAACACCACGTCACAAGCTGCGATCACATACTCTGAGCCATCCGTTCTGCGGCATTTGGCCGTCAGCCCTCGACGCTGGTTGCCGTCGTAGTCGACGCCAACTACAGAGACCGGCTCGCCGATGACAAACCCGTCCGCCGGAAACACGACATCGTCCTCGAACACCTGCCGAAAGGCCCACAGCTGCTCGTCCTCTCCGTATGCGTCAACAATGATCTCCCCGATCAGCGCATCCAATGAGATTGGATCGTTGCCACGTTTTTTGTATTCTTTCATTTTTCCTTATCACCTATGAAATTTAAAGCCTTTGATCGATATATAGTCCAGTTCCGGTGTGCTCACAGATATTCTGTTCTCCACCTGCAAAATTATATCCGTAGGATGGGTGGAGCGAAGCGGAACCCATTGCCCTCCGACGTTTTGATGGGTTTCGCTCCGCTCCACCCATCCTACTAAAATCATAGAAAATTAAATGGTTGGATCATAGAGTTTAATGATTTTCATGTCAATTGTCGCTCCAAAGCGGCCTATGATTCGGCTTGGAGCGGGCGCTGAAACACCCCCTCCGCATGCCCCCGGGTGGTTGAATCTCATTGCAATAATGCGGGGATGTCCTTCTGATTCCATCGGGATCAAATGAATTTCACAGCGCTACCCTACTTATCATGGGGAGGGAGGTACATCCATATCAAAACTCATAATTTCGATCCATTGCGTATATCTTTTGAAATCATCCCGATTATGCGTCAGCAACCGCTTTACACCATTAACCTGCATCACAGCGACAATATTGGCATCGTGTATCTGTTTTCCCCCGACAGGGTTTTCACCCACAATCCTCTGCAATCCCAGGACAGTTTCGCGGCTTTCGTCAAGAAGCCAAAATACTTCAATAAAGTATCTATGAAAATGGTTTCAGCGTCCATCGTCGTTGTAGATCTCCTCTCTACGGAATGTCGAATCCTTGGGCCATCCTTTCAAACGGATCGGCTTCAAGTCCAAAAATCGTTTATTTTCTTTCCCTACCCGATCATTTTCAGGAACAGCGGCTTCATCAGCGATGATCAGGATTTTATGCAAACCGGGTTTTAACCGTTTTCCCGTGTCTACAACGGCGGATCCGTCCGGAAATTTAGCATTTATCATGCAAGAGCCTCCGCATTGTCCGAACGCTTGAAGCCGAAAAACTGGTTATTTCAAGAAATTCCGGTTATCGTTCATGGAAGCCCCTATCATCAGCACATATGGCTCAATGCTTACTTTTCTTGGGCCATCTCCGCTTGGCACGCTCCAGGAAGGTCGGTTCCGTATAACCGGATACAACCTGTTCGAACCCGGGCATGAATCCCTTCTTACGATAGTGCCCCTTACGAACATGTTCCACCAGTGCTTCCCACTCGCTCTCAAGTCCGCTCCTTATATAGCATTTCTTGGCGAACTCGAGGTTGTCAAGTGCTGCGTCGTAATAGCTGCTTTTTCCTGCATTCACAATCCGCATGCAGAGAGCGCGGTAAATCCTGGCCGCCACATCGGGGTGAGATCGCGCGAGTTTCCGTGCCGCGGGCTCGGTTGTGAAGTGGCTGATGCCTTCCAACTCCTCATCCATGGCCCGCCGCAATCGCGCCACGAGCCTATCGATCTCTCTTTTCTCCAGCCAGAGCTCGATCTGGGAAGAAAGATCTCCCTTTTCCGACGCCGTCATGGCTTTTGCATGCCACGCCTTTCTCGCCTTGGTCGGCACGTAGCGCATCAGCTCTTTGTAAGTGAACATGCATGGATGCCCCTGAAACTCGATCCAAGCAGATTGGAGTGACTCTCCGTCGCGGCCCAGTTTCGCCATTATCGCCCGTCTTAAAAT
>ENA-OSEO01006638-OSEO01006638.1-sediment-metagenome-genome-assembly--contig:-NODE-6638-length-10257-cov-4.012475_pt1 | contig 10257 bp, 8 predicted proteins | sample MGYA00237883_ERZ534232 | MGnify/ENA metagenome assembly ERZ534232
TTCGAACCAGATGTCGGCGCCGCGGGTTTTAAACAGTTCATAGATGCCGTCGGCGATTTCAGGGGTCATGTAGAGCGTTTCGCACTTGCGGCAATAAAACACCGTGATGGGCACCCCCCAGGCCCGCTGGCGGGAAACACACCAGTCCGGCCTGTTTTCGATCATCCCATAAATTCGCTCGCGGCCCCAGTGAGGAATCCAGCGAACCGTGTCGATCGCCTCAAGCGATTTCCGGCGCAGCCCGGTCGTGTCCATGGATATGAACCATTGCGGCGTCGCCCGGAAAATCACCGGTTCTTTGCACCGCCAGCAATGTGGATAAGAGTGGGAAATGGTCTGCTCGGCAATCAGTAAGTCCCGTTCTTTTAATTTCGCATTGATAGCCTTGTTGGCATCAAAGACAAACTGACCCTCAAAAAATTCAACTGAGTCGGTAAAACAACCCCTATGGTCCACCGGAGAATACACGTCCAGACCATACTGGATGCCGACATCGTAATCTTCACGTCCGTGTCCGGGCGCCGTATGAACACAGCCGGTACCGGCTTCAAGGGTGACATGCGTTCCCAGAACAATCAGCGACTCCCGGTCATAGAGCGGGTGGCGGCATTTTTTGTGCTCAAGCTCAATAGCCGGCAGGGTTCCCAAGACGCTGAATTCCGATATCCCCAATGACTGCATGGCGCCATCCACCAGATCCCGTGCAAAAATCCACACCTCGCCGGAGTTTACGGCGACAGCCGCATATTCCAGATCCGGATGCAGGGCAATTGCCAGGTTGGCCGGCAGCGTCCAGGGCGTTGTCGTCCAAATCGCCATAAATACCTTTTTGCCGGCTAAAAAAGGATACCGATCACTGATATCATCCAGCATGGGGAATTTTACATAAATAGAAAGAGAAGATTCATCCTGATATTCGATTTCAGCCTCGGCCAGGGCTGTCTGACAGGTGCAGCACCAGTGAATCGGTTTTTTACTTCGGAAAAGGCTCCCTTCCAATGCAAATTTACAGCATTCCCGAGCGATGGTGGCTTCATATTCATAACTCATCGTTAAATATGGATTTTCCCATTCGCCCAACACACCGAGGCGCTTGAATTCGCTGCGTTGGATATCGATAAATTTCTCGGCATAGGCGCGGCAAAGACCGCGTTTTTGCTTCAGCGAAAGATCTTTTTTGCGTTCACCGATCTCCTTGTCAACATTATGTTCAATGGGCAGGCCATGGCAGTCCCACCCGGGCACATAGACCGCATCATAACCGGACATCTGACGGGTTCGGACCACAAAATCCTTTAAAATCTTATTCAGGGCCGTTCCAATATGGATATTGCCGTTGGCATAGGGTGGACCGTCATGAAGAATGAATTTTTTGCGACCCTCTGAAGCAGTTCTGATGTTTTGATAAAGCTTGCTTTGATCCCAAGCCTGGATTTGTTCCGGTTCCCGCTTGGCCAGATTGGCCTTCATGGGGAATTCCGTGGCCGGTAGGTTCAGCGTTTTTTTGTAGTCCATTAAATCTCCTCCACCGTTTCAGGATATAATTAAATCTTGGATTTCTAATATTTATAGCCTGATGTGTCAAGAGAATCGTACCATTATTCATTTTAAGTTGATACACTGGGATTAATTTATTATGTAGGATAAAATTTGGATATGAGGGATAGGAATCGGTTATTCCCGGCAAAGAGTTTCTTTACTTAAATTTCAGTTTCTTATTGAATCATAAAACGCAGAATCTGAAGAATGGAGCCAATAATGATCGATAAAATTGTTGAACTAATCATCGAACAGTCCAAGCATACCGATGGTCAAAATGCGACCGCTCGAATTCATTCTGTTTTAATGGAAGTTCGTCAGGCAGTCGCCAAAGTGATTGTCGCAGAGCAAAAAAAGAAGCGGGAACAAAACACACCCGTTCCCAATACCTGTGATTGAATCGAATAAGGAAAGGAACACAGCGACCATGACATATCGTGATCGATCCATGTGCGGAAAAATCGGGGACCCTGATGTCGGCCGGGAAGTGGTCCTGGCCGGATGGGTCGATGCCCTGCGCGACCACGGCGAAGTGCTCTTCATCCACCTGCGGGACATCAGCGGCATCGTCCAGGTGGTGTTTGGACCCGAATCATTGGACCGGACCGTGCGCCGACGCGCCGGAATGCTGAAAAACGAATACTGCGTGCGCGTCGCCGGCCGGGTGATTCGCCGGGCCGCTGGAACCGAAAACCCGCACATCCACACCGGCAATGTGGAGGTGATGGCTACGAATCTGACCATCCTGAGCCGTTCCAAGACACCGCCCTTTCCCATATCGGAAAAATCCATGCTGGCCGGTGATGCGCTCCAGCGAGACGAATCCGTGTCCGAAGACCTGAGGCTCCAGTTCCGCTATCTGGATCTGCGACGGCCTTCCATGCAGAATCATATCATCAAGCGTCACGCCATCAACCGGACCATCCGGAATTTTCTGGATGGTCAGGGGTTCATCGAGATCGAGACCCCGATGCTGACCCGCAGCACCCCCGAAGGCGCCCGGGATTATATCGTGCCCAGCCGGCACTATCCCAAATCCTTTTACGCCCTGCCCCAGTCGCCCCAACTGTTCAAGCAGCTTCTGATGGTCGGCGGCATGGAGCGCTACTACCAGATCGTCCGCTGTTTCCGGGATGAGGATCTGCGACCCAACCGCCAGCCGGAGTTTACCCAGCTCGACCTGGAGGCATCATTTATCGACGAGGAATTCATCTACCGTCTTTTTGAAGAACTGGCGGTCAGAATGTTTGCCGTGGGCGGCATCGACCTGCCCCGGCCCTTTCCCCGCATGACATGGACTGACGCCATGAATACAGCGGGAAACGACCGGCCCGACTTGCGTTTTGACATGACCTTTACCGACAGCACCGATATCTTCAGGGATACCCGCTACAGCATCTTCAGGCAGATCCTGGATCGGGGCGGCTGTATCAAGGGAATCAATGTCCGGGGCCAGTCCCCAAGTTTAAGTAAAAACATCCTGCAAAACGAATACGCCAAGGAAATCGTTCCGGGATTCGGAGCCAAAGGCATGACCTGGATGCGCGTGACGGATACGGGTCTGGAGAGCAATATCGTTCAGTTTTTCAGCAAACGGGAAAAGGCTGAAATCCTGAAGCGCTTTGACGCCCGCAACACCGATGTGATCCTGATGATTGCCGACTCCTCCTGGCATCGAGTCTGTTCGGCCCTGGGCCAGCTCCGGCTGCACCTGGCCGGCCGTCTCAACCTGGTTCCCAAAGACATCTACCGCCCGCTGTGGGTGACGGATTTCCCTCTGTTCGAGGCCATGGACACGGGAGTGACATCCAGTCATCATCCCTTTACCATGCCCGACCAAAGCGATTTTGATCCGACCGATATCGATGCGTTGCTGGCGTTAAAATCCCGGTCCTATGATCTGGTGGTTAACGGCGAGGAATTGGGCGGGGGCAGCATCCGCATCAACGACAGCAGCCTGCAGAAAAAAATCTTTCAGGCCCTTCATCTGACCGATGACGAGGTAAATGAAAAATTCGGTTTTTTTCTCCGGGCTCTGGAATACGGGGCTCCGCCCCATGGCGGCATCGCCTTGGGCCTGGACCGGGCAGCGGCCATAATCCTTGGCGCACCGTCCATCCGGGAAGTCATTGCCTTTCCGAAAAACCGCAGCGCCTTCTGCCCGCTAACCCAGGCCCCGGCCCAGGTTTCACGGGAGCAGCTTGCCGAATTGGGGCTGATAGATATGGGCGCAGCGGCCCCGCTGCCGGGAACCCGGCAGCGGCAGGATCCCATTGAGGCCCTGTCCTGGATGGCCCGCATCGGTTTGGCCGACGGCGAGAAGGAAGCCATCCGGACGGCCGTCGCACAGGCCAAAAATCTGGCCGTTCAGGTAAACCGGCAAGTGCCCCAATATGGCGAGGCGGCAATCGCACCGATGTTTTCCGTCTTTCCGTCCGCCAACCGCTTCCGGGCCGGCAACACCGCCCGGGTCTGCGAACTTACGGAAAACGGCATTCTGTTCAAAAACGCGCCCGCATTAAAGGGCGGATACTTCAAAGTTGCACCGGTTCTGGAATAAAGGAAAGGAAAACCATGACCACCGAACTTTTTGCGTTTCGCCCGGCAGCCCCCCTGGAGAGAGTCTCCGGCGGACCCCTTAGCGGTAAAACCATCCTGATCCGGCCGGACCTTTCCCTTGCCGGCTGGCTTACGGATGCGGGCTCCCGGGCGCTGTCGGGCTTTCATGCCGTTACCGATGCAACGGTCGTCGCCCGCTTAAAAGCCGCGGGCGCTTCTTTTGCCGGCAGCATCCGAATGGCCGAATTAGGCTTCGGAATCAACGGCGACACGATGGCCCCGGCCCTTTCTGCAGATCATGCCCATGCCGGACTGATGACCGACTTGATGGGCGAAGCCCGCATGGCGGCATGTGCGGCCGGCCTGTACGGATTCAAACCCTCCTATGGTGTTTTGTCCCGTTTCGGTCTGGTAGGCCTGGCGCCGTCCCTGGAGAGTATCGGAATCCTGACCCGCAACCCGGCCGGAATCGCCGAACTTATGGCCGTCATGGCCGGACCGGATCCAAACGACTTTTCCATGTCAAGCGACCCGCCGCCTGATTTTGCAAACCCGGCGTTGGTCTTCGCAAAACCTCTCCGGATCGGTATTCCCCGGGAATGCCGGGATCGCCTGGGTCCGTCCGCCGCAAACGCCTTTGCGGCGGCCCACATCGCCGTGGCCGAAGCCGGGGTCGAAATCATCGACGTCAGCCTGCCGGGATTTGACCTTTTCCCGGTGGCGCATCAGGTCATCGCCGCGGTGGAAGCCTCTTCGGCGGCCGGCAAATACGACGGGGTCCGCTACGGACTGCGCGCAGAATCGGCCGGAAACTGGAACGAAATGTACATCAAAACCCGGGGAGAAGCCTTCGGCATCCGGATCAAGGCACTGCTGTTCCAGGGCGCCTATTTTCAGTTCCAGGATTATCCGACCTTTGAAAACGCCTGCATGCTCCGGCGCAGACTGGTCAGTGAAACCGACGATCTATTTAAGCAGGTTGACATGCTGGCGCTTCCCACATGTTTCGATGATTCCGATCCCTTCCAAGCCGACACCGTGGCCGATACATATGCCGCCTTCGGCCTGACCCTCTGCGCCAATATGACTGGACTGCCGGCACTTCAGATTCCGGGCCTGAACAGGGACGCGACGATGGATTCCGGCCTGCAACTCATCGGCCCCCGCATGTCCGACGCCGCGCTTTTGGCTGCCGGCCTGAAAATTTGTACACTCATTTCGGGGGAATTCATCCAATGAATCGGGATATAAAAAAATATGAAGCGGTCATCGGCCTTGAAATTCATGTTCAGCTCAATGCCGCCACCAAACTCTTCTGCGAATGCCCCAACCGGACCGGGGACGGACCCAACCGCAATACCTGCCCGGTCTGCCTCTGGCTTCCCGGCGCCCTGCCGAAATTAAGCGCCGAGGCGGTTGAAAAGGCGGTTCTGGCCGCCCTGGCCCTCAACTGCAATATCGCCGAGGAGAGTGCCTTTGACCAGAAGGTCTATTATTATCCGGATCTTCCCAAGGGCTTTCAACTCTCCCAGCATCACAAACCCCTGGCGCGAAATGGCTGGATCGATATCGCCGGCGAGAACGGCGCGGACCGGCGGCTGCGGATTCATCATGTCCACATGGAAGAGGATGTGGCCAAACTGGTTCACGAAACCGAAGGCCGCTCTCCCATCAGTCTGGTGGATTTCAACCGGGCGGGCGCGCCCCTGATCGAGATCGTCACCGAGCCTGATATGCGCACCCCTTACGAGGCCATGGAATTCCTCAAGGCGCTGCGGACCCGGCTGCGTTACACCGGATGCACGGATTGCAGCTTGGAACAGGGCACCATGCGGGTCGATGCCAATATCTCTTTGAGGCCGGCAGAGACCCAGGAGATGAATACCAAGGTGGAGGTCAAAAATATGAACTCCATCCGCAACGTGGGTGACGCCATAGCTTACGAAATCATCCGACAGACCGAAAGCCTCCAGCGGGGCGAATCCGTGACCCTGCATACCCGGCTGTGGGATCCGGACAAGCGGGTCACGACAGCCATGCGCGAGAAATTTGCCGGGCCGTGCATACCGGAGCCTTCGGTTCCCATGATCCGAATAGACAATGCCTGGCTGGCCGCTATCCAAAAACGGTTGCCGGAAATGCCGTCCCGAAAAGCCGAACGGTTTATGGCTGATTATGAACTGACCGCCAATGAGGCCGCTGCCATGAGCCATGAACGGGATGTGGCTGAGTTTTTTGAAGAATCGATCAAACAGGGTGTGGCCCCGCAAATGGCGGCCGCTTGGATCATTGCTCACCTGATGCCGGCTCTGCGGGACCGCAATCAGCCCCTTTGCGAGACGCGTCTTACGCCGGGGCGCTTTGCAGGCCTGCTGAAACTGCTGGACCAGGAAGGCATCAACACCGGATCAGCCCGGGACGTGCTGATCCGGATGCTGGAAATAGAGGGTACGCCCGATGACATCGTAGCGGCCGGAGGATTGCAGCAGGTTTCAAATGTCGATGATCTCAAGACTCTGGTAGATACCGTCTTGTCAGATCATCCGACGGATGCAGCCGATTTTCAAAAGGGAAATGCCAAGGTTTTCGGGTTTCTGATGGGACTGGCCATGAAAGCGTCCCGGGGAAAGGCCAATCCCAAACGGTTAAAGGAAATTCTTGCCGAGCGGCTCAAAATTCTTTAGATTACTGAATTGCTCCGACTGTAAACATATTCATGCGGACAGAGACCCTCATCTCCACTGGAATAGTGGGGGCAGAACAACACAATCACTGGGAGACATCGCTATGATCACACTCGCACTTGACCGCTACGGCCGTCAATTTCCGTTCTTCGACGGCACAATGGCCAGGTACTCAAAATCCGGGACAATCCCTGCTCGAAGAGGATTCAAATGAATATCTCACCAACTCCAACAGATAGACGTCTTTCTATCAGAGAATTGATTTGTAACGGTTCTGAAAAGGAACGCCCTTATAATACTATAATATTTAAATGCTTTTGAATCGATTTGCTTAACCCAATTAACTTGGCTAAATCCAGATATGCTGGCAAACCCGCCAGACTGCTTGCTTTTTCCTCTGCTTCGTACTTGAAAGGAAGAACCCCTTCTGACATAATCGCCCCATCTCGTTGATGATATGTTTTTTCTAAAATTAACCTATCACCCTGATGCTTCAGGCTCAACAGGGATGTTACGATAAAATATCTTTTTGTTATTCCGTCTTACCTGTCAACACACTTCATTCCTTTGGCATGGCTTTGTACAACCTCGCTGTAGACTCCTATCGCAGTGTGCCTTTGCAACGCCATTTGATTAGGGCCACTGTTACCTTTTAACAGCTTATCACTTTTTCTTCCACTTATAATTGGGATCACCATAGCATTCAGGAGGCATTTTGTTTTTAGCCCCTGTTTTTGCGAGCTCACTATCGAAGATTTTTCTGATTTCAGGATCTTCATCAACATATTCAACTTCTATATGTTTATCTCCCATTGTAGGGGATTTGGTATGAAGCGCCAAATATCTCGCCGGCTCTGTGCCAGTGTTAAAGTGTTGGTGGAACCAGATTTCACCCTGTAAATCGGAAAGTCCAACTCCGAAGAGGCTGCCAGGCTTCCAGTCAATTTTTTTCTTGTCTTTTTCTTTACCCGGTTCCCACAGGAGAGAAAATCCTTGGCCGGTGATAATGATTATGGATCGACCTGGCGGATGTGCATGAGACTTCTTATAAGTTCCAGCGGCAAACTCCGATTGGTGGGCATGCAAACGGACGCAACCCGGGAGAAGGAACCTAACCGAGTTGCCCCCAGCCCCCCTGAACTCATTACTACTCATTTTGTCAAAGGCCCTTACATCGGGGATGAAATTTGCAACCCAGACAATATAGTTGTACGGGGGTTGTTCTCTGTATACCTTTGCCTCAGCCGAATAAAAATCTTTCCCCAACTCCTCCTCGAAGGAATAGTCATTTTGAAATAAAAATTTCTTGCTCTTAAAGTATTGTGAGACAGCGGGCAATGTGGTCTTGGCAAAAAGTCTGGCGGGCTTATTTTCATCTCCGTTAAAGTGCTGGTAGCCGATATTTGCAGGAAGCGCAAAAAGGGACTGCTCTTTCCATTCAAAGGTATTTTTGGGACCACCCTCATGAGTCCAATAATTCGTAGCCCCACGCCCTGAGAGGACATAAACCAGCTTCTCATACATGTGCCGCTGAGGCTTGAGGGTTTCTCCGGGAGGAATCTCGCTTAAGTAGTTGTCGCCCAATAGTTCTTCACCGAAAAGATGTATGAAAGCGCCTAAGCCACCCATGCGGGGCCAAGGTTTGAGATCTATTGTTCTCAAATCATCGAAAAAAAATCCTGTGTAAATAGGTATGCCTTCCGCTTTCTGAAATTCAGGGTAAAAATCTCGTTGGATTTCGGTCACTAATTTTAAATTCTCTAGACCGCCTTGAAGTTTTTTTTCACTCATGCCTAACTCCTTTCATTGGGTTTTTAATAATTGATGTCTGTCCGAGCAGCATTTACCTTATGATTTAATATTGTTTTACTGTCATATACTTCTTTTGAAGATTTTTGTTTGTGCTATGATTTTTTTAAATATCTCATTCTTTCAAAATTTTCAAGCCCTGTTGTTTTGCCAAAATATCTCCTCTTCGCCGGGCATACACCACACCGGCCACGGTTCGATTAAGTTTTCGGCAATGCGGGCAGCCGAATATCCCAGCTCTCGAACCGCCCAGTAACAAAATAGACTTCTGGCATCCACAACCGCCGGCTGCCGGCCCCCCTCAAATAATTGTTCGCTCTGGATAGTAAAAAGACGTTCGATCAGGTCGTCACATTCCTCATCGTCCCTACATATGTTGCGGCGTTCCACCCCCCGGATGATCACGTGGTGTAAAGCGCCGGGGGCATATAGGCGGGATTGTCTCGCCATGACCAACAACTTGACAAAAAACCGCCCTTCTGTGGGGATTATAGAATGTCGCGATTGTCGTGATGGGACTGGCCATGAAAGCGTCCCGGGGAAAGGCCAATCCCAAACGGTTAAAGGAAATTCTTGCCGAGCGGTTGAAAAACTTGAACTGACGATCATGTTTGGATCAAAATTGATATCCGAACTGGTAACCCATACCCAAACCGAAAGAGGACCTTAAATTGAGATCTTTGAAGCTGTCTTTGGTCCCGGCCGCGTTTGCAAGTAAATACCATTTATCGGTCAGAAAGTGATCATATTGGATATAGCCGGTCTGATTATCCACCGTCGTATCACCACTGTCCTCGGCACGGTTATATCTGCCGCCCAGCGTAAATCGGTTTTTCTCGCTTCGAGCAACCAGTTCTGCATCGCCATAATAGGTTTTTGTATCGGTATTGCCGTCGTTGATATTTATTCCCATATTGATCCGGCCCGACAATAAAACCGGCGGAGCCGGCGGGGAGGGATTAATCCCCTTTATCTGTGTCAGTTGAAAGGTCAGCGGCGTCAGCATCTGCTCGGATTTCAGGGTTATTTTTCGATCTTCCCCGGAAATGATCACCCCCTGTGCCGAGGTGTCGTCACTGAAAAGCACCTTTATGGGAGCATCTGTGCATATATTGCTGACCTCAGACCAGGCAATGGTCATGTCGTCGGCATAAGATGTTTTAAAAATAAGCTTGTTTGCTTCCATCGAAACAACGACTCCCTTAACATGATCACCGTTCTTGAGCCACACTTCATCGGACAGAACGGTATTTCGCTGCATCAGGACCGCAAAAACGGCAATTGCAAATATCAGTCGATAAAATTTCATTTTGACCCTCCGAAAACTCATTCTATGAATCTGAACACCGGATCAATATCGGACACGTCATACCCCGGCGCCAGTGTAATATATGCCGTCATCCAGTTTCCCTGGCTATACCGGTTAAGGGTGTCCGGATCTATGTCCAAAATCGTTTCAATAAGCTGTTTACCACTTTTTACCCCGGCCAGCAAACGGCCGTTCAGATAGATGTATTCGCTGACGACATTACCCCTGCCGTCGGCTTCGACCATCAGGTTGCCCTGCCGGTCATATAAGTAAATGGTCTTCTGGCCGGCGGCTTTTTTAACCGCCCGCTGCCCCAGGGCGTTATAGCCGTATTCTGCCAGGGTCGATCCGTTTTCC
>ENA-OSEO01006642-OSEO01006642.1-sediment-metagenome-genome-assembly--contig:-NODE-6642-length-10251-cov-6.909279_pt1 | contig 10251 bp, 8 predicted proteins | sample MGYA00237883_ERZ534232 | MGnify/ENA metagenome assembly ERZ534232
CGCACCCAGATGTCCAGGTGGTTGAGGGCGCAGGCGCGCACCCGGACGAGGACCTGGCCGGGGGCCGGCCGGGGGTCAGGGACGTTGCCGTATTGGAGAACGTCTATGTCGCCATGCTTCTCAAAATAGAGTGCTTTCATATCCCCTCCTTCATGGTTATCCGGAAAGCCGGGTAAAGGAACCTGGCTGCCGGGGGCGTCCGGTTCCGACCTTACGGTCTTGCCACTGTCAGCCGGTGTTTTAAAATTAATAGTTATGTTATTTTTTGAGGTTGTCAAGCCGGTGCCGGGAAGGCCTTGAACCGTGCCGGCCGATAGTGCTTGATTTTTGTTAAGGAGAAGTGTTTGATGATACCCGAAAAATAAACCCAATCTGGCTTGGTGATTTGAGAAACAGCTAAATTGATAATTTTTTTTAAATTTTAATTTCCGATCCGGTTAAACAGGCTTCATCCATGCTACCGAAAAATATCAGGCATGATATTCCGAAAGAGCTGCCCCGGGAACTGGTGGAGATTATCCAGACCGGCAAGGGGGTCCGTATTGAACGGATTGTGTCAAAGGGGCAGGTTTCCCCTGAAGGGTTCTGGTATGACCAGGAGGATTGCGAGTGGGTCCTGGTCCTGCAGGGCGGCGCAGTCCTGTCGATGGAAGGGGCGTCCGACCCCATTTCCCTGGGACCGGGGGATTATCTGAATATCCCGGCGCATGCCCGCCATCGGGTTGAATGGACCGATCCGGACACGGAGACGGTCTGGCTGGCAATTTACTATGATTAAGGAGAGGGCAGTCATGCAGCCTTATGAAATCTACGCCTTAATAAAAATTGTAATCCCAATCGAATTTTGCTAATTGAAGCTCATACGAATTTAGAAAAATAATGGATGCCGTTTCCGGCAGAATTTTATCAAAGGAGGGTCATATGTTGATTTCATTGTTGCAGAAAAGAAGGAGCATCCGGAAATTCCAGGACAAAGAGGTGGAAGCCGAAAAAATTGACCGGCTGATCGAAGCGGCCCTGCGGTCGCCTTCGGGCAACGCCCGTTATCCCTGGGAATTTGTCGTGGTCAGCGACCGGGAGATCCTGGAAAAACTCTCCCTAGCCAAGGAGCATGGTTCCGCCTTTATCAAAGGCGCTTCCCTGGGAATCGTTATCTGTGCGGACCCGGGCAAGCAGGATATCTGGATAGAGGATGCCGCGATTGCGTCTACCATTATTCATCTGGCCGCGGCATCTCTGGACCTGGGAAGCTGCTGGATCCAGATTCGCGAGAGAAAACACAAGGGGGACGAAACGGCCGAAGCGTATATCGCCGAACTTCTGGGCCTGCCGAAAAATCTGAAAGTCCTTTCGATGGTGGCCATCGGGCATCCTGCCGAAGAAAAACCGGGGCATGCCGAAAGTGAACTTCCCTACGATAAGATTCACCGCAATCATTACGGTAAAAAATAATACGGAACGGACATGCCGGGGAGGGGGTCCATACCCGCCCCCGGCTTTTGTGAAACCGGGTTGATTCCATCGAAAGCGGGGGTGTCTTTTCATGTCCGGCTATCCCCTTTTATTCAAGCCTTTTGAGATTCCGCCCGTGCGGCTGAAAAACAGAATTACGATGGCGCCGCTGTTTACGATGTATGCCCACGGGGATGGAAGGGTCAGCGATCTGACCCTGGCCCACTACGGCGAACTGGCCAAAGGCGGCGCCGCCATGATTGTGGTGGCCAATGTCGCTGTCGATCCCGGCGGCGTATTGGCGCGGCATTCCCTGCGGGCCGACAGCGACCGGTTCATTTCCGGTCTGGCACGGCTGGCCGAAACCATAAAGATTGAAAATGCCGCAGCGGTGCTCCAGATCAATCATGGCGGGCGCTTCGCCCGCAGTGACAAATTGCTGGCCCCCTCGGCGGTACCCCTCAGCGACATCAGCCTGGGGGACATATACCGGGTGGGATTGAAATCACTGGACCTCCAGCAGCAGTGGGCCCTCATTTCGGAATGGGCCCAGTATCAACCGGAACGGATCCGGGCGATGACCAAGTCCGATATCCGTCGGGTCATAAAGGCCTACGCCGATGCCGCAGTTCGCGCGCAAACAGCCGGCTTCGACATGGTGGAAATCCACGGCGGCACCGGGTATCTGCCGGTTCAGTTCCTGTCCCCCCGAACAAACCGGCGGACCGACCGCTACGGCGGAGGCCTGGAAAACCGGATGCGCTTTCCGCTGGAACTTGTCCGCGCGGTCAAGGAGGCCGTCGGCCCGCGCTTTCCCGTCGGCTACCGCTTTCAGGCGGACGAATGGCTGCCGAACGGCTTCGGACTCGATCAAGCGCAAATTTTTGCCCGCCGGCTGTGCGCATTGCAGGCGGCTTATCTTTCGGTGACCGGCGGCACCTACGAATCCTTTGCGGACAGGGAAATCATCGAAAAATCACACCAGCCGTGCTACATGGTTTACCTGGCGCAGGCGATCAAAAAAAGTGTTAGCGTCCCTGTCATTGCCAGCGGCCGCATCATATCGCCGGATCTGGCCGAGGCGGTTTTGCAAAAAAATCAGGCGGATCTGGTGGGGCTGGCCCGTCCCCTGTTTGCCGACCCGCTCTGGCCGCAAAAGGCCGCAGACGGGGTGTCCGGTTCCATCACGGCCTGCGTCGATTGCGGAACGTGCTTCCGGATGCTGATTTTAAGCCAGCCGGTTCGCTGCGCCCGCTGGGAAAGGGATAAGCGAATTCAGAGACAGAGCATGATCAGGGATATGCGCAAATCCAACAAAAAGATACTCCTCGCCCTGGACGGATCGGAAAATGCCGCCATGGGTGCGGTCTATGCCGGCGACCTGCTGGCCGGGCGCGGCGACGTGCGGATCACCCTGCTGCATGTGCGCACCGAAGAATCTGCCCGGAACGAACGGGATGTCGCGAAAATCATGGAAATAGCCCGGGCGGTCCTGCTGAAAGCCGGTATTCCTGCGGCAGCTGTTTCGATTCAGTACCGCGACGAAAAAGTCGGCATCGCCCGGGATATATTGGATGAAATCGAGACAGGGGAATACGGGACCGTCATCGTCGGGCGGCGCGGCCTTTCGCGGGCGAAACAGTTTCTCTTTGGAAGCGTATCCAACAAGATCGTGCACAACGCCAGAGACTGCACCGTCTGGGTGGTGGACTGATCTTGATTTTTTCGTAATAGTTTGGCTTTTTGAAAAAATACGGTAAGCCTGATTGGGTTTGGGCCGCAGCTCCGCCGGGATTGCCGCTTTGCCTTGTGAAGCTGCACAGAATTAAACCCAAAGAGCGATTAAAACAGGATTGCCGGCAGGCAGAAGAGCGCCTGTCAAACCGGCGAACATCGGAGGGAGACCCTATGAAATTTGCAGCAGATAAAAAGGAAACCGTTATTATCGATCCCGGGGAAGAAAAAAACCGCCGGGCCATTCCGAGTGAAATCAGGCTGGACCCCTTAACCGGGAGAAGTTCACGCATCTGTCATTTCATGAAGCTGCAGTGGCAAAAACCCGATTTTGCGGCGCTGGTGACAGGGACCGAAAAAACATGTCCGTTCTGTCCGGACAAGGTCATGAAAATTACGCCGAGTTTTCCGGTGGAGATTCTTCCGGAAGGCCGCCTGGTTTCGGACGACATGATCCTTTTCCCGAATATCGCGCCTTATGACAGCCTCGGTGCGGTGGCGACCCTCAGCAGCCGCCATTACATTCCCATGACTGAAATTGAACCCGAACGCATTGCCAAAGCTTTCGGGTTGGCCATGCGTTTTTTTCAGAGCGTGCACCGGTCCGACCACCCCGAGTCGGTCTATCACCTGATCAACTGGAACTATATGCCGGCATCGGGCAGCTCCCTGATACATCCGCACCTGCAGGTGTTCGCCACCTCCTTTGCTCCGAATCTGATGCGAGAGGAATTGGCGGCAGCCGCGGTTTACCTGAAGAGCAACGGGAGAAACTACTGGGACGATCTGGTAGCCTCGGAAAAGGCGGAGGGAAAGCGATACCTGGGAAAGATCGGGCGGACGGACTGGCTCAGCGCCTATGCCCCCATGGGGGTTGCCGGCGACATCCTGGCGGTGACGGAGGGGGTGCGGGATACGCTGGAGCTTACGCAAGCGGATCTTGCCGATATAGCCGCGGGCTTGACCCGGGCCATGGCGGCCTACGATTCAATGGGAATTTACAGTTTTAATATGAATTTTTTCAGCGGCGCGGCCGGCGACGACCATGCCCGTTTCCACCTGCTCTTTTCACCGCGCACCTTTTTTAACCAGGCCCTGGGAACACCCGATGTCGGCGCCCTGCGAAACCTTTATAATGAAACCCTTTGCATGGCCTTTCCGGAAGAGATCAACCGGATGCTGCAACCCTATTTTACCGGCACTCGATGATGAACAGCTCGACCCGGCGATCGAGCGCGTCGCGGTCATCGTCCGTGCCGGTTCCGACGATGTTTTCGCTGTAGCCCCTGCCGACCGCTTCGGAGCGCTGGAGGACTTCCGGAAAAGACTTTTGCAGCAGCATTTGAATGCTTTTGGCCCGTTCCAGGGAAAGTTTGTGGTTATATTCCTCGGATCCCGTCCGGCTGGAATGGCCGACGATTCGCAGGCAGTTTTTCGACTGCTGAAAGTACTTTCCGATATTGCGGATCCAGGTCTGATATCTTTCTTCCAGATTTTTATCCTTGAGGAACTCAACGGAATTGACGCCGAATAAATATTTGACGGTGAAACTGCGATATTTTTCGGCGCTGACGGCAACCAGTCCGGCAAACGCCTTTTCCGCTTCTTCCAGACGGCCCAGTTGATAATTCGCCAGGTACAGACCGGCATAGGTGTCGAGATCCCGGCCGTCTTTTCGTCCGGCCGCCGTCCTGAATAATGCTTCGGCTTCTTCGTAACGGCCGTTTTCATAGGCTGTTCTGGCTTCTATCAGCAGTGCCCGGGTTTCCAGGGAAACGTCGCTGAACCGTTTATCCGGGGTCTGTTGCGGGGTTCCGGCGGGCCCCGGCCGCCGGGACCCCATTAAGTACAGCGGGCTGTCGCGATAAATGGGGGTGGGGGTGCAGTCGATGTCGGAATCGGCAATCCAGCGGCTGGACCGGCCGATAATGGTTTTATCCCTCAACCGGGTGATCTCGCCGTAAAGGCGATAATAATTCCCGGCGATTCCGGCGGCTTTGTCCCGGTAAGACTCCATCCGGATGGTCCCGTTAATCAGGTAGTCCGCCCGCCCGGTATTTTGGGAAGTGAGCCCGGCCACATCGAATTCACTGAATTTCCGTAACCCTTCCGCGATAAAGATACTTTCGATTTTACGGCTGATGTGAGGCTCTTCGCCGGTGTCTGCATCGGTAAAGGGGAGGAGCATGACATGGGTTTTGTCTTTAGGGGTTAAAACCGGCCGGTCCGCCCGGATTCGGTCCAGCAGGTCGGCGGCCAGGGCGGAGACCGCTTCTTCAAAGGGGACCGGCGGTTGAACCGGCGTAGCCGGTTTCGAGAAGCGGGCGCACGATGTCAACAGGATCCATCCCAGAGAAATGATGACAACTCCCACCAGCGGATTCATGCGGCGCATGTTCTCACCTCCTTGATCAGAGGGGATATCCATATCAGAGACCCCCGCAGTTGTCAAACAACCTGCACAAAAGCCGGCGCGTCAGGTTGATATTTACCGACCGCTGGTTTATAAGGGATATATGCAAAACGAATTTGAAACCATTGTCGACAACGTCAGCAGGGTGGTCCTGGGAAAAGAGCCGCAGATCCGGCTGGCGCTGACCTGTTTGTTTTCGGGCGGGCACCTGCTGATCGAAGACCGCCCGGGGATCGGGAAAACGACCCTGGCCAAGGTTTTATCAAGATGCCTGAACCTCAAGTTCAGGCGCATCCAGTGCACCAACGATATGCTGCCGGGGGATATTTTAGGGATTTCCGTGTTCGACCGCAAAAACGGCGCATTTGTTTTTCATCCGGGGCCGATATTTACCCAGGTCCTGCTGGCGGATGAAATCAACCGTGCGACCCCGAAAACCCAGAGCGCCCTGCTGGAAGCCATGGAAGAGCGACAGGTGACCCTTGACGGCAAGACCCGTTCGCTGGAATATCCCTTTTTTGTAATCGCCACCCAAAACCATCTGGAGCAATCGGGGACCTTCCCCCTCCCTGAATCGCAGCTCGACCGGTTCCTGATGCGGATTGAACTGGGATATCCGGACCGCCGGGCCGAGAAAAAGCTGCTGCAGCAGGGGGACACAAAAGACATCCTCGGCGGCATAACCCCCTGTTTAAAATCCGCCGGCGTATCGGAAATCCAGGAAAAAATAAAACAGGTTCACCATTCCGACGCTCTGCTGGAGTATGTTCAAAACCTGCTCGATTTTACGCGGACGTCGCCCCATTTTCATATGGGGCTTTCGCCCCGGGCCGGGCTGGCCGTTTTACGGGCGGCTGCGACCTGGGCGTTTCTGGACGGCCGGGAGCATACCCTGCCGGAAGACGTGCAGCATATCCTCCCGTGGGTGGTCGGGCACCGGCTGCGTTCCAGTGAAGATCTCACGGAATATCCCCGGGACCGGATGATTGCCCTGATGAAAAGCGTACCCATACCCTGATGCAGGCAACCACCGTTCGCGCAAAGGACATTCGGCTGCGCCCCACCGGCTATGGCGTTCTTTTCGGCGCCGTCGTGGCCGCTATAACGCTGGGTTCGCTGAATTACAACAACAACCTGGGGCTGCTCCTGGCCTTTCTGTTGAGCGGCATGGCCCTGGCCTCACTCCTGCATACCCGCAGGAACCTTACCGGCCTTCAAATCTTTGCGGCCACCGCCCGGCCGGTCTTTGCCGGGGAAACCGCCGTCTATGAACTACTGGTTTGTGCCGAAGCCCTCCCCGGCCGTTCGGTTTCATTTTCCTTTCAGCAGTCGCCAGCGGTTTGCCAGGATATGATCACCCATCTGCCCCGGCGCCTGTCCCTGCGCGTCCCGGCAAATCACCGCGGCCGGCTTGACCCCGGGCCGCTGCGGCTTGAAACCCGGTATCCCTTTGGTCTTTTCCGATCGGCAGTCCGTATAGCACTCGATCTCGGCTGCCTGGTGTATCCCAAACCGGTTGCAGGGGCATTTGCCGCCGCTGAAAACCAGGCCCGTTCCGGGAGCGAAGGCGGAAAGGAAGTTGCGGGGATGGATGATTTCAAGGGGCTGCAGCCATACCTGCCCGGCGAACCGCTGGAGCGCATTTACTGGAAGGCTTTTTCGCGCGGGCAGGGTCTTCAGATAAAACAATTTAGCGGGACTGCCGGCGCGTTTATTGTTTTCGACTGGAATTCAATTAAATCTGCCGGCGTTGAGAATAAAATCTCCCTGCTGTGTGATGCCGTATTGAAAGCCCATCGGTTCAAACTGGTTTACGGGCTCAACCTGCCGGGGCAATCGATTCCCCCCGCTGCTGGAAATACACATCGCCAGGGTTGCCTCAAGGCCTTGGCGCTCTTTGGAACGGCCCCGGTACCGTCATGAAAACCGCCGATAAGGATGTCCCCGTCATTATCGCCGCCCTTGTTATTGCGGCTATTCCATACTGGGTCAGACTTCCGTTCTGGATCAGCCTCTGGTGCCTGTTCTTCTGGGGTTATGCCCTTTTAGCAGCCCGGCGCAAGGCGCCGCCGCCAAGACCGTGGCTGCGACAGGCGCTGATCCCGGCCGGCCTGTTGGGGGTGTTGGGCTCGAATGACTGGAGCTTGGCCGGGAACACCTTCGTCGGCATGCTGGCCATCATGGTATCCTTAAAACCGCTGGAAATAGAGACCCGGCGGGATAAAATGATCACGGTTTTTCTGACTTATTTCCTGATTCTGACCCACCTGCTCTACGTTAATTCATTTTTTACGGCACTTCATATGCTGGTGAGCGTCTGCAGCTCAACGGCGGCTCTTATTCGCATCAACCACGCCGGCGCCGGGATGCCGGAGAATCTGAAGCTTTCGGTCCGGATCATGCTCCAGGCCCTTCCCCTGACCATCGTCATGTTCATTCTGTTCCCCCGGATCCACGGGCATTTCTGGGGCCTTTCCAATCCGGCGGATTACAGGACGGGATTTTCCGAGCGCCTGGCCCCCGGAGATATCAGCAACCTGGCCCGGGACAACGGGATCGCATTCCGGGTTGATTTTCACGGCGATATCCCCGGCCCGGAGCACCTGTACTGGCGTGGAATCGTATACTGGCGCTTTACGGGCCATGGCTGGGAAAGGGACAGCCGGGTTCCTCCCCGCAGGGGGGTCTTTGCGGCAACTGAAACCGTGCAATACACCGTTTCGCTGGAACCCCACGGCATGCGTTGGTGGTTTTCCCTGGATCTGCCGGAATCAGCGCCGCGGCCGGCCCGCCTGCTCGATGATTTCACCCTGATCTCGTGGCGCCGCATCACCCGGCGAACGGTCTATACGCTCGAATCCCGCCGGGCGCATCATACGGGACCGATGCGGTTCTGGGAGGCAGCCGCACTGGAACTGCCGCCCCAGGGAAACCCGGGGGCCAGGGCCCTGGCGCAGCAATGGTCGCGCCGGCATCGTGAGCCTGAAGCAATCGTCGCTGCGGCCCTGTTATTTTTAAAAGAAAATGAATTCAGCTATACCCTTCGGCCGACCCCACTGGAAGGCGACCGCATCGATGACTTTTTGTTCCGGACCCGCAACGGGTACTGTGAGCATTATGCTTCCGCCTTTGCCTTTCTGATGCGGGCGGCGCAAATTCCCGCCCGGATCGTGGGGGGATATCTCGGCGGGGAACGCAATCCTTTCGGCAACTACCTGATCGTGCGCCAGTCGGACGCCCATGCCTGGGTCGAAGTCTGGCTGCCGAAAACCGGGTGGACCCGGGTGGATCCGACCTCCGTGATTGCCCCTGCTCGAATCCGGCAGGGTTCGGCCGCAGCCCTCCCGCCGGCGGAACGACCGATTTACCTGTCTTCCCGGTACCTGGCGTTGCTGTATCGCTACTGGAAGCCCGTGCAATTTGCCTGGGACCGGGTCAACACCGGCTGGGATACCTGGGTGATCGGCTATTCCCGCAGCCGGCAGCGCGAGCTGCTCACCAGCGGGGAAATCATGGGGGATCCGCTAAAGAGACTATTGATCGGAATTTTGATCCTTTCAGGCGCCATTGCCGCGGGGCTGGGATTGTTTTATCGGGGGTTGCGAAAATCCGCACCGGTCCGGACTGAAAAGGCGCCCCGGGCCTATGAAATATTCTGCCGCAAACTTGCCTGCATAACCCACCCCAGGCGGCCGGAGCAGGGCCCGGTCGACTTTGCCCGCCAGGTTGCCGGGCAAAGACCGGACCTGGCGGAAAGGATCGGGGAAATCACCGCGCTTTATGTAAGGCTCAGATACGGACGCGGCGGAGATGCGCGGGATGAAAAACGGTTGCAGAAGCTTGTAAAAGGTTTCAAGCCGCGAAAAAGGTAAGTCTTCTTTAAAATTCCCCTGCGAGCTTGTCCGACAACTCCCTCTCCCTTGATGGGAGAGGATTGGCGGGAGAGAGGAATATTTGGTTATCGGGATAGCTCCTGCCCTCCCTTTTTTAAAGGGAGGCCGGGAGGGATTTAAAGATATTGACATACATATGAAAACAGGTACTAATGCATCAATAATCAATTAGCCCTTCAGCCTTCGGCCTAAACACCTTATAAGTATTTATGCCACGCTTTAAACTGACAATCGAATATGACGGTTCGTCTTACCACGGCTGGCAGTTTCAGAAGAACAAGCCCACGGTGATGGGGGTTCTCATGAATGCCTGCAAAGCAGCCTTGGGGGTCGGCGCGTTTGAGCTCTACGGGGCCGGGCGGACCGATGCCGGGGTGCACGCCCTGGCACAGGTCGCCCACCTGGATGTTCAAACCCGTCTTACGCCCGAAATCCTTTGCCTGCGGCTTAACGACGCCCTGCCGGCCACCGTCAACATCCGGGCGGCAGAGGCGGTTGAAGCAAATTTTCATGCCCGCTACGATGCTGTGGCCCGCAGCTATGTCTATCATGTCTCCGCCCGCCGGACGGCGTTTGCCAAAAAATATGCTTACTGGATCAAGGACTCCCTGAATATCAGGGCCATGGAGCGGGCTGGCCATCTGTTTGAGGGGATGCATGATTTCAAATCCTTCGGCGTCGTCCAGGACGAAAAACAGTCCACCCGGGTGCAGGTTTACCTGGTGGCGGTTCAGAAAGAAGGGGCTTCAATCTTCATCC
>ENA-OSEO01006646-OSEO01006646.1-sediment-metagenome-genome-assembly--contig:-NODE-6646-length-10245-cov-3.341758_pt1 | contig 10245 bp, 8 predicted proteins | sample MGYA00237883_ERZ534232 | MGnify/ENA metagenome assembly ERZ534232
TCCCGGGGTTCGCCGGGGCTGTGGAAGTGGTGGATGTGGCGACGCCGTTGACCTTCGAGCGCTACACTGGCAATTGGCAGGGTTCGTACGAAGGATGGGTACCGGTCGGTGGTGAAGATGGGCCACGGTTCGATAAGGGGTTGCCGAAGACGCTGCCCGGTCTAAAGAATTTCTATATGGTCGGACAATGGGTCGAGCCGGGGGGTGGATTGCCGCCGGCGGCGCTCTCGGGTCGTACGGCGATCCGGATGTTGTGCGCGGCGGATGGCCGTCCGTTTGAGACGAGCCTGCCATGAACGAGAGACACCGGTTCTGCGGTGTGTGCTTGGGTTCACAGGGGAGTCATGCAGATGAAATTGCCGGTGCAGAGCGGAGGGAATAGATCCGTCGTATCCGGATGGCGACGTTGGGCGATGCCTTTCGGATTGTTGGCACTGGTGGAATGGTTCGTGATGAGCACCGATCTGGTGTTGAAACCAGCGCCGGCCCGGGCTGTGCCGCATCCGCGTGTGAAGCGTGCGCTCCCCGCGTTGCCCGTTGGGCCGATCGAAGTGCGTCCTACCGGCTCTGAGTTCGTGTCGATCCGCAGAGGGGAAGATGTGGAGCTTCCGGCAGACGAGACCTCCCTGATCTGCCGTCTCCTGCAACAGAAGGACGATGCGGGGCAGACACGCGTAGATAGCCTGGTTGGCGGCTGTACGTACCGGATCGAATTGGTCAGCCTGGAAGTGTTCGATCCGCTGCTGTCAGCGGATCTGGATGGCCTGCGCGTTGTCCAGCTTTCCGATATCCACATCGGGCGCTATATCACGGTCGAGGAAACGCGGAAGATGGCGCAGTTCGCGGCCTCTCTCCAGCCGGACCTGCTGCTGCTCACCGGCGACTTTGCCTTTCATCCCAGCGATGGGCAGTTGGCAGAAGGGCTGGAACCTTTCGGTCAAGTCGCGGCACCGTTGGGACGGTATGCTTCGCTTGGGAACCACGATTACTGGGATGACGTGAAGGCGGTACGCGAGGCACTCGCTGCGGCCGGCATCACCGTGCTGCACGATGCGAATTGCGAAATCGTACCGGGGCTGTGGCTCGCCGGCCTGGACGATCTGCTCGCTGCGCAGCCCGATCTGCGGAGTGCCCTGGCCGGAATACCGGCGGAAGCGACGACGATCCTGATGTCACACAACCCCAACGTCCTGCCGGAGGTCGCTGAACGCCCGCTGCTCGTCCTCTCGGGGCACACCCACGGCGGGCAAATCCGATTTCCGTGGCAGCGCGCACTGCCGATAGACGAACCCAATTTCTTCTCGCAACTGATGATTGCCTACGAGATGACCGGGTATTACCTCTACGGGGGTAACCGGGCCGGTGTCGGCATGTGGCGTTATCTGGCTGGGTTATTTCACGAGGGCCGCGCCTGGATGTATGTTTCGCGCGGCCTGGGAGTGACCCGGCCTCCGATCCGCTACGATTGCCCCGCTGAGATCACGCTCTTCACGTTCAGGTCCGGCATCGGAGGTTGATCGTTGGCTGGCGCTGCCGCAACCCAGCGGCAGAGGCGGGTGGCGGGAGCCGGGTCCGTTCTGTGCCCGCGTTCGCCTGCAGGACCGGACGATGGGTTCGTGCCCACCGTGCGTTGGTCTATGTGCCGTTGTGTGCGAGCGGAAAAGGGCGGTGGCCCGGCTGTGTGTTCGTGGGACCAGCCGAGCCACCCAAGGAGGAGAGAACCAAATGCAGTTACTCGGAGAAAAGCAACCACACTTGTGAGACGATATGGAAAAACCACCCATATCATGCAAGCATATCACGGTTGGCATATCTTGCACCCGCTATTTGGATGCATGGGCCAGCCGATATCTTACCTCCACCCATAGCGATAATCACCCCAGTATGGGTAGGGATAAGGATGGCCGGACCACGCGGTGAAGAGAGGCGGGTAGCAGGTATAACCGTAATTCGACCACCAGTAATACCCCGTGCCGGCATAGTACGGATAGTACCCTGCCCAGCCGTACGACACATAATACGGGGAATAACCCCAGCCGGAATAGTATGGCCCCATCGCTGATGCTACAGGCGTCATCCCGAACCCTAATAAGAGTGCCAGAACCAACGCCAGAGCCGCCATTTTCAATCCAGTCTTCATGTGTGTGAACCCCTTTCTTTGCGGGAGGCCACGTCTGTATTGACTCGTGTCGTATCAATTTACACCGGCTATTATACCATAGGAAAGAGAGATTGTCAAGAGTTCTGCACCACCTGATGTGTATGTCAACCATTATGTGCCGAAATGGAGCACAGTGGACGCGCGGTGGTCACGAAAGCCGGGTTCGTGTCGCTGCGGAGAGCGGTCCAGTCAGACTTCACGCCTGCGACTGGGTCAATTTCCGCAGTGGCCATGCGGGGGACTGGTGGCCTGTTCCCGTGGGCCTCCGCGCAAACGCAACGCGTCCAAGATTGGCACAGTCTTGGCCGCCACGCAGGTATTCGTGTGAACCTGGCAGATCACGCTGAAAATACGACCTGCCCATTGCTCGCTAGCCCCAGAATTTCCGGACGCACCCGAACGGATTTGATCGAGCAGCGCCTGATGTGATATACTGCGGAACCAACAAGTGCCTGCTGTGGCAGGTCCCACACGGCACTGACCCGCACCAAGCGAAGAGATAGTGAAAGCGGAGGCTTGCGCGATGTCGCTGCACGAATCACACGCTACGATCCGAACTGACGTCATCCCCGGTGGGCGACAACATCCCCAAGCGAGCGGCAGGCTGGTGGAGCTGGTTGCGATCGGGCTATTGACCGAGATCATCTACCTCTCGTTCAGCGTCGCCTATCCCCTGGTGGGCAACACGCAGAACGCCACGACCATTTTCGATCTGGAGAAGCTGACCAGCGACAGGCCCTGGCTTGCCGGGGTGTATTTCGGCGGGGTTTGTCTGCTGTTCTTGCTGTTTTGGCGGGCGTTGCATCTCGCTCAACAGATTGCCGCAGAGGTACCGCACCGCACGCTTCTCAAGCTGCTGATGTTGGGGTTTGGGGTGCTGTTCGCTTTCACTTTGGCGTGGCTGTATCCCATCACCGCAAACGACTTGTTCCGCTACGTCCTTCGTGGGCGCGTGTGGGCGGTTCACGGCGCGAGTCCCATGCTTTCCCCTCCAAACAGCTTCCCCAGTGACCCCTACATTCTCTTTGCGGGCGAGTTTGGTGATTGGGTATCGGGTTACGGGCCTCTCTGGGAACTGCTGGTGCAGGTCCCGCTTCGTTTGGGTTTCACGGATATGGTGCCGGGGGCGATGAGCCTGAAGTTCCTGGTATTGTTGTTTTACGTCATCAGCGCATTCCTGATCGGCTGGATCGCCTGGCCGGCGGGAAAAGATGCGGGGAAAGTTGCTGTTAGCGGCCTGGTCATTTTCGCGTGGAACCCGATGATCTTGCTGGAAGGTCTTGGCAACGGCCACAACGATATGGTGCTGATGGCCCTGATGATTTTGGGCGTAATTCTGTGGGAACGTAAGGTGTGGTGGGGAGCCGCTGTTGCCCTGAGCCTGGGCGCCTTGAGCAAAGCGACGGGTTTGTTGATGCTGCCACTGTTTGGCATTGCTCTGTTGGCTGGGGAGCATTCGTGGGGACGCCGCCTGGCGAGAGGGGCGGTGATCCTGGGGATTTTCATGCTGCTCGTTCTCCTGCTATACAGCGCGGTAGGCCCAATCGCACAGACCTTGCGTGGCGTGACCGACATGTTAACCCTGCGTCGTGGTTATGCCCTGGCTTCGAGTCTGCGCGTGATCTTGCGCGAGATTGTCCCTGCGCAGATCGCCGAGCCGATCCCGCGGAATACCGGGCGCGCGTTGTTCATCCTGTTCTACGCAGGTTTGATGGTGCAGCTCTGGCGCAAGAAGCTCAATCTGACGAGCGCGGCTTTCCTGGCGTACTTCGCCCAACTCATGTTCGGGCGGACATTCCGTGTCTGGTATCCCATCTGGCTGATCCCCTTGGCGGCACTATGTCCGGTTTCTGCCACGTTCTGGCGGATGTTTCTGTTCTCGCTTGCCGGAGAGCTGTACGTGCTCAACACGTTTCTATGGCGATGGTGGCTGATGGATTGGAGTTGGGGTCAGAGCGGCTTCCTGAGCGCGTATTGGGACAAGTGGACGATCATCAACGTGATGGCATTGCCGTGGTTTGTGTTACCCCTGTTCGGACCGATCATCATCAGGTGGGGGCAGAAGCTCTACGCTGCGCAGAAGGCTCCGACATCCTGAACATCCCATTCGCCCGGTGCTGCGTAGGGGTGCGTCCGGGATGTTTGGGGAGGCCAGCGAGCAGTTGGCCGATCGCGTTTGCAGCATGATCTGCCAGGCTCACACGAATAGCTTCTTGCCCGTCAAGACTGTGCCAATCTTGGACGCGTTTCGCTTGCGCGCGGTCCCACGCGAACGGGTTGCCAGACCCGTATGGCCTTGTGCGGAGATTAGCGCAGTCAGACCTCGCGCCACGAGTGGACAAATCTCCAACGCCACTGTCGGTGGTCAGGGACTGCTGTGTCTGGGCGAACCGTGTGCCGGTCTGCAGCGTAGTAGATTGGCCCAGTCCGGTACAGCGGCTATGCTTTCCGGCGAATGTGTCACGTCAAACAGGCTGCAATTGTCGGCAAAATTCCTGATGCATCCCGCTCCGATCGCTACTTGACAGGCAAGCGCTCTTTGTGGTATACTTGTCTATACAAGTATATGAACAGTCAACCAGAACATGAGGTGCAAGATGAACGTCCAGGCCAGAATCGTGTCTGGATACATCCCCAAATACCGCCAACTCGTCGATATTCTGCGCAATCGCATTCTATCCGGGGAATATTCGCCGGGTGCGCGTATGCCGACAGAAGAAGATTTGAGTTCGACGTATGCGGTGAGCCGTGGAACGGTGCGCAAAGCCATCGCACAGTTGGAAGCTGAACGGCTCGTCTACACGGAACAGGGGATAGGCTCCTTTGTTCAGCAAATGCATCCCCGCGCGGTCCCATTTCGGCTGTTGGATCCATACTTCGTAGAGCAGTCTCTGACGCATGAGGTCGTCGCGCGTGAGGTGATCGCAGCGCCCCTGGAGGTGGCAGAGCGCTTGCGCGTTTCGCCTGGAGAGCCGGTGGTCCACATTGCACGGCGACGGCTGTGCCAGGGACGGATTGTCGCTTATACCGTGCGTTATCTGCCCCAGGCGCTGTGTCCGACTATCCTGGAGGAAGACCTGACGGTACAGTCGGTCCATGCCCTGCTAGTCCGGAACTCCGAGTTGCCGCTGTTGCGCGCCGAGGTCGAGATCGAAGCGCACCGGCTGACGGCTGACGAAGCACAGTTGCTGGAGGACGAAGTTGGGATATTGGCGATCGTGGTCGACCGTCTGACTTACACAGCGCCGAACCGTCCGGCGGTGTGGTACCGGGGTCTGTTCAGACATGCGTATCATCTCGGCGTCGAGCTGGAAGAGGAAGTTTGGTGAGAGAATCAGGAGAGGGGATGGGTATGGATGTGCCAGTGAACACGTTTCTGAAGGTGCTGGATTCTGCGGATACATCCGTCGGGGGAGGCTCCGCATCCGCGATCGCCGGAGCCATGGCGGCTGCACTCGTCGCGATGGTCGCCCGTCTCTCGATTGGGAGGGAAGGCATGCGCGAGGAGACCTTCTATCGTGACATTCTTGACCAAGCCGAGCGGCTGTCCGGCGAATTATCCCGTGGCGCGCTTGACGACGAACAGGCGTTTGCTGCGGTGCGCGCGGCGTACAGGTTGCCGAAAGACACCGCTGCCGAGAAAGCACAGCGTCGAGAGGTGATTCAGGAAGCGATGCTGCAAGCGACGCGTGTCCCGTTGTGCAATGCGGAACGGTGCCAGCGGGTGTTCGCGCAATGTGTGGCGTTGGAGGGATGCTCGAATCGCAGCGCTGCGGCGGATCTGGAATGTGCGCGGCATCTGGCACGGGCTGGAGTGCTGAGCGCAGTGGCAAACGTGTTTGCGAATGTCCCGGCAATCAGGGATGAGACTGTCACAGCCGAACTGAAGGCCCGTGCGCAGGTCCTCAGAACAGCGGTGGGCTGAGCGCGGACGTAGCTCAATTGACCGAAGTGATGACGGGGAGGGTGGATATGGCGGTGTTGATGTGCGTCCCGAACATCAGTGAGGGGCGTGACCTGAACGTTGTGGAGGCCGTAGCCGACGAGATTCGGTGCGCCAGCGGAGTCAAGCTGTTGGACTACTCCTCCGACGCGAACCATAATCGTTCGGTCTTGACCTATCTGGGTGAGCCGGCGGCGGTACTCGAAGGGACGAAGGCAATGGCTGCCAGGGCATTGGAGCTGATCGACATGCGCGTGCACCACGGGTCTCACCCGCGGATGGGGGCTGTCGATGTGGTACCCTTTATCCCGATACGTGACATGCAGACGGCAGAGGCTGTCGAGATCGCACGCCAGTTTGGACGGTTCGTGGGCGAGATGGGGGTACCGGTCTACTACTATGAGGACGCGGCGTGTTCTCCCGAGCGACAGAGCCTGGTAAATATCCGCAAAGGCGAATACGAAGCATTGGAGATGAAGCTGCAAGATCCGGCCTGGCAGCCTGACGAAGGCCCGGCGGTGTTCAATCCCAAGTCCGGTGCCTTGGTCACCGGAGCACGTTTCCCGCTGGTAGCATTCAACGTCAATCTGCGCACGACCGATCTGGAGATTGCCCAAGCGATTGCGAAAGCAGTGCGCCACATCAGCGGCGGATTTCGTTATGTGCGGGCGATTGGGCTTGCGCTGGAAGGGCAGGACATGGTTCAAGTCTCGATGAATCTGACCAATTACCTGAAGACACCGCTCCCGCGCGTGCTGGAAACGGTACGGTCTGAAGCGTCACGTTACGGCGTGAGCGTAGCCGGTGCGGAGCTGATCGGCCCGGTTCCGCTCGGGGCGCTGGATGAAGTCGTGAAGTTCTATCTGCAGGTCCATGATTTCTCGCCGGATCAGATTATCGAGAGCGCACTGCTCGAATGAACTGCGTATGAGCCCGGCAGCAGGGGCGACTACACCGCTATGAGAGGGGAGACGACATGAAGAATGATGTGCTGTATTCGGTTAAGGCGCAACGCGGGTCCTTGTTGCGCTGCAAAGGTTGGAAACAGGAAGTGCTGTTGCGCATGTTGGAAAACAATATGGAGAACGCTGAGAAGCCAGAGAGGTTGGTGATCTACGGTGGTATCGGCAAGTGCGCCCGCAATTGGGAATCGTACCACGCTATCGTCGAATCGCTTCTCGATCTGGAAAATGACGAGACGTTGGTCGTCCAATCCGGTATGCCTGTGGCGATTTTCAAGACCCATCGCCTGGCTCCACGCGTCGTGATGGCGAACACCAATATCATGAAGGCGACCTGGCCGATCTTTTACGATTTGCAGGCCAAGAATCTCACGATGTTCGCGCAGTACACCGCCGGACCGTGGGAGTACATCGGTACGCAAGGGGTTATCCAGGGCACGTTCGAGACGCTGGGCGCCATCGCCGATCAGCACTTCGGCGGGGCGCTGGCCGGGCGCATCTACTTCACTGCCGGTGTCGGCGGCATGGGTGCGAACCAGCCCCGCGCGATGACGATGCACGGCGGCGTGTGCCTGGTCGTCGATGCAAACAAAGACATGCTGGACACGCGGATCAGCAAGGGGTTCCTGGACGTCACTGCGCCCTCGCTGGAAGCAGGGATCGAGCTGGCGGAACAGGCCAAACGCGAGAAGCGCGCGTTGGGCATCGGTGTGCACGGTAATGCGGCGGAGCTGTTCGCAAAGGCGCTCGAGTCAGGCTGGCTGCCGGACGTGATGAGCGAGATGTGCCCGTGTCACGATCCGATCTCCTATATTCCGGCGGGCTATTCCCCGGCGGAGGCTGACGTGCTGCGCAGGACAGACATCGATGCCTATCTGGCGCGCGCTCGCGAGTCGATGAAGCGGCAGTTGCGCGCGATGAACGCATACTATGCGCGCGGCGTGCAGGTGTTCGAGTACGGGACGAGCATCCGCAAGGAATGCCGCGACGCCGGCATGCCCGAGGACGAGGCGATGACGATTCCCGGTTTCGTTGCGGCCTACATCCGCCCGCTGTTTGAACTGGGGCGTGGCCCGTTCCGTTGGACGTGTATGTCCGGTGAAGCGAGCGATTTGGCGAAACTCGACGATCTGGCACTCGCGATGTTCCCCGAAGACAAAACGACCGTGAAGTGGATCACGCTGGCGCGCAAGAGCTTGCCTATCGAAGCCTTACCGGCGCGGGTCTGCTACCTGGGGTTTGGCGAGCGTAAGGCTTTTGCGCTGCGTGTAAATGCAATGGTCCGTACGGGCGAGTTGGCGGGACCTGTCGCGTTTTCGCGGGACAATCTCGATTCCGGCTCGATCGTCAACCCGACGTTCGAGTCCGAGAAGATGAAGGATGGCAGTGACTTGATCTCGGATTGGCCTTATCTCAACGCGCTGCTGAACACCGCGGCGATGGCCGATCTCGTCGCCATCCAGGCGAACTACTCGATGGGCGAGGCCGTGCACACCGGCGTGACGATGATCGCCGATGGCAGCGAAGAGGCCGACCTGCGTCTGGAGGCGGCGATGACCACCGATTCTGGCATTGGAGTGGTGCGCCACGCCCAGGCGGGCTATGTGACCGCGCGCAAGGTCGCGAACGGGCAGGGGCCGCTCACGCGCGACAGCATCCGCGTGCCGCTGTGGTGGAGCCCGCAGGCAACGTTCGGGCCGGAAGAGGGGGGTGCGGATGACCGTCTTGGGCCACACAGTGCCAACCAGTGAAGACACGTTGGCTAAACCGAAAGCCGATCTGTTGATAACGGGCGCCACGCAGGTTCTGACCTGTGTGGCGTCTCCCGGCGATCCGGCCGGCAGCATCGCGGACGGGGCCGTGGCCAGCGCGGGCGGGACGATCGTCGCCGTCGGTCCGGCTGACGTCGTCGCCGGGCAGGTGGATTGCAGCGCCGCACGGGTGATCGATGCGCACGGCAAGGTTGTGGCGCCGGGGTTCGTGGATTGCCACACTCATCTGGTGTTCGGCGGATCGCGCGCCCGCGAGTATGGTCTGCGGATGACACACACGGCGGCGGAAGTCAAAGCGCTGGGCCTGCAAACCGGGATACTCGCGACGGTCGCCATGACGCGCGCCGCTAGCGTCGACGAGTTGGCGGAAAGCGCCGCGGAACGGCTCGCGCGCATGCTCCGCTGCGGGACGACCACGGTAGAGAGCAAGAGCGGTTATGGCTTGAGTGTGGCGGAAGAGCTGAAGATGCTCGAAGTGAACCGCCGGCTGGCTGCCGGCCAGCCGGTAGACATCGTCAGCACTTTCCTTGGCGCACACGAATTCCCGCCGGACATGTCCCGTGAACGCTACATCGAACTGGTCATAAACGAAATGATTCCAGATGTGGCTGCGCGAGGGCTGGCGCGATTCTGTGATGTCTACTGCGACGACGGGTATTACACGGCTGTAGAGTCGCGGCGGATTCTGGAAGCTGGTGAGGCGGCAGGTCTGCGCGCAAAGATCCACACCGATGCCTATTCCGATATCGGTGGGGCGGATATGGCTGCTGAGTTACGTGTCGTCTCTGCGGATCATCTGAACTATACCTCACGGAGTTCCATGCGCAGGCTGGCTGAGGCCGGCGTGGTCGGTGTGCTGATGCCGGCGTTGGACTTCGCCGTGCGCCACCCGCGTCCCTTCGATGCGCGTGCGATGTGGGAGGAGGGGATGACCGTAGCTCTGGCGACGGACCTCTGTCCCGCCTGCTGGGCCGAGTCGATGCAGTTCGTCATGCAGCTTGCGTGCCGGCTGTACCGCTTCTCGCCTGCGGAAGCGTTACTGGCAGCGACATGGGGGGCGGCGAAGTCGCTCGGTTTGGAGAACAACCGTGGCACCCTGGAAGTGGGGAAGCGGGCTGATATGCAGATTTGGAGCGTTCCCGGTCTCGACGACGTCATCTACAGGTTGGGCAACAATGCCGTGGAGACAGTCATCGTGCAGGGAAAGATCGTGTAACCTGGCGGCAACATGCAGCGGTGGCCGGGTGTTTTGGCTGCGTCAGCAGCCTCCGGATTCCGCGTTTTGGGTGGGAGGAAGGGTATTTTTCGATGAATGGGGTGACTACGGATGGAATCAGCCTGACCGGGACCGGCCTGACAATCGAAGAGGTCGTGGCTGTGGCGCGGTCCAATGCAGCGGTCTTGTGT
>ENA-OSEO01006647-OSEO01006647.1-sediment-metagenome-genome-assembly--contig:-NODE-6647-length-10245-cov-2.462628_pt1 | contig 10245 bp, 11 predicted proteins | sample MGYA00237883_ERZ534232 | MGnify/ENA metagenome assembly ERZ534232
GCGTCTTCGTTGTTCTGTTTTTAGAGGGACCCCCATGGCCTTTTTCTGTGTTTATTTCAAAGAGCTAAACTGTTACAATTCCCTCAGTTGTCCTAGGCTCCGGACCATGGGCAAGACGAATCCCTCACCTCGCAAGATGCTGAACCGTGGTCCGGATAATTTCGGCGGACACCTCCGCCATGGCCTGGCTCATGGCTTCGGAAAGGCTGGTGAGATTTTTCGCCTTGCACGGCTTGACCGCGTGAAAGGTTTTCTGAAAGAGGATTCTTTTGCTCACATCCGGTTCCGGGTGGGCCAGAAGAACCGTGCTCACGGTCAACACGGCTTTCCATCCGTCCTCCGAGTCCCATTCGTAAAACTCATCGACAGAGCCTTCCAGGATCAGCGACGGCTCGACCCGGCTGTCATAGGGCGCCACGGCCTTGAAAAGACCAACGTGCTTGAAGTCCCTGGAGAGATAATAGGCGACCAAGTCCCCGGGAGTCGCGCGCCACTTCTCGTACGGGTAAGCGTCTCGCTTGAAAGACCGATCCCGGTAGATGATCTGATGGGTGTTGTAAAGGGGCGAAGCGCTGAAGCGGTCTACCCTCAGGACCAAAGGGAGCGCCGGGATCTCTTGGATCTGAGGCGGTTCGTACTCCAGGGTGTAATAGTCGATTTTGTGGCCCGGTTGCTTGAAACTTGAGCACGCGCAACAGCAAAGGAGAAGCAGGAAGATGAGCGATTGTTGGGTGCGGGTCATGGTCGATCTCCTTGTTTAAATTCAGGGTCCATCTCACGGCGGGGCGGGGGCTCTCCAAAAACGAGCTGGGAGGGTTGGTCGGCCAGAACCTCCATGAAGCGGTTGAGGTTTTCACTGGCCCTTTCAAGGTTCTGCGCCGACACCAAGAGGTTGTGCCTCATGCGGGAAAGGGTGTCATCCGCTCCCGTGGCCAAGGACGCGCTCTTCTCGATGAAGAGGTTGATGTTTTCCAAAGCCTTGCGGATGGCCTGCTCCTTGTCGGCGATGATCCCCCGGGCCTGGGCAAAAGCGTTTTCCGCATGTGTCAAAGCGGCATTGCCCTTCACGAAGAATTCATTGGCTGCCTGGATGGTTTGCTCGGTGGAGGCTATGATTTTCGCTATTTCCTGGTCATCGAGAATGCGCTGGAGCTGGTCAAGCGTCTTTTCGACCTTCCTGGAAAGCCCTTTCACGTTGGCGTCCTGAACCGTGCTTTCAATGGCATCCAGGTTAGACTTGATTTTTGCGGAGATGCCTTCCAGGTCGAGGGCTTTGATCCTGTTCAGGATGTCGTCAATCCCTCGCAGGATCTCCGTGAATTCAGAAGGCCTGGAGGCGACAATGGGATATTCGGAAGGGAAACTGAGCGGGGGTGAGCGGTCCGGCTCGTCTTCCTTTTTTTGATCGAGCTCAATGAAAACGCCCCCGGTGATGCCGACGGACTTGAGCTGCGACACGATGTTCGTATCCAGCACCATGCCGGTTTCAATCTTCAGCACCACTTTGATCAGCTTGGAGTCCGGGGCCACACTGATGCCGTGGACGCGGCCAACGGAAACGCCCCTGTATTTGACCGGGGAATCCTTGTCCAGGCCTTGCACGGATTCGTTGAAGTAGGCGGCATAGTACCGGCCTTTCTCGAAATATCGAGACATCCCGAGCCAGATGAAAGCCAGGAGGCCGAGCCCGATTCCGCAAATCAAAAACAGGCCGACAACGAACTTGGTTTTCTGTGAAGCCATGAGCCATGCCCCTTTATGCCGTGATCAAACCCTCCTCGGGAAGGCGGTTGAAAAACCGCCAGACCAGAGGGTTCCGGCTGGTCTCGCGAAGGTGTCGTGGATCCCCCTCTGCGATGATTCCTTTAGCCCCTTTATCCAGCATGATCACTCGTTGCGCCACGGCGAGGATGCTCTGGAGTTCATGGGTAACGATCACCATGGTGGTTCCCAGACTCTTGTTCAAATGCAAAATGAGATTGTCCAGCCCCGCTGAAGTCACCGGATCAAGCCCGGCGGAAGGTTCATCGAAAAAAAGAATCTTAGGGTTGAGGGCCATGGCCCTGGCAAGACCTGCCCGCTTTTTCATTCCCCCGCTGATTTCCGAGGGCAGGTAGTCCTCGTATCCGGCCAACTGGACGAGGTTCAACTTCATGCGAACCAGCGCAGACACCAGGTCCGGTGGGACATCCGTGTATTCGGTAATGGGAAGAGCAACGTTTTCTGCAAGTGTCATGGAGCCAAAGAGGGCGCCGCTTTGGTAGAGGATGCCGATTCTGCGCAAAAGCCTCTGGTAAGCATAAGAGTCCGCAAGGGAGAGGTCTTCGCCGTCAATGAGAATCTGGCCTGAATAAGGTCGCATCAGACCGATCAGATGTTTGAGGAGCGTGCTCTTACCGCACCCGCTTCCCCCGAGAATGACAAAGATTTCCCCCTCGTAAACATCAAAGGAGACGCCTTCGAGGATGGTGTCGTCGCCGTACCGGGCGGTGAGGTCTCTGACTTGAATGATGGGCTGTCTGTTCATCGTTCACCGTTGACCGTCCACTATTTACTGTCTACTGATGACTGATCACTGTTTACTGGCTTTTTCTACTGTCTTCTGTATGCTGTATTCTGTCTTCTCTCTTCTCCCACTGTTCACTGATTACTGATCACTGATGACTGATATTACCCCCAGTATCGAAGAATCACGGAAAACACGGAGTCCGTGAGGATAATGAGAAAAATGCTGCTCACCACCGCAGAGGTGGTGGCCTCCCCCACGCTTGCCGCGCCGCCACGCACCCGGAACCCCCGAAAACATCCGATCCATGCGATCAAGAAGGCGAAGACCGCGCTTTTGCAGACTCCCAAGAAGACATCAAAAGGACTGAGGGTCACAAACGTCTGTGCGATGTACGCATTGGCCGTGAGGTCGAGCATGAGGACCCCCACGACCAACCCGCCCAGGACGGCAAAAAGGTCGGAGAACAAGGTGAGGAGCGGGACCACGATCAGCGAGGCAATGACCTTGGGGACGGCCAGAAACCGGGTCGGGTCCAATCCCATGGTGAAGAGCGCATCAATTTCTTCCGAGATCCGCATGGTGCCGATTTCAGCGGCATAGGCGGAACCTGACCGGCCGGCGACAATAATGGCCGTCATGATGGGCCCCAACTCCCGGGTCATGGCAAGGCTCACCAGGGAGGCCACGTAGATGTCCGCCCCGAACTGCCGGAGTTGGACCGAGGACATGAAGGCAATGATCAACCCGAGCAGAAAACTGATTAAGCCCACAATGGGCAGAGCATCCACCCCCGTCCGTTGCATGGCGAGCACGGTGTCTTCCTTCCGCAGGGACCTCGGATGCCGCAACACGTAGAGGAGGGCCAGGAAAATGGAGCCTGTGAAGGAGGTCAGAAATTGGAACTCATGGATGTGCCGAAGGGTGGCGTCTCCCAGACGGACAAAAAGGCTCGGAATCGGTTTCTTCGTTAAGGCGGATTTTTCCGTAAGATCATCAAAGCGGAGAAGGGAGAGAATTTCCTTCACGTTGTCCGTGAGGTGGATGAGTGAAAAGGACCCGCTCCGGGCCGTCACCATGTGCCTCATCTGGATCAGGACCAGCACCCCAAAATCGTCCACATAGGTCACCTCCGAAAGATCCACGGTCAGAGACTTTGGGGCCCGGCTTCCGAGAAAAGCCCCAAGGTCACGCAACATGGCGCCTGCGTTGGCGGAGTCCATCCTGCCCGAAAGCTGAAGGACCAACCCCCCCTTCCGGTCTTCCGAAGTCTCGAAACCCCAGGATCCCTGGCTCTCTGGAATGTACATGTGTCTAGGATTGAAGGGCTCTTAATCCTTCCTCATCGACGTCGTAGGCGCTTTTCATGCAATCCATATCCATTTGAAAGAGCAACCATCCGGTGGTCCGCTCATTCTCCCTGAGCTCAAAGGCGACCTCTATTCCCTTGCGGCCCATGGGGTTGTCCTTATCGGTGCGGTAGAGGACCAAGACCCGGTACAGGGATTTCTCAGAGCCCTGAAATCCTATTCCCGTGTAAGAGGTGCCGATCATGGCCTGGGCATTGAGGCCTGGCTTGATGGAAAAGGCGTCAAACACCTTTTTTTCAGAGTCGAGCAGGACAATCCCATGGTAAGGGCACTGCTTGGTCACCTGAAGCTCGAAGAATTCTTTGAGCATACGGGTCGTTTGAGCCCGATCCCTTCGCACCATAGGCTCTGTCAGCAAAGATTTCAGAAGGAGATAGTCCTTGGCCAGAAGATTTCTGAGTTCCAGTTTTCTCAGATCCATGGTTTGGACGCCCTTGGAAAAGTAGGGATACCCGAAAACGATCGCTGCGGCCAGGAAAACAAGGAGGATCATGGAAGGGATCAGCCAGTAGCGCGCCCTGCGATACCTGCGCTCCAGCCGGTGTGCGGCGGTGACATCGCGGCCCAGCCACAGGACACTCTGGAGGGCGTTCTGGCTGTCATGGACGAGCGTGGTGCTGGTCGAGACGTACCGGGTTCCTTTTTCGGGGTGCCTGATCTTGAGAATTCTCTCAGGAACGGACGTCTTGCTCTGTAATTCCTGAAGCAGGTCCCGGTAGACCTGAGGTTCTTCATAAATGTCTTCTGCAGAGGTTCCTCGCATATCATGCCAGTCCCTGCCGTAGAGCTTCTCGGCGGCGGCATTCCAGGCGGCAACCCTGCCGTTTCGGTCCGTGAGCATGACGGCATCCGGCAGCTTGTCGCAGATTTGTCTCAGCCCGGAGACGGCCTGGCTCGATTCATCGAGCCGGCGGGCGATGATCTCCGTGATCTTCTCGGCCACGGCAGGAAAGTCCTTGAGAAAAGTGGACACCTCATTCTTGGGAATACGAAGAACCCTGACTTCGTCTTCCGCCTGAACCGTGGCCGTTCTTTTTGCGCCCAACAGGAAGGAGAGCTCGCCGAACAGGGCGCCATGTTCCGTGATTTCCGCGATTTTCTTGTCGCCTTTGAGGACTTCGAGATGGCCGGAGACCAGGAAGTAGAGATCCTGGGATTCATCCCCTTCCATGAAAAGGGTGTCGCCCTTTTGATAGGTCTTGAGATATTTCTGAAGGTCCTTGTTGTGGATGATTTCGTCGAGCATGGTCGAACCTCTTCTGTGAGCTTGGAAAGGTGACCCGGCCGCAAAGCCCGAATAGAATATAACTATACGGAAATAGAGGTCATCCGTCAAGGTCAATGAATCCGGGGCATGGAGCGCAGAGCCAAGAGCAGAGAGCGAAGGCATGAAGGGCAAAGAGGGGAACTGAGTCGGCGACAAAGACCCTCAAGAGGTGAAGGTCACTCGGCTTCCACTTCCACCGCGTAGATGTTCTGGGCCTGGTAGAAGAACTGGCTGATCCGGTAGCTTTTGGAGGGCCGAAGATCCAGAACTACCCTGAGGGTCCGGTTCTCTTGGTGATAGAAGGTCCGTATCCTCTCAATGAGCTGACCGTCCGCTGCGATCTGGGGCAGTTCCCGCTTCACAGTCCTGGCCTCCTTAATGTCGATGACGAATCGAGGCTTGTCTTCTTCAATGGCAAAACCGGAGGGAGTGAAAGGCTCGTTGCCCTGAATCCACACAGCCTCTTTGCCCGGAGCCTTGAGTTTGAAAGCGATGTCCGAGATCACGAGGCCCGGTTCTGTTTTTTGCGGAACGGATTCCTTCTGAGCCTGAGGCGGCTTGCCCTGGTCCGCAGGCTTCAGGGCTTTGATGAAATAGTTCGGGAGAACGCCTTCCTGCTTCAGCCTCTTGGCTTCCTTCCGAGCCTCATCCCGGGATTCATAATTCCCGATGTAGACGATGTAACGCTTGGCTTTTCCGGCCGGCTTTTCCTCTTTCCAGAACGCATCGAGCCCCTTTTTCTTCAAGTGCTCTGTTTGCTTTTTTGCCCTTTGCAAATCCTTGAACACATCGACCTGGATCGCGTAAGAGGTGAGGGTTTCGCCGGAGACAGGGTGAGGCAAGGCGACCAGAGCGAGAAGGATGAGAAAAACGAATTTGATCATAGTTCTTCGGGAGTAAAGCAGACCACAGGATCAATTTCCTTCTGATTGCTCAAGAGCATGACCAGCCGATCCATTCCGAGAGCGATGCCGGCGGACTCGGGCATGAAAGGGAGACTGCGCAGGAACTTCTCGGGCATGGGGTAGACCGTTTTATCCTGCTCTTTTCGTTTCGCCAGTTCCATCTCAAATCTTGCCTTCTGCTCATCAGGGTCCGTCAACTCGGAAAACGCATTGGCCAATTCCAGGCCGGCTGCATAGAGTTCAAATCTCTCGGCACATCCCGGAGCGTGCCTGCTCAGGCGCGCAAGCGCTGCCAGGGCCGGCGGATAATGGTGAAGGAAGACAGGTTTCGGAAATCCAAGCGAGGGCTCAATGTCAAAGGCCAGGATTTCATCAAAACGGCCGTCGGCCAAGACTTGCTCTAGAGGTGCCGAAGCGTATCGTTCAAAAGCCTCCTGAACAGTCACCCGGGGCCATGGCCTTTGCAGATCCAAGGCCTTGCCCTGAAACTCCAGGACAGGAGGCAGCCCCAGTTCCTCCAAAACAAAGGCGACCATGTCCTCACATTCATCCATCAGTTCCAAATAGTCCGTCTCTGCGCGGTACCATTCGAGCAGAGTGAACTCCGGAAGATGACGAGCCCCTCTTTCCCCTTGACGGAAGCACTTGCAGATCTGAAAGATCCTGGGGTAGCCTGCAGCCAGGAGCCGCTTCATGCACAGCTCCGGCGACGTATGCAAAAACAAACCCCCTGCCCGGACCGCATCGATGTGAAGCTCCGGTGCCGGCGCCGGGATGAGGGAGGGGGTTTCGACTTCCAGATAGCCTTTTTCGATGAAGTAGCGCCGGACCGCCTGGATGATTGCGGCTCGTCGCCTGAGAGCCGTCCCTTTGGCGGCCAAGGCCTGCCGTTCCTTCTGGGAGAAAATATCATTTGACCCGGGTGACATACTCCCCGGTCCGTGTGTCCACGGTGATTTTGATGCCCTCCTCGATAAAGGGAGGAACTCGAAGGGTGTATCCTGTTTCAAGGGTCACGGGCTTGCTGTCACCGGCCACGGAATCTCCCTTGGCCCATGGATCCGCGCGGGTCACCAGGAGATCGACGAAGTTGGGGAGGGTCAGGCCGATGGGCCTTCCGTCAAAAAGAAGCACGTCCACTTCCAGGTTGTCGATGAGGTAGTTCTTCGCATCCCCGACCTGCTCGGCGGACAGGGCCGACTGGTCATAGCTTTGAAGATCCATGAAATAGAAGTGGCCTTCCTGGTTGTACAGGTATTGCATCTTGCGCTGTTCGAGGTTGGCCGACTCAAAGCTGTCCACGGAGCGGTAGGTGCGGTCAATCATGATCCCGTTGATCATGTTGCGGAGCTTGCATCGATAAAGGGCTTGGCCCTTGCCCGGCTTTGTGAACTGGAAATCGACGACGACATAAGGTTCTTTATCAATGAGGATCTTGAGACCTTTTCTCAAGTCGCTGGCGTTGTACATGAATCGTGTTCCTCTCTTTAATGGATCATTGGCGGTTCTTGGGGAATATAAGGAAGAGCCCTTTTGATGTCAAGGTCAAAGCAGGGCGGAGGAAGAAGTAAGCAGTAGGGAGTAAGAAGTAAGCAGAACAGACAGACCGGAGACAGTACAGACGCTCGGGTTCGGCTTGTCGTTTTGACTGCTTACTGCTCACTGATTACTGCTTACTCCAGCCGAAGGCTAGCGGTATCCCACCAGGCTCTTGACCTTGGCGTAGCGTTTCGCCACCTCTTCCCAGTTGATGATTTTCATGAAGGCCTCCACGTACTCCTGCCGGCGGTTCTGGTACTTCAGATAATAGGCGTGTTCCCAGACGTCGCAGACCAGGAGAGGGCAAACTCCCCAAATCGTCAGGTCCTGATGTTTTTCCGCCTGCAGGATCACGAGGTGCCCCATGTAAGGCTCATAGGCCAGGATGCCCCAACCACTCGCCTCGACACTGTTGGTGGCAGCGACAAACTGCTTCCTGAACTGATTGAAACTTCCAAACCCCTTTTTCATGGCTTCCAGTAGATCGTCTTTAGGCTCACCGCTCTTGGGGGACAGGTTCGCCCAGTAAAGGGAGTGAAGAACATGTCCGGAACCGTGAAAGGCAAACTCCCTGGACCAGTGCTTGATGAGGCTGTAGTCCCCCGAGGCTCTGGACTCCTCCAGTTTTTTCATGGCGGTATTGAATCCGCTGACATAGGCGGCATGATGCTTGCCGTGGTGAAGGGCAAGCGTCTCCTTGTCAAGGTAGGGCTCCAGCGCATCCGTGGCATAAGGCAAGGGTGGAAGCTTGCACTCCCCCATCGGACGGGGTGCCGCAGCGCCTCCCGTTGCCTGGCCCTGGGCCGAGGCGTAGAGACCTTCCATGCCGACCAGCAGGCCAGCCAGTCCAAGGCCCTTCATCACGTCTCTTCTTGTGATTTCATTTTCCATGACATATCCTCCCTTTGTGTATACAGTTAGAACCAAACCTAAGCATTCTTGGGGCCGATTGCCAGACCTCCTGAATCAGGAAGGAGCAGGATGGGGATGAAAGCAGAACCCTCTTTGGAAGACATTCACCAGGCACACAAAAGGATCGAACCGTTTGTGCATCGGACCCCTGTCCTGACCTCCGCCACGATCAACCGAATGTGCGGCGGAGAAATCTTTTTCAAGTGCGAGAATTTCCAGAAAGCGGGGGCCTTCAAGATTCGCGGGGCCTGCAACGCGGTTTTTTCCCTGGGCGGTGAAGAGGCCAAGCGAGGCGTGGCCACACACTCTTCGGGAAACCATGCGGCCGCCCTTGCCCTTGCGGCCCGATGGCGAGGCATACCTGCCTTTGTGGTCATGCCGGAAAATGCCTCCCATGTCAAGAAGCTTGCCGTAGCCGGTTACGGAGCGGAAATCATTTTCTGCAAACCCACTCTCGAAGCCCGTGAAAGGACTCTGGCCGAAGTGGTTGCGAGAACAGGGGCCGCCTTTGTCCACCCCTACAACGACCTTCGGGTGATCGCAGGGCAGGGGACGGCAGCGGTAGAACTGTGCCGGGAGGTGGAGAGACTGGACCTGGCTGTGGCCCCTGTGGGAGGCGGCGGACTCTTGAGCGGTACGGCCATCGCGGTTTCGCTCGTCTCCCCTGAGACCGCGGTGATCGGGGCGGAGCCCGAAAGGGCGGATGACGCTTATCGTTCCTTTCGCAGCGGTGTCCTGGTGCCGTCCGTCCATCCCGACACGATTGCCGACGGCCTGCTCACTTCCCTGGGGGACTTGACCTTCCCGATCATTCGACGGGTTGTGAAGGACATTGCGCTGGTGAGCGAGGAGGCGATCGTGGAGGCCATGCGCTGTCTGTGGGAAAGAATGAAAATCCTGGTCGAGCCTTCTGCGGCAGTGCCCCTTGGGGCTCTCCTGAGCCGGCGACTGGAGGCAAAGGGCCGGCGTGTCGGCATGATCGTCTCCGGAGGGAACGTGGACCTTGACCGACTGCCCTGGGTCCCCACCTGTTAACGGGCCGTGCGGGTGCAGCGTTGCCTTAAAAAGTGTCCGAAAACGACTCCCTCGACACGGGAAGGAGAGAAAGGGCTTGCAGAGAGGGCTCGAATCTTTTAAATAAGAGGGCATCTTTTTTGAGAGAAGGAGGAGGGAGATGAAAGTACTGGTTGCGTATTATTCGGATACGGGAAACACGGAAAAGGTGGCCCGAGCCATCTATGAGGAGCTGAGTTTTACAGAGAAAGAAATCGTCTCCATCAAAAAGGCCCCTGCCGGGCAGGATTACGATGTCCTCTTCCTGGGTTTTCCGGTTCAGAATCACGGCATCCCGCACGGGGTCGAGAAATTCCTTAAGAAGGTTCCTCCAGGGAAGAAAGTGGCCTTCTTCGCCACCCACGGCTCGCTTCGGGGCGGGGAGTTCGCCGTGACGGCCTTCTATTCCGCCCTCGGCATGACCACTAAACTGAAGGTGCTGGGGACCTTCGGGTGCCGGGGAACAGTGAAACCCAATGTCCTCGAGAAACTGGCGGAAAAGCCTCAGGACAAGTACTGGGCCATGGAGGCACAAAGCGCAGCCGGACACCCGGACGAGGCGGATCTGGCCGACGCAAAGCGATGGGCCACGTTGATGCTCATGAAGGCGCGATCCATCTAGCCTGCCGGCAATTCTCTTCCTGCCTTATTAACCGTCTCGAAATAGTGTTGACAATGGGTTCCCCCTCACCC
>ENA-OSEO01006648-OSEO01006648.1-sediment-metagenome-genome-assembly--contig:-NODE-6648-length-10244-cov-4.406315_pt1 | contig 10244 bp, 5 predicted proteins | sample MGYA00237883_ERZ534232 | MGnify/ENA metagenome assembly ERZ534232
GCGACCGTCGGTCAGGAGCAGGACCTTGCCGTCCATGCCCATGCCGGTCAGGGCCGAGGTCAGGACCAGCATCTCCCGCATGCCCGGCCCGCCCTTGGGGCCCTCGTTGCGGATGACCAGCACCTGGCCCTCCTCGACCCGCCCCTCGAAGACGAACTTGGCCGCGTCCTCCTCGGACTCGAAGACCCGGGCCGGGCCCTTGAGGCCCTTGAAGCCGGCCGGGGCGGCCGAGGCCTTTATCACCGCGCCGTTGGGGACCAGGTTGCCGCTCAGGACCACCAGGCCGCCCTGAGTGTCGTAGGGATCGTTCAGGGGCCTGATCACCTCCTGATCGTAGACCCTGGCCCCGGCCAGGGCCTCCTTGAGCGGCCGGCCGCTGACGCTCATCAGGCTCAGATCGACCAGGCCCTTCTCGGCCAGGAGGTTCATGATGGCCGGGATCCCGCCGGCCTCGTGGAGGTCGACGATCCGGTGATGACCCGAGGGCCTGATGCGGCACAGGTTGGGCGTCCGGCGGCTGATCCGGTCGAAGTCGTCCAGGCTCAGGTCGACCCCGGCCTCGGTGGCCGCAGCCATGAGATGGAGCAGGGTGTTGGTCGAGCCGCCGATGGCCATGTCCACGGCGATGGCGTTGAGGAAGGCCTGCCGGGTCATTATGGCCGAGGGTTTCAGGTCCTTCTCGATCAGGCTGACCACGGCCCGGCCGGACCGGCGGGCCAGGGTGCGGCGCAGGGCGTAGGGGGCGGGGATGGTGCCGTTGAAGGGCAGGCCCATGCCTAGGGCCTCGATCATGCAGTTCATGGAATTGGCCGTGAACAGCCCGGCGCAGGAGCCGGCCGTGGGGCAGGCCTCCCACTCGAAGCGGAGCAGGTCCTCGGCCGTGACCTGGCCCTTGGTCAGGCGGCCGGCCATCTCGAAGCCGTCCGAGAGGTCGATGGCCTTGCCCTCGAAGCGGCCCGGCAGCATGGCCCCGCCGCTGATGATGACCGAGGGCAGATCCAGCCGGGCCGCGACCATGAGGCAGGCCGGATCGATCTTGTCGCAGTTGGTGACCATGACCAGGCCGTCAAAGCAGTGGGCCCGGGCGACCAGCTCGATGGAGTCGGCGATCATCTCCCGGCTGGGCAGGGAGTAGCGCATGCCGTGGTGGCCCATGATGATGCCGTCGCAGACGCCGATCATGGGGAACTCCAGGGGTAGCCCCCCCGCCTCGTAGACGCCGTACTTGGCCTCCTGGCTCAGCTCTCTGAGGTGAACGTGGCCTGGGATGATCTCGTTGAAGCCGTTGACCACCCCGATGATGGGCCGACCCTCGTACTCCTCGGTCCAGCCCAGACAGCGCAGCAAGGTCCGATGGGCGACCCGCTGGGGACCCTTGAACGTCTCCTCGCTCCTCATTCTCTCCTCCTCGGCTCGTCGCGCCCGACGACGCGGGTCGCCAAAGCCTTCTGGGTCAGAGACCGTCAGAGCACCGCGCCCATCTGCCAGGGCACGAATTCCTCCTCGCCGAAGTCGAACCGCTCGCTCCTGGTCTTCTCCCCGGAGGCGGTCCGCAGGATGGTCTCGAAAACGGCCTGGCCGAGTTCCTCGATGGTCGCCTCTCCGTCGACCACGGCGCCGCAGTTGACGTCCATGTCCTCGCTCAGGCGGCGATACATCTCGCTGTTGCTGGCCAGCTTGATGGTTGGGGCCGGCTTGGAGCCGCAGACCGTGCCCCGGCCGGTGGTGAAGCAGACCACGTTGGCCCCGCCGGCAACCATGCCGGTGATCGAGACCACGTCGTAGCCGGGCGTGTCCATGAAGACGAAACCCCGGGCCTCGATCGGCTCGGCGTAGTTGTAGACCTCGACCAGGTTGGTCGTCCCGCCCTTGGCCGCGGCGCCCAGGGACTTCTCCAGGATGGTGGTCAAACCGCCGGCCTTGTTGCCGGGGGAGGGGTTGTTGTTAATCTGGGCGCCCTCCCGGGCGACGTAGTCCTCCCACCAGCGGATCCGCTCCAGCAGCTTCTCGCCGACCCGCTGACTGGCCGCCCGGCGGCTCAGGAGATGCTCGGCCCCGTAGATCTCGGTGGTCTCGCCGAGCACGGCCGTGCCGCCGTTCTGGACGAGCAGGTCGGCCGCCCGCCCCAGGACCGGGTTGGCCGTGATGCCCGAGTAGGCGTCCGAGCCGCCGCACTCCAGGCCGAGGATGAGGCGGCTGGCCGGCAGGGTCTGCCGCTTGACCCGATCGGCCGCGGCCAGCATCTCCCGGACGAGGGCCTGACCGCGCTCGACGGTCCGACTGGTGCCGCCGAGGTCCTGGATGTTGAAGGCCCGGCAGGTCGGGCCCTGCTTGAGGTCCGCCCGGGCTATCAGCGAGTCCAATTGATTGACCTCGCAGCCCAGGCCGATGATCAGCAGCCCGGCGAAGTTGGGGTGGCGGGCGTAGCCGGACAGGACCCGCTGGAGGATCTCGAAACCCTCGCCCTGCAAGGCCATACCGCAGCCCAGGCTGTGGCCCAGGGCGACGACCCCGTCGACGTTGGGGAAGGCGGCCAGAGCCTCTCCCGAGAACGACCGGGCGATGAGGCGGGCCACCCCGGCCGAGCAGGAGACGGTGGACAGAACGCCGATGTAGTTGCGGGTGGCCGCGCGGCCGTCCTCCCGGAGGATGCCCTGGAAAGTGGCCCGCTCCCCTTCGGGGACGAATTCAGTTGGCCGGACCTCGGCCCCGATGGCGTAGTCCCGGACAAAGTCCTTGAACTCGACGTTGTGGGTGTGGACGTGCTGGCCTCGGACGATGGGCCGGGAGGCGAAACCGATGATCTGGCCGTACTTGCGCACCGGGGCCTGGGGCGCCAGGTCGACCAGGGCCAGCTTGTGGCCGGCGGGAATGGGTTCGGAACAGACCAGACCATCTTCGACCGCCTGACCCGGACTCAGATCGGCCAGGGCCACGGCCACGCTGTCCTGGGCGTTAAGGCGGATGGTCAGGGGCTTGGTCCAGGTCATTCACCCCTCCTTCAGCGCCCGCTCAAGCCCGGACGGGGGCCATTCGAAGCCGAGCCGGCGCCAGCCCTGGGTTCATGCCCGCTCCCCGGTCCCGCCAGCTTGCGCTCCGACCGGGCCGCCTGGCCAAGCTGCTCCCTGATCTCGGCGATGCTGACCGGCATGTTGCGGATGTGTTCTTTCATCAGTTGCTGAGCCCTTAAGAATTCCCCGGCCAGCAGAGCGTCCACGATGGCCAGGTGATCCTCGATGGCGATCCGAAAGCGACTGGGGACGAGGCTGATCTGGTGACCGTAGAACTCGATCCGATCCCGGATGTTGTAGTAGAGCTTGACCCAGCTCTTGTTGCCGCAAGCGACGATAAGTTCGTCGTGAAAGGCGCGATCCACTTCGAGGTACCGCTGCCGCTTCTCGTCGAAGAGCACGGGATCAGCCGCCGCCTCGACCATCTCCTTCTCGGCCTGGGTCAGGGCGTCGCGGATGCGCTGGAAATCGGCCGGGGACATGTTCCGGGCCGAGCGGACCAGAAACGCGGTCTCGATGACCTCCCGAGCCTCAAAGAGGTCAGCCAGATCATCGTCCGAAAGTTCGATGATGTGAGCCCCTTTTCTGGGGATGACCTCGACCAGGCCCTCGCTGGTGAGGCGGTGGATGGCTTCCCGGAGCGGGGTCCGGCTGATGCCCATGGCCTGGGTGAGCTGCTCTTCCTGGAGCCAGGTCCCGGGGGCCAGCCGGCCGTGGATTATGGCCTCCTTGAGGATCTGATAGACTTTTTCTCCCAGGGGTCCCCGGGTTCTGATGCGTTTCAGCTTGATGGGAGATTTCGCCGCCAAGTCGCCCCCGGATAGATCGCTGTCTTGCTTCTTGATGGGGTGTGGCCCAAACGCCAATCACTTAAACACTTGGTTTTGTATACGTATACATATCTCCCGGCCCACTGTCAACGGAAAACCAGTCCCCGCCCCGGCTCGGGTCTTCTGCTTCGGCCGCCGGATGAGACGCTTCTCAGGATCGGCCCAGATCGGCCAGGAAGTCCGCCAGGGCCTGTGGGGGCTGGAATCTGGGCTCGTAACCCAGCTCGGCTCTGGCCCGGGAGATGTCCAGGCAGCCCTGGCAGGGTATGGCCGGGTCCGTGCCCGCCTCGATCTCGATGGCCGCCCGGGGGAGGCGCTGCCTGACCAGTCCGGCCAGCTCCTGGAGGGTGATCATGGCCTCGCAGCCGGCGTTGTAGGCCCGGTGCCGGAGCTCCCCGGCGAAAAGGGCCTGGACGATCAGGCGCCGGGCGTCCTTGATGTAGAGCAGCTCGTACTTCTGGCTGCCGCCCGGAACCCTGACCGGCAGGTCCCGGACCGGTTTTTCAACGATGTTGGAGAACTTGCCGCTGCCGATGGCCCCGGACTTGCCCTCCATCCGGGCCTGGCCCGGACCCCACATGGCCGGCAGGCGGACGGCCGCGAAGTCGACCCCGTAGGTCTGGTGATAGGCCCGCCCCAGGTGCTCGCAGAAGAGCTTGGTCGCCCCGTAGAGCGAGACCGGCTCCTTGGGGTAGTCCTCGGGCACCGGCTGATCCTCCGGAGTCCGGCCGTAGACGGCCAGCGAGCTGGAATAGACGATCCGCTTGATGTCCAGCAGCCGGGCCGCCTCCAGGACGTTGAGCGTGCCGCCGATGTTGAGGCGGTAGGCCAGGACCGGATTCCGCTGGGAGGCCGCCGTGACCAGGGAGGCCAGGTGGACGATCCGGTCGATCCGGTTCTCCTTGATGATCCTGAGCAATTCGGTGACCTGGAGAACGTCCGCCCTGACCGTCTTGATCCGGTCCTGGAACCCGCTCATCTCCTCGGGCAGGGGGGCCGGATCCAGGGAGACGGGGTCCTCACCCCGGGCGAGCAGCTCTCTCAGGACGTGACAGCCGACAAAACCGCTGCCTCCGACGACCATTACTCCCATCCGCGGTTCTCCTTGTCCCGGGATTGAGGCCCGCTCCCGGCGGCCTCGGACGTCAAACATTGGACAACGCCGGCCGGCCGTCTGTCAAGGCCGCCCTCCCCGGCTTGACCGCCGGCCGGATTAAAGGGCTATAATAGTAATCTCTTTCCGTTGCCCAGGCCCGGGTCGGGCGCCGCTGCCGGGCCCGGGTCGCGTGAACCGTACGGGCGGGGGCCTGAAGGTGAGCGACAGCGCCAGGAAAAAAACAAGACCGACAGATGAGCTGACCCGGCTCAAACGCCGGCTGGCCCGGCTCGAAGCCGCGCTGGCCGAGCGGGACGGGGTCGAGGAGCGACTCAGGCAGAGGGAGGAGCGGTTGACCCAGCTCCTGGCCAACTTCCCGGGAGTGGCCTTCCTCAAGGACGACCAGGGTCGCTACGTTTACTCCAACAGGGCCTACGAGACCGAGTTTGACCCGACCCCGGAAGCGCGGCTCGGCCGGAGTGACAATGAGATATTTCCACCCCAGGTGGCCGACCAGTACAAGCGCCACGACCGCCTTGTCCTGGAGACCGGCCAGGCAACCAAGGTGGTCGAGGAGAACCTGCAGCCGGACGGAGTCCACTACCAGATCGTCCACAAGTTCCCCGTGGCCGGCCGGGGCTCTTCGAGGCTGATAGGCGGACTGTGCATCGACATCACCGAGCTGAAGCGGCTGGAGGAGGAGCTCAGAATCGCCCGGGACGACCTGGACGCCCGGGTCCGGGAAAGGACCGCGGAGCTGGAGCTGGCCATCGGCAAGCTCGAGAAGGAGATCGCCCAGCGCCAGAAAGCCGAAGGGGCGCTCAGGGAGAGCGAACTCCGCTTCCGGACCCTGGTGGAGAGGATGGATCAGGGCCTGGTCAAGACCGACGAGCACAACGTTTTCAACTACGTCAACGACCGGTTCTGCCAGATGCTCGGGCGGCGGCCAGAGGAGCTGCTGGACCACCCGGTTGAACAGTTTCTCGACCCGGCCAACCGCGAGATCATGACGGCCCAGCGAGCCAGGCGGGCCGCCGGCTATCAAGGTACTTACGAACTCGTCTGGTCCGGGGCGGGGGGGGAAGAGGTTTACACCCTCGTCTCGCCGACCGGGCTCTTTGACGAAACGGGCCGGTTCGGCGGCTCGTTCGCGGTCATCACCGACATCAGCGAGCGCCGGCGGGCCGAGGAGGCCCTCAGGGAGAGCGAGGAGAAGTATCGGACCATCTTCGAGCTGTCCAGGGACGCCATCTACATCACCACCCCCCAGGGCCAGGCCCTGGAATTCAACCAGACCATCCTGGACCTGTTCGGATACAGCAGAGAGGAGTTCCGCAACCTGGATGTCAGGCAGGTTTACGTTGATCCCCGGCAGCGGGTCTGGGCCGGGGCCCAACTGGAAAAGATGGGGTTTATCAAGGACCACGAGGTCCTCCTCCGTCGCAAGGACGGTACTCCGATCCTCTGCCTTGACACGGCGGTCGTCTGGCGGAACCAGGACGGGACTATCAAAGCTTACATCGGCACCCTCCGCGACATCAGCGAGCGCAAGAGGGCCGAGGAGGAGATCCTGCGCCAGAAATCCTTTCTCGAGCACCTGATCGAGAAGGCGCCCGAGGCCATCGCCATGGCCGATGCCAACGACATCGTCACCCGGGTAAACCAGGAGTTCACCCGGCTCTTCGGCTTCACCGGACAAGACGCGGTCGGCCGCCGGATCGACGAACTGATCGCCCCGAATTCAAGACGGGCCGAAGCGGCCGGGATCACCGAGCAGGTGGCCCTGACCGACCGGGTCAGCGTGGAGACGACCCGCCAGCGCAAGGACGGCAGCCTGGTGGAGGTGGCCCTGACCGCCTCCTCGATCCGCTTCCGAGGCGAGCGCGTCGGCGTTTTCGCCATTTATCGGGACATAACCGACCGGCGGCGGGCCGAAGAGGCGCTCCGGGCCAGCGAGGCGCGATTCCGCGAAATGGCCGACCTGCTGCCCACTCCGGTGGCCGAGTCAGAGCTCGGCGGCCGGCTGACCTATCTCAACCGGGCCGGATTCGAAACTCTGGGCGGCACCCCGGCCGATCTCGAGGCGGGCCTGAGCGTCTGGGAGATCATTTCGCCGAGGCAGGCCGGGAGAATGAAACGCCGGCTTCAAGCCTTGGCCTTGGGAGAGAATCCGGGCACGACCGAGTACACCCTGATCCGCCGGGACTCCTCGGAGATCAACGCCCTGGTCAACTCGGCCCCGATCGTCGAGGGCGGCCAGGTTGTCGGCTTCAGGTCAACGGTTCAGGACATAACCCGGCTCAAGGCCTCCGAGGCGGAGCTGCGGGAGAGAGAGGAGAGATTCCGGCAGATGGCCGAGCTGCTGCCCGAGACGGTTTTCGAGATGGACCTCGAGGGCAGGCTCACCTTTGCCAACCGGGCGGCCTACCGGTCCTTCGGCTACTCGAAGGAGGATTTCGCCCGGGGCGTCAACGCCGTTGACATGCTCGCCCCCGAAGACAGGGACCGGGCCCTGGAAAACGTGTCGGCCAGAATAAACGGGAAGATGGCCAAGCCGGCCGAGTACACGGCCCTGGCCAAGAACGGCCGGAAGTTTCCCGTGCTCCTCTACGCCAGTCCGATCGTGCGCCAGGGGAAACCGGCCGGTCTGAGGGGGCTGATCGTTGACATCACCGAGCGCAAAATGATCGAAGACCAGCTCAAGGCCGCGCTCAGGGAAAAGGAGGTCCTGCTCCGCGAGGTTCACCACCGGGTCAAGAACAACATGCAGGTCATCTCCAGCCTGCTCAACCTTCAGGCCGGCCGGATCACCGACCCCGAGCTGCGGGGGCCCTTTCAGGAGAGTCAGGGCCGGGTTCAGGCCATGGGCCTGATCCACGAGACCCTCTACCGCTCGGACTCGCTGGGGGCGATCGACTTCAGGGAGTACCTCTCCGGCCTGGCCCGGAGCCTGTTCCAGGCCTACGCGACCAGTTCCGGCCGGATCGCCCTGAAGATCGAGGCCGAGAAGGTCGAGCTGGGCCTGGACCAGGCCGTCCCGCTGGGGCTGGTCATCAACGAGCTGATCTCCAATTCCCTCAAGTACGCCTTTCCCGGGGGGAGGCGGGGGGAGATAAGCATCCAGGCCCGCTCCCTGGATGAGGAGGAGATCGAGCTGTCCGTCAGCGACAACGGGGTAGGCCTGCCCCAGGACTTCGACTGGCGGGGCGCCAGGACCTTGGGGCTCAACATCGTATCCGGCCTGGTCGAGACCCAGCTCGGCGGCACGGTGAGCCTGGACCGCCAGGGGGGCGCCCGATTCAGCATCAGATTCAAGCGGGCGCAGAGGGTCTAGACAGTGGCCAGGGCCAAGATTCTGGTGGTCGAGGACGAGTTCCTGGTCGGGGAAGACCTGAGGGTCAGGCTGGAGAGCCTGGACTACGCGGTCACGGCGGTGGTCCCCTCGGGCGAGCGGGCCGTGGAGAGGGCCGGCCAGGACCGGCCGGACCTGGTCCTGATGGACATCCGCCTGAGCGGCCCCATGGACGGCCTCGAGGCGGCCGGCCTCATTCGCTCCCGCTGGCGCATCCCCATCGTCTTCGTGACCGCCTACCTGGACAGCGACCGTCTGGAGCGCATCCTCCTGACCGGGACATCCGGCTACCTGGTCAAGCCCTTTCACGACGGTCAGCTCCGGGCCAGCATCGAGGCGGCTCTCGGGAAGGGCTGAGCGCCGGGCAAAAAAAGGCCCCGACCCTGGTGGCGGGTCGGGGCCGTGCTGTGTCCAGGTTGGGGCTCGGCCCTACATCATGCCGCCGCCCATGCCGCCCATGCCGCCCATGCCCGGGCCTCCGGGCATGCCCATGTCCTTCTTCTCATCCGGCTTCTCGGCGACCATGGCCTCGGTGGTTATCAGCAGGCCGGCCACCGAAGCGGCGTTCTGGATGGCGAAACGGACCACCTTGACCGGGTCGACGATCCCGGCCTTCATCAGGTCCTCGTAGGTGCCGCTCTCGGCGTTGAAGCCCTTGTTGCCGGTCATATCCTTGACCTTCTCGACGACGATGGAGCCCTCGAAGCCCGAGTTGGCCGCGATCTGGCGGATCGGCTCCTCGATGGCCCGCTTGACGATGTTGACGCCGATCTGCTCCTCGCCCTCGAGCTTCATCTTCTCCAGAGTCTTGAGGGAGCGGATGTAGGCCACGCCGCCGCCGGCGATGATGCCTTCCTCCACCGCGGCCCGGGTGGCGTTGAGGGCGTCCTCGACGCGGGCCTTCTTCTCCTTCATCTCGCTCTCGGTGGCCGCGCCGACGTTGATGACGGCCACGCCGCCGATCAGCTTGGCCAGGCGCTCCTGGAGCTTCTCGCGGTCGTAGTCAGAGGTGGTCTCCTCGATCTGGGCCCTGATCTGCTTGACCCGCCCCTCGAGCGCCTGCCTGCTTCCTCCGCCGTCCACGATCGTGGTGTTATCCTTGTCGATGCTGATCCGTTTGGCCGTCCCCAGATCCTCCAGGGAAAGCTTTTCCAGTTTGATGCCCAGATCCTCACTGACGACCTTGCCTCCGGTCAGCACGGCGATGTCCTCCAGCATGGCCTTTCGCCGGTCGCCGAATCCGGGGGCCTTCACCGCCGCAACCTTGATGGTACCCCTCAGCTTGTTCACGACCAGGGTGGCCAAGGCCTCCCCTTCGATATCCTCGGCAATGATCAGAAGGGGCTTCCCCATTCTGGCCACCTGTTCCAGGATGGGGATCAGATCCTTCATCACGCTGATCTTCTTCTCGTTCAAAAGAATAAGCGGCTCCTCCAGGTGCACCTCCATCTTCTCGGCGTTGGTGACAAAGTAGGGGCTCAGGTACCCACGGTCGAACTGCATACCCTCCACGATGTCCAGGGTGGTCTCCATCACCTTGGCCTCCTCGACCGTGATCACGCCTTCTTTGCCCACCTTTTCCATGGCCTCGGCAATGATATCGCCGATGGTCCTGTCGTTGTTGGCGGAAACGGTGCCTACCTGGGCGATCTCTTTCTTCTCCTTGGTGGGCTTGGAGATCCTTCGCAACTCCTCAACTACGGCCTCGACGGCCTTGTCGATCCCCCGCTTCAGTGACATCGGATTGGTTCCGGCGGTGACCAGTTTGATTCCTTCCCGGTATATGGACTGCGCAAGAATCGTTGCCGTGGTCGTGCCGTCCCCGGCCACATCGGAGGTCTTGGAGGCGACCTCTTTGACCATCTGCGCCCCCATATTCTCGAACTTGTCTTCCAGCTCGATCTCCTTGGCCACGGTGACACCGTCCTTGGTCATCTTGGGGGAACCCCACGATT
>ENA-OSEO01006650-OSEO01006650.1-sediment-metagenome-genome-assembly--contig:-NODE-6650-length-10236-cov-3.352987_pt1 | contig 10236 bp, 12 predicted proteins | sample MGYA00237883_ERZ534232 | MGnify/ENA metagenome assembly ERZ534232
CAGGTGCGCGTACACGAAGTTGAGACCCGGTGTCGTGCCCCAGTGCCCCAGCAGTCGCGGCTTGATGTGCTCGGGCGCGAGCGGCTCGGTGAGCAGCGGGTTGCCGAGAAGGTAGATCTGCCCAACCGACAAGTAGTTCGCCGCCCGCCAGTACGCGTCGATCCTGTCGATCTGTTCGGCAGACAGCGGACGTGTGCGTCCCTCTGACGTACTCATCGCTCACCCTCCTCGCTCACGCGGGACGGCCGCACGCACTCGAGCGCCTCCCGCATGATCTGTAGCTCCTCGTCGGTGGGCACCACCAGCACGGCCACCTCAGACGTGTCCGAGTGGATCGCCCTGGCCTCGCGACCCTGCGCGCCGTTGCGCCCCGGATCGATCCGTATGCCGAGGATCTCCAGGCCCTCGCACACGCATTGCCGCACGACCGCGTCGTTCTCGCCGACCCCTGCGGTGAACACGACGGCGTCGAGCCGTCCGAGCGCAGCTGCGTACGCACCGACATACTTCTTCAAGCGGTAGCAGTACACGTCGAGCGCCAGGCGCGCGTCCGGGTCGCCGGCGTCCACCCGACGGTGGACCTGGCGCATGTCGTTGGCGCCGCACAGGCCGAGCATGCCGGAGGCGTGGTTGAGCTCCTCGGCGATGCGCGAAGCGCTCGCGCCTGTCAGCACGCCGATGAGCTCGGGCACACTCGGGTCCAGGTCGCCGCTGCGAGTGCCCATCACCAGGCCCTCGAGCGGCGTCATGCCCATCGACGTGTCGATGCACTCGCCGCCGCGGACCGCTGCCGCACTGGCACCGTTGCCCAGGTGCAGCGTGATGAGGTTCACCTCGCTTGCCGGTCGGCCGAGCATGTCGGCGGCGACCCTCGACACGTATGAGTGCGATGTGCCGTGGAAGCCGTACCGGCGCACGCCGTAGCGGGTATGCCACTCGCGCGGCACCGCGTAGCGGTACGCGTGCGCGGGCAGCGTGGCGTGGAAGCCGGTGTCGAACACCGCAACGTGCGCTACGTCGGGCAGCAGCGAACGCGCGACTTCGATCCCCACGATGTTGGCCGGGTTATGCAGCGGCGCAAGGTGTTGCACTCCGCGCAACTCACGTATGACCGCCGTGTCGATCACGACCGGCTCCACGAGTTCGGGCCCGCCGTGCACAACTCGATGACCGACGACCGCGAGTTCTGCGGGATCGAGCAGCCCGTCCTCGCCCATGAGCTCGACCACAGCGGCAAGCCCGCGAGTGTGGTCCGATGCGTCCACCTCGCGCTCGACGTCCCGACCCGCACCATGCGCGCGCTGCGTAAGGTACGGCACGTCCTCGCCGATGCGCTCCATGAGCCCGTCGAGCAGCGAGCGTTCGTCGCCAGTGTCGAACAGTTCGTACTTGATCGACGAGCTGCCGGTATTAAGTACCAGTGCGCGCATGTCGGCCCGATCAGGTGCCGGGCGGGTTCGCTGGAGGCATCGGCGATGGCGGCGGTGGCGACGGCAGGCCGGTCGCAGCTGGCCCGGAACCCGGCGCTGCGGGACGTGGCGCTTGTGCTTCCACCCGCTCCATGCCCGTCATCCTGCGGAAGAACACCGTCCACGACGCGGAGTAGAACGTGTTGTACACCGCACCCAGGACCATGACCACGAGCAGGAATATCAGCCCGAGCAGTACCGCGGGGACCCACGCCTCCGCCATCACCAGGAACACCGCCGGCAGCACGAGCACCAGCCCCACGAGCACGATCCCGAAACCGAAGGCGATACCTGGAAGCAACATCACGAGCCACATCACGAACGTGCCGCGCTTGCCCCACAGGTCGCTCCACGCCTGCTTAATAGCGGTACCGAGCGTCATGTCCATCAGCACGCCGTAGCGCAGCGCGACTTCGTTCAGGATGGAGATGATGAGGGCAGCAGGGATCATCAGCAGCGCGAAGATGCCGATGCCGCACATCATCGTCACGAACACGCCACCCGCAGCAGGGCTGAACTCCCCACCATTGACTGCCACGGGTATCACCGCCAGGGCGAACAGTATGCCGAAGATCAGCACCACGGCCAGGATGGGCAGGGCGAGCACGAACGAGATGCCCAGGACCCGCCACCAGTAGTGGAATCCACGGCTGAAGCCGCGACCGAGCGCGACCTGGCCGGTCTCCTCGGCCTGGTTGACCTCATGCACCAGACCGCCCCGGGCGGCGATGCTCACGATGAAGTACACGATGCCGAGCAGCACGAAGAATGCGCCGATCGCGATGACGAGGGCGATGTTGTCCACAAACCACTGCGCGACCTGGTCGAACTCTGCGGGGATCTCCTCGCCGCCGGAGCCCACGACGTTGCCGCCGCCGCCCCCGCCGCCGCCCCCGCCGCCCCCGCCGCCGGTCCCGCTGGCCGCGAAGAAGCCCAAGACCCACAGCACCTTGTACTTCCAGGTGATCTGCCAGGCGCGCTTGAGAATGCCGAAGTAGTCCATCTGTCCCCCGCTTCGCGTCTGTCGGAGTTACAGGAAGTGCATACCCACACCCCGCGAGCTGGCGCAAGCCCCGCATGCGGAATGACCGGAAGAGCCGCGGCCCGCGCACGGATACCGGTGTCCTCGCGTACACCCTCTGAGGTATGCCAACTCGCAACTTGGGGTCGATGCGCACGCAGTGCCACGCGCCGAGAATGGTCATGCGGTCCGAAGTCACGTTCGCACGATGCGGTCCGCAAGACAACGGAAGACGACACGCGAGACGAAGGAGATGTGACCATGAACAAGCGCAGAGTCATCGGCATCGCTGCAGCCGCGTTGGCTGCGACGATGTTGATCGGGGCAGCGAGTATCGCTGTGGCCGCGCCCGCCGAGGACGCCGGCACAACAACCGGACAGTCGCTCGGGCTGCGGCTCGGCGGTGTGATCCGCGACGCCGGCGCACGGATGGTGGATATCGTCGCGGACCTTACCGGTCTCGACGTTTCCGATATCCACGATCGTCGCGTTGACGGCGAGAGCCTGGCAACGATCGCGGAGTCCGAAGGTGTGGACCCAAACGACGTCGTAAGTGAAGCGCTCGACGCTCGCGCTGCGATCCTCGACGAGAAGGTGGCCGACGGAACGCTGACCGAAGAGCAGGCAGCGGAAGTGCTCGCCAACATGCAGGACCGCCTGAGCGAGCGGATCGACTCGACGCAAGTCGGGGGATTCGGCCGCGGTGGCGGCAGAGGTGCCGGAGCCGGCATGGGTAACGGCGGCCGCGGCATGGGCGGCGGCATGGGCGGCAACGGCGGCCAGTGCGTACTGGACACCGACTCGTAGCAAGCATGCGCACCGCGCGGCCCGCATGACGGCCGCATCGAAGACCCCGCCGAAAGCTGGCGGGGTCTTCGGCATGTCAAGGCCCCGGCCGGCTCCTGCGTGGCTTCTCGTGCCGAATGGGGTACCCTTTTACTCGACCGCGCACAGCGCGGCAACGCTCCGATTCCAGCGACCTACCGGGTTCGTGGGCACCCCAATGGTTACTGGAACGATAGGGCGGGCAGTGGAAACGCTCCCGCCTCCCGCACTTGGAAAGGAGTGGATATGGGGCTTTCAAGCAAGTCAGCCCGTCTCGCGTGGGTCCTCATAGCGCTCGTTCTCGTCCTGGGCCTGCTCGTCCCGCTGGCGGGCTGCGGCACAGACGAACCGGCCGAGGAAGTAGACGAAGAGACCGAAGAACCCACGACCGAGGAACCCGTCGAAACGTCGCGGCTGATCGTGGCTTCCACGACATCGACCGAGGACTCGGGCCTGTTCGAAGTACTTGTACCGGCATTCGAAGAGGCCTATCCCGAGTACAAGATCGAGGTCGTGGCCGTGGGTACCGGCGCCGCTCTTGAGCTCGGTCGTGCCGGCGATGCCGACGTCCTTCTCGTGCACGCGAAGGCGCAAGAGGAAGAACTCGTCGCGGAGGGCTACGGCACCGAGCGGCGAGACGTGATGTACAACGACTTCATCATCGTCGGCCCTGCCGACGATCCCGCGGGACTTGCCGACGCAGGCACTGCCGCCGAGGCGCTCGCGATCATACCGGACTCGGGGTCTGAGTTCGTATCACGCGGCGACGAGTCAGGCACTCACACAAAGGAGCTGTCCTTGTGGGAGTCCGCGGGCATCGAGCCGGCGGGTGACTGGTACGTGTCCACAGGCCAGGGCATGGGCGACAGTCTCACGCTCGCGAGCGAGCGCCAGGCATACATACTCGCCGATCGTGCGACGTTCCTGGCGCTGAAGGACAATCTCGAGCTCGAGATCATCGTCGAAGGTGATCCCGCCATGTTCAACCAGTACGGCGTGATACCGGTCACCGATGCTGCGAATCTCGACGGTGGACAGGCGTTCGCGGACTGGATCGTGAGCCAGGACGCCCAGGACATCATCGCCGAGTTCGGCGTCGATGAGTTCGGCGAGCCACTGTTCATCCCCAACGCTTCCTAGCGACATGACCCATCGGGCGCCGCACCCACGAGCGGCGCCCACCTGGGTACATGGCCGGGAGAGGCGCACCGCATGGAAACGATCCTCAATGCGATAGCGGAAGCATTCGTGCTGTTGGGCTCGGGTGCTTCCGACGTGTGGGAGATCATCCTGCGAAGTCTGCAAGTCTCCGGGGCGGCGGTCTTCATGGCGACTGCGCTCGGCGTGCCGCTGGGATACCTGCTCGGCATCTCCCGGTTCGCGGGGCGCTGGATCCTGATCATCCTCGTGAACACCGGCATGGGACTTCCGCCCGTAGTAGCCGGCCTCACGGTCTACGTCACGCTCTCGCGCAGCGGACCCCTCGGCGAGCTGCAGTTGCTGTTCTCGCAGCCCGCGATGGTGATCGCGCAGGTGCTCATCGCGACGCCGCTCGTGCTCGGCGTCACCGCGGCCGCCGTGGCTTCTATCCCCTACGGTTTGCGTCTGCAGGCGCGAGCGCTCGGGGCATCGAAAGCGCATGAGGCCTGGCTCCTGCTGAAGGAGGGCCGCCGTGGCGTGATGGCTGCGGTCGTAGCCGGGTTCGGCGGCATCATATCCGAGGTCGGCGCCGTGATGATGGTGGGCGGCAACATCGAAGGAACGACACGGGTGATGACGACCGCCATCGTGCTCGAGACCCGCAAGGGCAACTTCTCCACCGCGATGGCCCTCGGGTTCATCCTCATCTTCATCGCGCTGATCGTGAACATCGCGCTCACCTCACTCCAACACGCGGGAGCCCGCTATGAGCGGTGAGACGCGCGGGGTACACATCACCGCCACCGGACTGCGCAAGACCTACGGTCAGTTCTCGTTGCAGGTAGACGAGCTCGACGTACCCCCCGGGTCCACGCTGGCTATCATCGGACCGTCGGGTTCGGGCAAGTCGACGCTACTCACGGTGCTCGCGCTGCTCGTTAGAGCCGATGCGGGCCAGGTCTACTACGACGGGGCGCCCGTCGACCACCGCAATCGTGACGCCCGGCTCAAGACAGCCGCCCTGTTCCAGCAGCCCTATCTGTTCCGCGGCAATGTCGAGGAGAACGTCGCCTACGGGCTGCGGCTCCGGCGCGTGGATGCCCGGGAGCGCAAGCGCCGCATCGATGCGGTCCTCAAACGCGTGGGGTTGTCCGGCTACGGCTCCCGGGGCGTAGGCATGCTGTCGGGCGGCGAGGCGCAGCGCGTCGCACTCGCCCGTGCGCTGGTGCTCGAGCCGCGCGTGCTCTTCCTCGACGAGCCGCTCAGCTCGCTCGACACGCTTATCAAGACCCGCCTCACCGGCGACTTCGCCGAGATCCTGCATGCCGAGGGGATCACCACCGTGTACGTGACCCACGACCAGGCCGAGGCGTCCACGGTCTCGGACCGCATCGCCATACTGCGCGAGGGGAAGATCGTCCGAATCGGCGGTGCCGACGAAGTGATCTCGCTGCCAACCGACGATTGGATCGCCGGGTTCATAGGCATGGAGCCGCCGATCGAGGGCCGCGTGGTCGCCAACGTAGACGGTGTGGCGCAGGTGGATTGCGGCGAGGCCTCACTGTATGTGATCAGCGAGCTGCCCGTGGGCACCCAGGTGTTGGCGGCGGTGCGCCCCGAAGACGTGCTCCTGTTCGAGGCGGACGCCGACATCCCGCTCTCCTCGGCACGCAACCGTCTGACTGCGCGAGTCGTCGAGGTCGGCATGCGCGCGACCACCGTGCGCGTGGTGGTCGAGCATGGCTGCATCCGGCTGGCCGCCACGGTCTCTCGCGCCTCTGCCGAGGAGCTTTCGCTCGCACCCGGCGTCGAGGTCATCGTGCTGTTCAAGGCCACCGCCACGCGGATCACCGCGGTCTCGTAGCGAGCGCACCACGACATGCTAAGAGGCCGGGGGCCTTATGGCCTCCGACCTCGGAGTGTGTATGGCGGGAGTGACGGGGCTCGAACCCGCGACCTCTGGCTTGACAGGCAGGTGCCGACACTGGTCTGGAGTGGTCTCCAGGCATCCTGACGTACACGGTCGTGCACGCAGGGCAACTGGAGACACCTCTGAACCACTGGATTCCTTAGGAATACGTAGGATTCCTGGCACCCGGGTCAAGCGACCAGTGTCAGCCAGCGCTCTAACCGGACTGGGCTAGGCTACTCTCGAACATGCCTAGCATGGTAGAGGTCCGGGCTTCCGTTGCTCTCGCAGCAAGATGTTCCCATAGATTGACAGACCGTTTGGCATCGTCTACAGTTGTTGCCCGTACCGTGAAAACCGCATACATCGAACAGTTATCACTTTCATCGAACAGTTGTGAGATCGAGGCGCCAAGGGCGTCGTCTGTCTCGTTCGAGGAGGTGATTTTTTTGTGTCCCGGACGCTGATTGGGCCTCGGATCGAACAGTTATCCAGCATCGAACGGCCAACGCATCGCAACGCGGGACCTTCACAGCCGAATAGCACGTTATCGATCATCCGGGGCCACACGGTTTCGGATGAATCAGACATGAAAGGACACCGACATGGCTATTGCCAGAGTCACCCAGCAACACATATCGAGCCCTCATGCACCGATGCAAGAGGGTCCAACTACTAGTCAAGGAGATTCACATGAACAACAACGTTACCGACGGCATTGTCCGTCATGAGAATGAAGTGCTTGGCGAGCCGGTAGAGAGAAAGCAGCTTGTTCGTCCAAGCGATGTCGAGTACGCAACGTGGGCAGTGAACAACCCTCAGAACTGTCTGCATGACTGCGGCTACTGCTACGGCAGAAAAGGGAGCAAGGCGCAGGGTAAGATCAAGTGTGATGCCGAGTGGCGAACGCCGCATCTTGTTGCCAACGCAGTTGAGCAGGTCGACGGGGAGCTGTCTCGCAAACGTATCAAGCCCGATCGAATCCAGCTGTGCTTCATGAGCGATCCCTATATGTGGGACGCGGGAAAGGGTGCGCCGATACCCAAGGTCACGGATGCGACGAATAGGATGGTCGAGGTCATCAACGGCCATGGCATTCCGGTCACGGTGCTGACGAAAGGCGTCTACCCAGATCTCGATCTGGCTGCGCTGCGTTCCGACAATCAGTACGGGATCACTGTCGTATCCCTCAATGAGGAATACCGACAGGAATGGGAGCCGGGATCAGCGGCGACCATCGATCGCATCGCAAGTCTCAAGCGTTTGTCCGACCGAGGCGCTCGAACGTGGGCCAGCATAGAGCCATGGCCTACCCTCAATGTCGATTCGACTGCCGATGATATTCGGCCCGTCCTTGAAGCCCTTGGTTTCGTGGACAAGTTCATCTTCGGTCGCATGAACCGCGTGCCAGAGGTGACGGAGTACCTGAAGAGGGACCCTCGCTTTTACGAGGGTATCGCCCATCAGTTCCTTGACTGGTGTCGTGAGAACGACAAGGCGTATCACGTGAAGTCGGGTACGCCTGGATTCCAGGCCGAGACACTCGGGATCATGTCACCTGACTATGTGCGTGAGATCGGATCCTAGAGTTCGACAGTCCTATCGTCGACACGGGAAGCCCCTGAGCTACGGCTCGGGGGCTTCTTGCGTTTGAGCCAGGTTCACGAGGCGTCGTGTCGCCGCCTGAGCAACGCCGTTCTCGAAGAACTCAGCCATATGACCATCACAGAAGCGTTCTCCACGTGAGATGTAGGTCTGAGGGCAGTGTGACCGGTGGAGGTTCTCGAGCCGATAGCGGAGTAGGGTCAGCACATCCAAGCTGCACGAATCGTTGTGTCGGCGTACGTGAGCGAACGTCAGTTGCGCTGGGTTCTCAGCATTCTCTCAGCACAGCTACTTCGCAGGGTGGATGTGTCAGATGTGTTGCTCCTGTGAATCCGACTGATCCAGTAGGGATTCGGCACGGGCGTTGCTACCTGTCTGCCACCCACGTACCGACGGGAGGTGATCGCATAATGCAGATGACACTCAACAACCGCAGCATGATGGCACTCGTACTCATGGCAGCTCTGCTTGTCGCGGTCACCGCTGGGGCGTTCATGCTCACCTGTGCAGAGGATACGTTCGCTTCCGAACCATCTCCATCGGACACACACGGTACAGCGTGTGACCTGCACGAGGGACATGAGGATCCAGACTCGATCGTTGTGACGCTCCCAGACCGTTCGGACGTTTCGGACATAGCCGTGTCAGACGACGCGGCTGCCCGCCAGCTTGCCTCCTCGAGCCGAGTCGAGGCTACTGGTTCATTGGTCGTGCCGCTGCCTGCGGCAGACCCTCTTTGCGGACGGCTTCTGCTCTAGGTTCCTTCACCTGGCGATAGTCCCTGCCTGGGATGAATCGTCACCACGCCCTGTGGTCAGTGATCGTCTCTTCGGCGATCGCGAAGAACGAAGGAGTCCGACATGGAAGCCGTACACGTACGCACCTATGGCATGCACTGCGGCCAGTGCACTCAAGAGGTCGAAAGGATCCTCTCGGGTGTCGATGGCGTCGCTGCCTCAATCGCTGTGCGGTCCCTGGATGTGACCTCAGTTCTCTTTGAGCCGTTGGTCACAACTCCCGAGACCATCGCAGACGCTATTCGCTCTGCCGGGTTTGAGGCAGAGGTAGTTCCCCACTCGGACAACGTGGCTGCCGCCGCGTAAGGAGCTGAGAAACGATGATGCACGGATATGGATTCGGCTGGGGCGACATGATGTCGTCGACCGGCTCACTCTTCAACGGAACAGGATGGATGGTGATCCCCATGATGGGAATCAGCCTGCTAGTCATAGTCGGTCTTGTCGCATGGTTCGTATGGGCACAACGCAACTCGTTCGGGTTCAACGGGCCACAGGCTGGCGGGAGCCAGCTCATGGGCGGACATGCCCACCGTGTCGAGCCGTACAGCTCGTCGCCGACCGAAGCGGTCGAGCAGATCGCCCGCAGGCGGTACGCAAACGGTGAGATCGACATCGCCGAGTACAAGGCAATCATGATGACGCTTGAGGGCAAGTAGCCGAGCGTCGTGAGTTAGACGAAATCAACCCGAGACAACGAAACGGAATGTGATGAACATGCGATATGCAACCACAGCACTTCTAGCACTGGTATTGGTCGTCGCCCTTGCTGCGCCAGCGTTTGCTGCCGGCACGGCGAATCCTACCGGTCGAGACTTCGGAGCGCACCATAGCCTCCATGCCCAGACGGTAGGGTTCGACGGGGACCACAACCCCGGTGTCCACCACAGAGGCTTCTCTGGATGGGCAGAGCATCATGAGGGCCATGACCACGCAAGCCACGTCCACTAGGGCAGTCCAGGACTTGGTCTGAAGGGAGATAGCAGGGAGGGCTTCGCCTGGTGCGGAGTCCTCCCTCTCGCCTCGGAACAAGACGAAGCGGGTAAAGGAGTGTGACGGCATGATTCTAGGAGTGGAAGCAGAGCTCTTGGTCCAGTGGCTGGGGTTCGCCCTCGGGGCGCTGCTCGTCTATCAGACGGTGAGCGGCTACTACATGCGGCGTTCACGGGTGGCACAGGCCCGCAAGGCGCACCGGTGGGCCGGGGTAACGATACTGCTCATCGCAGGAACGCACGCAGTGATCGCGTTGGGCTTCCAGCACTAGCTACCCAGAACCAGCGGACTCAGGAATCGAGGAGGTGCAGCATGAGCAACGCAGATGGCGAGCACGCCGGCCACGACGAAGACATGGAGCATGAGCATACGGAAGGGTCACATTCCGGCGATTCCGGAGGTCACTCGAACCACGGCGGCCATGGTGGTCACGAACACATGATCGCTGACTTCCGTCGCCGCTTCTGGGTGTCGATC
>ENA-OSEO01006652-OSEO01006652.1-sediment-metagenome-genome-assembly--contig:-NODE-6652-length-10232-cov-12.760807_pt1 | contig 10232 bp, 8 predicted proteins | sample MGYA00237883_ERZ534232 | MGnify/ENA metagenome assembly ERZ534232
GGATTCCGTTTGATATAGCCGGTTTTTGAAATCGTAACGACCATATCCTCCTCTACAATCATATCTTCAATGGTTATTTCTTTTGTAGATTCAACAATCTCGGTCCGGCGCTGATCACCAAACTCCTTTTGTAAATCTGAGAGTTCATCTTTAATAATATTCTCGACAATACGCTCGCTACCGAGAATTTCCTTGTACCAGGCGATATCTTTAATAATACTTTTATATTCTTCGATTATTTTTTCCTGCTCAAGGCCGGTGAGACGCTGTAGACGCATATCAAGAATGGCCTGTGCTTGAATGTCCGTCAGGCCGAAATTCTTAACCAGCCCTGCTTTCGCTTCAGCGGGTGTTTTTGATTCCCGTATCAGAAAAACAACATCATCAAGATTTTCCAGCGCTGTTTTTAAGCCTTCAAGTATATGGGCCCGCGCTTCAGCTTTTTTCAAATCATACCGGGTCCTCCGGATGATGATTTCTTTGCGGTGGAATATAAAATGTTCAAGAATTTCTTTTAAGGTAAGAAGTTTGGGTTGATTGTTCACCACGGCAAGAAAAATAATGCCGAAACTGTTCTCCATCTGTGTGTGTTTGTAAAGCTGGTTGACGACTACCCCGGCTATCTGATCTTTTTTCAGACCAATTGCAATTCGCATCCCTTCCCTGTCCGATTCGTCCCTTACGTAGCTGATACCGTCAATCCGTTTATCTTTCATCAATTCTGCGATTTTTTCGATCAGTTTCGCCTTATTGACCTGATAGGGAAGCTCTGTGACAACAATTGTCTCTCTTCCGGTTCTTTTGTCTATTTCGATGACCGCTCTGGCTCGAATCCGGATGATACCCCGACCGCTTCGATATGCTTCATAAATCCCATTGGTTCCGTATATAATACCGGCTGTGGGAAAATCAGGTCCTGGAATATGCCTGAGCAGATCTTTCCAGGCAAGACCAGGATTGTCGATGAGCGCCTTAATGGCTTCAACGATTTCAAACAGGTTATGAGGTGGAATATTGGTCGCCATACCCACAGCAATGCCGGCAGAACCGTTGATCAAAAGATTGGGTATTTTAGCCGGCAGTATGGTAGGTTCTGTTAATGATTCGTCATAATTGGGTACAAAATCAACGGTCTCTTTATCCAAATCCTCAAGCATTTCCACCGTCAGCCGCATCATTCTAATTTCTGTATATCGCATTGCGGCCGCGGGATCTCCATCCACGGAACCAAAGTTTCCCTGCCCGTCTATCAAGGGATATCTTAACGAAAAATCCTGGGCCATTCGCACAATGGTGTCATAAACAGCAGTGTCACCATGGGGGTGATACTTACCGATAACATCACCGACAATTCGAGCAGATTTTTTATACGGCTTATTCCAGTCATTTTTTAGTTCCCTCATTGCAAACAAGATGCGTCGGTGGACAGGTTTAAGACCATCGCGGACCTCCGGCAGAGCTCGTCCGATAATCACGCTCATGGCATAATCGAGATACGATTTTTTCATCTCGCTTTCGATACTGATTTGAGGCAATTTCTCAGAAATATACATATTTTTACTCGGTTTCTGTTAAGGATTAAATTATAACAACTCCGTCTCCAAACGGCTCTTAATTATCAATTGAAGGGTACCCTGCAGTCCCGCTAAAACGGGATTTCCGTTGCACTCCAACAAGCGGTGGGGATGCCGATCGCTTTTTCCGGTTCAAGAAGTTGGTTTTCGTCTTCCGGTTGACAAGTCTGCGTTTTAAAATGTAAATTTATTTTCATCAACCCATAGGAGTTTATAGATTAAAGCAGCTTATGTGTCAAATAAAAGCATAACGGATAAGACGCTTTTTACAAGTTTTCCAAACATGAATGGATTGACATTGAATTGGGGAATTACTAACCTTGATGAATTCGTAAAAAGTCTTTTGTGAGCGACATTTGAGCATTTGGGGAATCAGCGTTTCAAGCGGTGAAGCGTTAAAAATTTCAAGCTGTTTGAGGCGCTTGCGCCGAGTTCTTGAAATTTAGCGGAACCGATGGAAACGCCCCCAAATGGTCACGGAGCGAGCAATATTGACTTTTTACGAAACCATCAACCTTAAAACGATTTTTTTAAATCGTAATATGTTTACCCTTATATTGAGCTGATTCGCAAAAAAATAAATCCAGTCCCATCACAAAATGCCCAACGTCTCCCCCAGCTCTTGATAAGGCTTGGGAAATTCCGGTTGAAAGTTCTGATAAAAAGTCACTGGATACCGGGCGCCGATCTTCTTTCCCGAATTCTTCAGCCCCCTCACCAAGCCCTCAAGAAGCTGGCCGGGAATGGAAAAGACCATTTCATCGTCCTGTGTCATTGAAAATATTCGATCCCCCATACCCGGAATAACAACACGTGGAGATCGGGTTTTATAGGGGGCAATTAGATATTCGCTGCATTCAACCTTTCCGCCGAAGTTTCCGGAAATACGCCGGCTTTCTTCAAAAACCAGTGCCTGGATCATGCGCATGACCTGCGCTGGATTGCCATGAAATGTGACCGTATCCGGATCAAATAATCCCTTTTGCAAGGGAGCCAAAACAATGGCTTCAGATTCTTTATTCTCCAGACGAACCATCTCATCGACTTCTTTGCGTCCATTTTCTTCGGTCTGGGAAAAATCGACCTCACAAAACAGCTTCCCAAGGGTTTCGGCCGGATCCTCAGCACCGCTGAAGCCAAATGCAATCATCGCTGGAACGCAGATCAAATCTTCCCTGGTAAGCCCGACCGTCCAACCGTAAACTCGGGCCATGGTGACGCCCTGACATATGGTGACCCGTTTCCCCAAAACCGCCGAAGGTTGACGGGTTTTATCAGGAAAATTTGATTTATCTTTTAAAAACTTGACAGCTACAGGAAAGGTTTTCAGTCGCAGGTTGTTTTGAATAAAATCCCCGGATTCCCGGTAATTCGATTGTGCCATGAAACACCTCCTTATGTTAAATGCATGTCTATATCCGTACAGCCCGGCTATTGAACGGATTGTTGATTAAACATCTTCGAAATTTGAGGTATTATTTTAATCAGAGACGAAGGGCCAAACACAGTCCATCTTTTTCAGGAGAATGAAGTGGCAAAAATGAAAACAAACTCACCGTTCTCCATTTATTGGAGTTGAATATCGCTGTGTTGAATGCGTCGGCATCTTCAAATCCGACATTATCTGCAACAAGCAGTCCGTTTCTGCGAACAAGATGGGCGCAATGCGGCAATGCTTTCACGTAGTCGACTTTGTCGATATCCATAAAAATCAGATCAAACGATCCCGGTATTTTTTTCATTTCTTCGATAGCGTCACCGACTCGAACCTCAATCTTCTGGTCAAAACCCGCCCGATGAAAGTATTTCATCGCTCTTTCCGCCATTATCGGATTATTTTCTATGGTTACAAGGCGCCCCTTTAAATTTTCAAATGCTTCTGAAAGAAAAATAGCGGAATACCCGGTTGCCGTTCCAAGCTCCAGAATTCTTTCAGCACGAACAAGCCTGGCCAGTATGAAAAGGAGCTCGCCGACTACCGGGCCAATAATGGGTATGTCCTCCTGAAATGCTTCTTCTTCCATTTCTTTTAGCAATGCACTTCTTTGGGGTATAAACCGTTTAAAATATTTTTCCGGATTTTTTACGAGTACGGACATAACAATTCTCCCTTTTGAAATTCACCCGGCATATTCCCTGTATCAATGTAACTGTTGGTATCTTTGTTAAATATATGATGCGCGTTAAACTTCGGGAGACAACAAAAAATTGTCGTCCGGCTCGCTGGGCAGATTGGAAGAACCTGCTTCAAACTGAAGAAATAGTTTTTCTTTTTGTCCGTCAATCTCGGGAATGTTGTTCTTCCAGTCGAAAAGCCTGCAGGTGTCAGCCAAATCGTTCGGAAGCGAGCAGCGGATAAACGGCATCATAGGATCACCGGCAATTGATTTGTAATTGAACATCATGGCTTCATCAACCGGAAATTGGTCAAGTTCAGAAAGCTGTATCAAATAAATGGAACAGTCACCTTGAAAAAAATCGCTCATTTTTCGATACTTGACAATCCGGTCTCTGAACTTGAGGATGGCCAGGTATGGATTCTCCGCATCAACGATCAGACTGAACTCACCATGGCGCCTTTCAGCTTCCAAAGTTTTCTCCTGATTGGTAGCGTGAACAAAGTTTCCAATAAAGTACATTGGGTTTCCTCCCGTTTTGATGTTGTTGCATTAATGGTTTGGTTTTTATATCACACATCAGGTGATTCAACAACTTCCTATAATTGAAACAAGGAAATTTTGAGTGGATTTAGATTATCCAGTTCGGTCGATGTTCCATCCAGGCGGCCACGGTTTCTTCCAGCCAGCCTTTCAGCCCCTTGGCAATGTAGAATTTTGGGAAAAGAAGATCATCCCCCGTCTCTATGACTCCTTCCTTAAGTGCTGTTTTTGCCAGCGATGTACCCGGATAAATTCGAATACCGATAGTCACTTTTACAGATTCCAGTTCCAATGAATCGGCATAGTTCAGGCTTTCCATAACCGTATCTTTGCTTTCACCGGGTCCTCCCAGCAGCAAAAATCCCATGCGATGAATACCAGTTGCCTTCAGTCGTTCTGAAATTTTCCGTACGTCGGATGGACGATATTTTTTGTTCATCTTTCGAAGCACCTTTATGGAGCCGCTTTCAAAACCAAAGCTGACCTCTTTACAGCCCGCCAGAGCCATCTTGTTTACCAGTTCTTCATCAACTTTCCATGGATACAAAATACATCGCCATATAATCTTCACATTCGCTGATATCAGTTGATTACAAAGGTTTTTTGCATATGAAAGCGGCAGATTGAAGGTATTGTCTACGAAAAAAAACCGATCAAAACCGGCATCAACGTATCGTAAAATCATTGTAATAATTTTCTCAGGGGGATATTGGCGAAGTGTTCGACCCTCAATCGCTCCGGTTGAACAGTAATTACAATCCATCGGACATCCCCGGCGGGTTTGAATCGGAAGCCATATATCTTCGCCTCTGAGCGTGTCCGGAATCCGGATATGGGCATCCGGAAGCGGAAGCGGGTATTCGGCCAAATTTTTGATTCGCTTTGGTCCACCTTGAATTTGTTGTCTTTGAAAAAAGAGACCGGGAATCCCGGAAAGCCGGGTTTTATTGCGAAGTCTATCGAGAAGTTCCGGGAACGCCGCTTCTCCCTCCCCCTGAATTCCGAAGTCGGCATGTAAATAATCCAAGGCTGCCTGAGGAAAAATGCTATATCCTGCACCCCCTAAAACAATGACGGCGTCCGTTGTACTGCGACAGACGGATACCGTCTCCTTTACAGGATTCAATAAAAACTTGGGGCTTCCCATATTCTGGTCATCGATATTTCTAACTGATATTCCAATCACATCCGGTTGAAATTCTTCAACGGTTTTTCGAACAACCGTCACCCCATCCGTGTGATCCTGTAGATTTAACAGCCGAACATCATATCCCGCATTTTGTATTGTCGCGGCCACACATCCCAGACCCAACGGCAAAACCGGCATATTAATGGTTTCGGTGTTGGCAGATATCAAAAGAATTCTCATGGTTTTGACCTGAACTTAATGTCCTGCTTTTGATGCTCAAAATTTGAAAGTATATCTCAAATTGTATGTGTCTCCCCCACTGCTAACTCACTGAAAATACGAAGCGACTCCGCCAACCCGCTGCCATGCAAGGCACAAGCGGGCAGGTAACGTTACGGGAAAACAACTGCCCCCCTGAGTAGTTACCTCGAATTTACCTTTAGGTGATCTTTGGAAGACATTTGTAAGCGCATGGATCGTTTCACACTTGGATCCCAATATTTTATTTTTATATTACATGAGCGTTTGAAAATGTGAAACAAAAAATGTTTCCGAATTTTCCTGAGTTTCCGCTTGACAATGTCAGAATGCACCCATAGTTTTTCCCATGGTTTTCTTTTGCCAAATCAGGGTTTAGCGGAATAAAGAGGCGCGAAACTTGGTTGATTGTTGCCAATCAACGACACGTACGCATGTGCAGAAAATTCGGAAAAGGAATCTTATTATTGAACGACATTGAAAAGAGTACGACGGTTAGAAATAACACAATTGGCGATGAGTCGTTCCGCTCTCAACTGGCACCACTTTTTCTTATAGCGTCCATTTTTTTAATAAACTTTTCTGCCAGAATCATTTTAGCGCCACTGTTGCCCGCAATTGAAAAAGATTTGGGATTGAGTCACGGTAATGTCGGCTCGTTGTTCCTGTTCCTTTCCATAGGATATTTTATATCTCTCTTGGGATCCGGATACATATCTTCTCACATTAACCACAAAAAAACCATCGCTGTTTCGGCCATAGCCGTAGGATGTGCCCTTTCAGCCATTTCTTTTGTCAAGACTCTCTTTGCAATGCGTTTCTGCGTATTTATGTTGGGAATTTCAGCAGGCTTTTATCTTCCGTCGGGTATTACAACCGTGACATCTCTGGTCAAACCCAGACACTGGGGAAAAGCAGTGGCCATTCATGAACTTGCGCCAAATTTAAGCTTTATATTAGTCCCATTACTGGCCGAGATGCTCCTTAATTGGTTTTTCTGGCGGTATATTTTATCCTTGATTGGAATATGTTCGGTTATTATGGGAATCGTATTTGCACGCTTTGGAGAAGGCGGAAGTTTCTTGGGAGAAGCTCCGAATTTTTCCTCAATTAAGACAATTCTAAACACTCCCGCCTTCTGGATCTTGATTTTTTTATTTGGGTTGGCCATAACGAGTACCCTTGGAATTTACAATATGCTTCCCTTATATTTGATCTCCGAGCATGGTGTAACTCATGAATGGGCAAACAGTCTGGTTGGCATTTCACGCATTTCGACCTTGGGGATGGCGTTTTTAGCAGGATGGGCAACAGATCGTTTGGGCCCGAGGACAATTATGGTGAGTGTATTTTTTGTTACCGGGGTTCTTACCTTTCTACTGGGTATCGTTTCAACCTTCTGGGTCTTCATCGTCGTATTTCTACAACCGATTCTGGCTGTATGCTTTTTTCCTGCCGGTTTTTCCGCATTGTCATCCATAAGTACGCCGGAAAATAGAAGTTTGGTCATCTCTTTAACCATACCCATAGCCTTTGTTCTAGGGGGTGGTGCTGTTCCCGCCTTGATTGGGATGATGGCGGATTTGGGTTATTTTTCCTGGGGTATCAGCCTCTCCGGGGTACTGATCATGACGGGTTTCTTTTTATCTTTATTACTCAAGTTTCGCACCCGAACTTTCGAGTAAACGCTTCATACGGTGATGGTTTTATCCAATCACTCAAACCCTTGAATCCTTAGACCCTCTGCCCCTTATCAAACGACCAGTGCTTTGGGAGAATATTCAAATATATTTACCATGTATGGCGCCACCCTGCAAGGGTGGGAGAATGCAGTTTGGCTTCTGATACGGTATTAATAAAAATTTGACATGCTCAAATTTTCTGTGATATATAAGAAATTAGACGATTGGCGATGCATACTGTCCTCAAGCTCAATTTGTCTTAAACGCTGCGAATATTATCCTGCATTTGAAATTCCTATTCGATTTTTCTCCATGGTCATCATGTTCACACGGGATTAGCACTGCTAATAATCGATGAGAAACTGATCACCAATTCATCTGTTCTTCCATCTGTCAAGATTTGATCGGCCTAAGCTTTTGGCGCTTATATGTTATTTTCCAAACATCTAACAAAAAAAGGAGAAATATGAAAACAGGTTTCTTAAAAATGCCCATATGCTTCCCCAAAGAGTGTTGTTTCAACTCTTTGGGGACATTTAAATCCTTGGCAGTCGACTCATTCTTATTCTAAATTTTTATTGTCTTTCGACTCCATTATGTTGACCACACTATGCCTGGCCATGTTCTTAAAAGCCCGTGGTCATCCGGAGAGAAAGGAGGCGCCATGTATTTCCCACAATCAGATCTTTTTTGGGGTATGAGTAAAAATTTTGTAAAGGAAGTCATGAATACTGCGGAAAAGGAATCCCACCAGAAAGGAACTTTTCTCTTTCAAGAAGGAGATCCCGCCGCCTATTTTTATATTTTAATCAAAGGGCGCGTAAAATTGACCATCGGTGAAGTCGGACAGATGGTTCACACTGTCGATCATGCCGGGGAAGCCTTTGGGTGGTCGAGTCTGATCGACCGGGATGTTTATTCTGCATCTGCTGAATGTTCTACAGATACGGTAGTGCAAAAATTTGACAGGAGAACCTTACAAAAGATCCTGGAACAAGATCTGTCCAATGGTCTCATATTTTTCAAGCGTCTGGCTGGAACAATCGGCAATCGTTTGCTCTGTAGTTACAAGATGATTACATCTACATCGCAAGCCAGTATCTCTCCAACCATAGGTTCCGGCCAAATCGAGCATTCTGAAGCAGCGGCGTAATTGTTATTAACAGAGCACTATGGTTATATGACTCCAATTACTCAATAATGTAACCAAAGGGAGGCATTATGGCAGTCAAAGTTTTAATCAAGAGAAAGGTAAAAGACGGTAAATTGAATGAAGCCTCAAAGCTATTGATCAAAGCCCGTTACGCTGCCATGAACCAGGAGGGTTATATTTCATCGGAGACGTTGACGGATTGCAACAATTCACATAATGTTGCGGTTATATCCATGTGGCAGAAAATCGAAAACTGGAATCAATGGAAAAACAGCAAGTTGAGAGCAGAAAACGAGGCGGAATTCGAACCCTTGCTTGATGGGCCGACCAAATACGAAACGTATAATTTAGGGTTGGGCCATTGATCGGTTCAAATGGCCATCTTTCGCTTTTTTTTTAAACATGTTTTGGGAAAAATGCTTTGATCGTTCCGAGTAACACGCCGGTTTTAAAACTCTTTCCGCGTGCATTCCCTGCATCTTTGGCGGAGCAACGTTCTGCGTCCTGCTTCAACGAAGCTGCAGGGTATGCTTAACATAAACTAAGTACATGTATTCGTAAATACGGTTACGTATTTATAGCTTGGTTTTTTTATTCTATGTATGAAAAAGTTAAAAGTGTCTAAAGTGAACTAAAGTGCCTATTTATCCCGCATTCATCGGGGAAGTTAAGGTATTCTATCAATTTTAATTATAATTGATTGCGCTGAAAGCGCGTTCCTTAACCCTGGCCCAGACCGGTCACCATCACTCTTTGCTCAAAAAGCCATGTTTATAATGTTTCATGGGTCAGATCAAGAAATGAGCGATGCGCACCAGGGCGGGCTTTAGCTCACTGTAAGCATTTCAAACTTCAAACTTTTGGACTCCAGCTTATTTGGTCCGGTGTCCAGATAAAAATACGTTATCGTATTTATGAATTAGAGCACTAAGTCGTTTTGTTGTCTATATGTTCAATATAATAGAGTGTGGCCCCAACAGGAGCAAAGGATAAAAAGAGGATATTCAGAACCGGAATCAAAAACCACAATCCAAAACCAAGATGAAAGCTGAAATTCCGGAAAAGAAATTTAAACCGGCTCCTGAATGGTTCGTGTCTTCTTGCCGGAATCAGGTCCGTATTGTCCCAAGCCAGAAAAACCCCTGCCGCAAGCGCCGAAATGATCGTCGTCACAGGAGAAAACGGCGTGAGCCATCCCAGAATCATGAGAATCAAGGCAATCATTACCGGAATAACGGCCCTGGGAATTTCTTGTCTGAGCAGGGAAAAAAAATAATTCATCCAGGATATGCGTTGTGTCTCTTTTTCACGACCGGCTACCTTTTGTTCAGTTATCTTTGACATGGTATCCATAATGATCACGCTGAACAAAATCTGGGAAATGAGAAAGGAAACAACTACAGAAATTCCCATGAGCAATAAAGTCAAGAGCCAGGAAACTACATACCACAGCCAGACAATCCAGTTGCTCTCCGGCTTTGCCCATATCAGGCTTAAAATTTCATTGTGATACGAAAGAATAAGACCCGCCGATACAATGGCAATCACCACAATTACGACAAATCGGACAAGTCCCAAAAACAGAAGCATCGGTGTTTTCAGCCCCAACTTCAACCCCTTGTAATTATATTGGATACCGGATATCAAATTCATAATTTCGTAACTATTTAGATTTCTGAAACAAAATTGTTTTTAGGTAGCTTCAGGTGTGCTTAAATTTTTACTGGAAGCTGTTTGAGTGGATTACGGATCGTTATGAAAAAACCATTCCAGATT